>Ga0208624_1000603_pt1 | contig 18221 bp, 13 predicted proteins | sample Knorr_S23_td_DCM_FD_185607 | JGI IMG/M metagenome (GOLD analysis project Ga0208624, IMG submission 185607) | Marine microbial communities from Southern Atlantic Ocean transect - Knorr_S23_td_DCM_ad_71m_LV_A (SPAdes) (version 2) | ecosystem: Environmental > Aquatic > Marine > Oceanic | place...
TTCAAAGACTTTTTAGTTTCATCAGAACGAATTCTTTTTAAAGCAGATTTATGATTTGCCATAATTTTTATTTTGTAGCCCGTAGGGGAATCGAACCCCTCTTTCCAGGATGAAAACCTGAGGTCCTAACCGATAGACGAACGGGCCAATCAGGGTGCAAATTTAATTTAAATTTTAATATATCAATAAGATTTTGAAAATATTACTTTGTGACGAGCAGGTTCACCAGAATAAATACATTTAACACCTTTATTATCAAAGTCTTCAGGAATGCATCTAATGGTTGCTTTTGTCTCAGACTTTATTGCTTCCTCCGTTGAGCTTGTACCATCCCAACCAGCAATTACAAAACCACTTTGAGAAGAAATTAATTCCTTAAACTCATCATATGAACTGACCTCATGAGTATGTTTTTTTAATCTTTTTTTAGATTTTAGTATCATATCCTCTTGGATTTTCATTATTGATGATTCCACAATAGAGATTAATTCAGAAGACTTAACAGAAACTTTTTCAAAATTATATCTAAAGAAAATTTCAAACTCATCTTTTTCAACTTCCTTTTCCCCTATGACTATTCTCATTGGAATACCTTTAACCTCTGAATCGTTGAGTTTAAATCCAAGACTTATATTCTCTCTATTATCAATCTTAACTCTAACTCCTGTCTTTTTAATTGAGTTAAATAAATCATCAGTCTTTTTTAATATTTTTTTTGAACTTTCCTCAGACTTAATCAAAGGAATAATAATTATTTGAGTTGGTGCTAGTAATGGAGGAAGGATAAGACCACTATCATCACTGTGTGACATAATTAGAGCACCCATCAATCTAGTCGAAACACCCCAAGAAGTAGCCCATACATACTCTAATTTACCAGATTTATCTGCAAACTTAACATCAAAAGCTTTAGCAAAGTTTTGACCAAGAAAATGAGATGTACCAGCCTGCAAAGCTTTACCATCCTGCATTAAAGCTTCAATACAAAGAGTTTCCTCAGCACCAGCAAATCTCTCTGACTCAGATTTTGATCCTTGAATAACTGGCATTGCCATATATTTCTCCGCAAACTCGGAATAAATATTATTAATCAATTTTGTTTCCTTCAAAGCTTCCTCTTTAGTTGCATGCGCTGTGTGTCCCTCTTGCCACAAAAACTCAGCAGTTCTGAGAAAAAGTCGAGTTCTCATTTCCCATCTAACAACATTAGCCCATTGATTGATAAGTATAGGTAGGTCTCTATATGATTGAATCCATCTTTTGTATGTCTTCCATATAATTGCTTCGCTAGTTGGTCTAACAATAAGCTCTTCTTCAAGTTTAGAATCTGGGTCAACTATAAGTTTTCCTTTTTTGTCAGAATCATTTTTTAATCTGTAATGTGTAACTACCGCACACTCTTTTGCAAAGCCTTCAGCATTTTTTTCTTCAGCCTCAAATAATGATTTTGGTACAAATAGAGGAAAATAAGCATTTTCATGACCTGTCTCCTTGAACATATTATCAAGCTGAGACTTCATCAGTTCCCATATTGCGAAACCATAGGGCTTGATAACCATACAACCCCTAACATCGGATGATTCAGCTAAACCAGCTTCAGAGACAATATCATTGTACCATTTAGAATAATCAACGTTTCTAGGAGTTATTTTCTTTCCCATTGGTTAAATCTTATTAACAATTATCATAAAAAAGTGGCACAATTCTTGTTCTGTATTAGGTAACTGTAAAAGTAATAATTTACATTTAAATAATTATTCTTAAATTTATATAGATGAGAAAAATTTTAGGTTTACTGAAAATTGCACTGCTATCAACACTTTTTATAGGATGTAATGCATACCAACTTGCATCTTATTACGAAGATAGTGATGGCATATATGTATCTAGTGATAGAGGTATTGATTATGAAGTTGTATTTAGTGAATATGCAGATGAACCCTTAAATTCATACTCTTCAACTGATAATATTGGGAATCTTCCATGGGGAGCAAATCCAGAAACAACTGAAGTTGTGAATAATTTTTTCCCAAGCTTTGGAAGATTCTATTATGACCCTTTTTTACACAACATGGCAATCAATCCATTTTTTACTACTAATGGATACTTTATAAATTATGGTTTTAGACCTCCGTTTTTCTATAACAGTTTTGCTTATGAAATGGGATATCCCTTTTACGGTCCTTTAAATTTCTATTTTTCTCCATATGCTACTTCATTAGGAAATTATTACTGGTACATGATGAGACATAGAAGATTTCTTCCATGGTATTACGGTGGTATGTACGACTCAACTGCGTACAGAGATCAATATGGTAATGAAGTAACAAATTCAACTAGAGTAAGTTTCAGTAACTCTGCTTCAAGAAGAGGTGAAGGTAGTGCAACCAGTGGAGTTTCTAGAAACAGTGACTCACAAGGAGTTAGAATATCTGGTCTTTACTCAAGACTTGGCTCATATGGTGGAGTATACATAGACAGGACAAGAGATGTATCAGATTATGATGATATAAACACAAATATTAATCTAAGAGAAATCAAAAGTAATGATCTAATCGGAGTTTATTCAAGAGGTAGTTCAAGTTCAAGAAGTATCAATAGAAACAGTTCTGTTCCAAATCTAAGTCAAATTAAGAGCGATTATGTAAGGGAGGCTTATCAACAAATTAGATCAGTTAATCCTAGCCAAAGAGGAAATTCTTCTTACAGATCCTCTAGTTACGATTATTCAAATTCTGGCCCAAGCTATTACAGTACCAGATCCTCAAGGAACAACTCTTCGTTTTCAAATAGAGGTGGATCCCGTTCATATGGTGCTAGCCAAGGAGGTAGTTACAGTGCTCCAAGTAGAGGTGGATCAAGTAGTGGATCTAGAGGAAGTGCAGGTGGTGGCTCTAGAGGTGGTGGAAAGATAAACTAAATGTTCAAAAAATTTATTTGCTTATACTTTTTTATAAGTATAACATATACTAGTTATACTCAAACATTTGAGGATGTACTCAGGTATAGCTCATTTTACAATGAAGGCACAGCAAGATTTAACTCAATGGGTGGTGCTTTTGGAGCATTAGGAGGTGATCTTAGTGCGATCTCAATTAATCCTGCAGGATCATCTATTTTTGTTGACTCAGAATTTGGACTTACCTTAAATTATAAAAATCTTAATATTAATAACAGATTAAACAATAATAATTCTTCATCTGAAAATGATTTCTATTCCTATGGAGGGGCTGGAGTTGTTCTTGTTTATGAAAATAGAAAATCTAAATTTTCAGTTGCCTACAACAATCATATTTTGGGAGATTTTGATAGTTCTTTTTACTTGTCTGGGAAAAATAATAATGGAATAGATAATTACTTTCTTTATTATGCCGGTGGGATTCCTGCTGAAGACTTATTAATATACGATGATGAGACATCTCAAAGTGTCTATACATATTTAGGAGATAATTATGGATTTGCTGATCAACAAGCTTTTCTTGGTTATCAAAGTTTTATAATCAATGATAGTGGTGATGAATTTAATAATTATGTCTCAAATGCACTATATAGCAATTTAGATCAAAATCTTGATATATTTAGAAGAGGTAATCATTTTAAGCACAGTATTAATCTTGGTTTTTCAGTTAATAATCATGTTTTCACTGGAATAAATATTAATATGCATGAGACATTGTTTGAGGAGACTAAAGTTTTTGAAGAATTTGGTTATGCAAATAATTCTAACGTTCAGAGAATATTTTTCAAAGAAGACTTACTGGCATATGGAACTGGGTTCTCATTTCAATTGGGTAGCATAATTAAAATTAAACAATTAAGAGTTGGATTGTCTTACTCTACCCCTACTACTCTAAATATTGAAGAAGAAAGCAGTCAAATTATTGAAACAGATATCATAGAAAAAGATGGTTTAACAACATATAGGATTGACCCTAACACAATAAATGTATATGATGAGTATGAGCTAAAACTACCTTCAAAATCACTCTTTAGTCTTGCATATATTTTTGGCTCTAGAGGTTTATTAAGTTTTGATTATGAGATTACTAAATTTAATAATGCTAAATTTGATGATAATAATGGAAATGATTCATACTTGAATTCACTTAATTATTCCATAAAAAACAATATGGTTGGTTTCTCTGAATCAATTCGATTTGGAGGCGAATACAGACTTAAAAATTTAAGTTTAAGAGGAGGATATTTTTCTTACAAGGGGCCTGACATTGATTTGAAAAATAAAATTAGCGGACTATCTGCTGGAATAGGAATTAATTATGGTTATATAGATGTAGATCTAGGTATAACTAAATATAATGACTTTTTAAGAAATAGATTATACACTAGAGGTCTAACTAATAAGTATGATATTGATAAGGATTTATATTCTGTTTATGCTTCAATTTCAATTAAACTTTAACTTCCTTTTAACTTGATAATTTCTATCTTTGTATAACTCAAATTTTAAAAAATGAAACTACAAGAATTACTAGATAAAGAAATAGATTCTATAGGTGATGATCACATTGGATCAAATACAGAAGAAACACCTATGAAAGAGGGGGCATTTGATGTACCTGATAATGATAAAATAAGTTTTATTCAAGAAAAGGTATACGAAATTCTAGATATGCTTGGAATGGACTTAACTGATGATAGTTTAAGAGGAACTCCAAGAAGGGTTGCCAAAATGTTTGTTAATGAGATTTTTTCCGGATTAAATCCAAAGAACAGACCAGAGATGTCAACTTTTGAAAATAAATATAACTATGGAGAGATGCTAGTCGAAAAGAATATAACATTATACTCTACATGTGAGCATCATCTTCTTCCAATCGTTGGTTTAGCTCATGTTGCTTATATTTCCAATGGTAATGTAGTCGGATTATCAAAAATTAATAGGATTGTGAAATATTATGCTGAGAGACCTCAAGTTCAGGAAAGACTAACTATCCAAATAGTCAGAGATCTTCAAAAAGTTCTCAACACAGATGATGTTGCATGTGTTATTGACGCTAAGCACCTTTGCGTTAATTCAAGAGGTATAAAAGACATAAATTCAAGTACTGTAACATCTGAGTTTGGTGGTAAGTTTAAGAAGGATAAATTTAAAAGAGAGTTCTTAGACTACTTAAAACTTGAGTCTGAGCTTTAATGATTTCTCATAATCTATATATATACAATTCACTAACTAGCTCTAAAGAGAAATTTAAACCTCTTCGAAAAAATTCAGTAGGAATGTATGTATGTGGGCCTACAGTTTACAGCGATGTTCATCTTGGCAACTGTAGAACATTCATTTCATTTGATATTATTTTTAGGTACCTTAAACATATTGGATATAATGTAAGATATGTAAGGAACATAACTGATGTTGGTCATCTTGAAGACACTGGTGAAGACAAAATATCAAAGAAAGCTAAAATTGAGCAACTTGAACCAATGGAGATTGCCCAAAAATATACAAATAGCTTTAAAGATGTTCTAAAAAAGTTTAATGTATTGAATCCTAGTATTGAACCTATTGCTTCAGGACATATTACCGAACAAATTTCTATAATAGAAGACCTATTAGAGAAAAATCTTGCCTACATTTCAAATGGCTCCGTGTATTTTGATATTTCAAAGTATAATGAAATCGACTCTTATGGAAAATTATCAGGCAGAGACTTGGATAAAATTAAATCTAACTCAAGAAATCTTAACAGTCAAGATGATAAAATTAATGAGTTTGATTTTGCCTTGTGGAAAAAAGCTGATAAAAGCCACCTTATGAAGTGGAATTCTCCCTGGAGTATTGGATTTCCTGGATGGCATCTTGAGTGTACCGCAATGAGCAATAAATATCTTGGTGATGAATTTGATATTCATGGAGGTGGAATAGACTTAAAGTTTCCTCACCACGATTGTGAGATTGCTCAAGCAGTTGGATATACTGGAAAACAACCAGCTAAGTTTTGGATTCATACTAATATGTTAACATTAAATAGTAAAAAAATGTCTAAATCTCTAGATAATAACATTTTACCCGATGAGTTGTTTTCAGGTAAAAATGATATTTTTTCAAATTCATATGATCCGAATATTGTAAGATTCTTCTTTTTACAAGCTCATTATAGAAATGAACTTGATATTAGTGAAGATGCAATTCAATCCTCAGAAAAAGGTTTCAATAGGTTAGTAGAAATGATAGATAGGTTAAATAATTTAAAAGTCTCTAAAACCAATAATGATGAAATTCTAAAAAGTATAAAAGATTTGGAAAAAAAATGTTACTCTTGTTTGGATGATGATTTTAATACGCCTATGTTAATTGCTGAAATATTCAATTCTTCTAAATTAATCAATCAAATTGAAGCGAATGGGAATTTTGGTGACAGAGAAAAAGAATATTTTTTAAATTTATTTGACACTCTTTTAGATAAAATTTTAGGATTAAATTACACTAAATCAACTGCAGATAATGACTCAATTCTAGGAATACTACTAGATATTAGAGATGAAGCAAGATCCAAAAGAGACTTTCAATTATCTGATTCAATAAGAGACCAATTAAATAAAAAAGGAATTAAAATAAATGATAAAGATTAGTAGAATTCTTGCTTTCCCTTTTATACTCTTAATCAAAATCTATCAGATATTTATCTCACCTATCCTCGGAAGTAATTGCAGGTATTCCCCTACATGTTCTCAATATGGAATTATTGCACTTAAAAAATATGGTATTTTAAAAGGAAGTATTCTTACTGCTAAAAGAATAGCAAAATGTAATTCACTATTTAAGGGGGGTTATGACCCTGTGCCATAAATTATACTTATATTTAGAGATGATAATTTCTCAAATTAAATGGTCCCCAACAGAGTATTTTGAAATATTTGGTTTCCAAATTTACATATATAGCTTGATGTTCATACTTGCCTTTCTTTTAGGTTATAATTTGGTAAAGTCATTTTTTATCAAAGAAAAAGTAGATGAAAAATATCTAGATCCATTATTGATATACCTTGTCCTATCTGTTTTTCTTGGAGCGAGACTTGGTGAAGTTTTTTTCTATCAATGGGGGTACTATCAGAATCATTTAATCGAGATATTATTACCTATTCAAGAATCACCTAATTCATCAATATTAGGATTAATTGATGGCTATAAATTTACAGGTTTTAGGGGTCTTGCAAGTCATGGAGCTGCAATTGGCATGACTATAGGTCTATTGATATTCAAAAGAAAATACAGTTTTAAGAGCCTTCTGTGGATTTTTGATAGGCTAACAATTCCAACTGCAATTGGTGGGGCTTTTGTTAGAATAGGAAATTTTTTTAATTCAGAAATATTAGGTAAATATACTGATAATGATTGGGGGGTAATTTTTGAAAATAGAGGTGAGGTATTACCTAGGCATCCAGCTCAATTATATGAATCATTTGGGTACATAATTCTTTTTATTATTCTTTACATTTTATATCACAGATCAACAATAAGAAATAATGAAGGTAGACTTTTTGGGTACTTTTTAATTGGTCTATTTTCTATTAGATTCATTGTAGAATTTGTAAAAGAAAGTCAAGGAGGTATTGAGACATTTCTTCCAGGTCTCTCAACAGGTCAATGGTTGAGCATACCTTTTATTTTGATTGGAATTATATTCTTATTTATCAGTAAAAAAAAGGTAGTTAACTAACTTTCTTTTTATAAGAGTCGAACATAATTGGAGTAGCTATAAATACAGAAGAGTAAGTACCAACCATTACTCCTATGATAAGAGCAAACATAAATCCTCTAATTGATTCCCCACCAAAAATAAATATTGCAATTAGTACAATAAGTGTAGTAAGTGAAGTATTAAGAGTCCTACTTAAGGTGCTGTTTAATGCAGTATTAACAGTAGTTTCATTATCCCAAGATTTATGAATTCGGAAAAATTCTCTTATTCTATCAAAAACAACTACTGTATCGTTAAGCGAATAACCAATTACGGTTAATAATGCAGCTATAAATGCTTGGTTTATCTCCATATTAAAAGGCATTATCTTGTATGTCAAAGAAAAAATACCAAGAACAATTAAAACATCATGGAATACAGCAGATACGGCCCCAAGCGAAAATTGCCATTTTTGAAATCTTAATAGAATATAAAAGAAAACAATTACAAGTGAACCAAAAATTGCCCATACAGAATTTTGTTTAATATCATCTGCAATGGTTGGTCCAACCTTAATACTGGACATAATACCTACATCCTCACCTGCTGTAAATTCAGTATATGAAATTTGATTATTATACTGTTCATTAAGATTATCAAAAAGCATATTTTTTATTTCATCGTCAACAGCAAGACCTTCTTGATCTACTTTATATTTAGTAGTAATTTTTAATTGATTTGAAGCTCCAAAAGTTTTAACTTCAGCACTACCAAATGCATTGTTTAATGTTGACTCAATATCGGAAGACTTGACCTCTTTGTCAAATCTGACAATATATGATCTCCCACCTAAGAAATCTACACCTTGATTTAGGCCTTGAAATAAAAGAGAACTAATACTTATTAAAATTAAAGTAGCAGATATTACATAAGTTGCTCTTCTCTTACCTAGAAATTTAATTTTTAAATTACTAAATAAGTCTTTTGTAGACTTTGTCGAAAAGGATAACTTTCCTGACTTAAATACCTTGTTATCAATTAATAATCTAGTAATGAAAATTGCTGTAAATAATGAGGTTGCAATACCAATTAGTAATGTTGTTGCAAAACCTTTAATTGGGCCTGTTCCAAAAATATATAATACAAGAGCTGTTAGTCCAGTTGTAATATTAGCATCTAAGATTGAAGATAACGCATTATTAAATCCATCATTTATTGATTGCTTCAAGCCCTTTTCTTTTCTTAATTCTTCTCTAACTCTTTCAAAGATGAGCACATTGGCATCTACAGATATACCTATCGTTAAAACAATACCTGCTATTCCAGGAAGTGTCAATACAGCTCCAAGTCCTGCTAAAATTCCAAATATTAAAACAATATTCAGTATTAATGCAACATCAGCAAAAATACCTGAAGGACCATAGTAAAAAATCATCCATATTAATACGAATGTTAGTGCTATAAGAAAAGAATATATACCACTATCAATTGCTTCCTGACCTAGAGAGGGACCAACAACTTCAGATTGAATAATAGTTGCTGAGGCAGGCAACTTCCCTGCTCTTAAAACATTGGCTAAATCAATAGCCTCATTTAGGTCAAAGTCACCCGTAATTTCAGATCTACCTCCACTAATTGCACCTCTAGTAACTCCAGGAGCGGAATAAATAATATCATCTAATACAATTGCAATGTTAGAATTTTGAGCATATGCTACGCCAGTTAAATCTTCCCATATTCTTGCCCCTTGAGCGTTCATCTGCATTGATACTGCAGCATTTCCAACAGCATCATAACTTTGTGATGCGTCTACAACAACACCACCACTTAAAGGAGGTGTATCATCTCTATTTGATTTAATAGCATATAAACTGGTTAAACCGTCAGTATCTTGTTTACCCCAGAGGAATTTTGCATATCTATATTCTCTTGGAAGAAGTTTTCTAACTTCAGGAAGAGATAAATATGAATCTACTATATCCTGATCTCTTGGTAAAAATCTTGCAATTATTGGCCCACCTTGAAAACTGTATGCTCTGACTAGGCTTAGAATTGGACTCGACGTATTTTGAATTGAGTCAGAAGTTTGTTCAACCTCTGATAAAAGATCATCTATATCAGACTCATCAGACTTTGATTCTATTTCTGTATTTATGGAGGCTAAATATTGATCAGCTGATACAAGAAAATCTAATAAACCTTCATTTTTAAATGTTTCCCAAAATTCTAATTGGGCAGTACTTTGTAATAGGTTCTGTATTCTATCAACATCTTTAGCACCAGGTAATTCAATTAGTATCCTTCCTGAAGTACCAAGTCTTTGAATGTTGGGTTGAGTCACTCCAAATTTGTCAATACGTTTTCTTAAAACCTCAAATGCAGAAATAATTGACTCATCAACTTTTGTTCTAAGAATAGATTTCATATCATCATCAGATGTATCAAAAGAAACATCTGAACTTAATGTTCTGTTCCCAAAAATTTCTGGAGATGTTAATCTAGTTGGGTCATTATTTGAATCAAAAGCATCAAAGAAAGATTCTAAATAAGTCTGGTCTGATTGTTTTTGAAGCTCATCAGCTTCATCAAGCGATTGAATAAATTTTTGATTTACTGAATTTTCTGAAAGACCCTTAAGCAAATCTTTAATTGAAATTTGAAGGATGACATTAATCCCACCTTTTAAATCTAGCCCTTGATTTAATTCTTTTTGTTTAGCATCATTGTAAGATGAGTACATTAATACTGGCAAATCACCTATGGAATCAAGAAATCTTATTTCTTCACTGGCTCTTTTTTCTGCAAAAGAAATTTCATCTTCAGATATTTTTTCAATAGCTGCTTTTCTTGCTTTATTCTCTAGTGTTGAGGATATAAAAGTAAAAGACAATTGGTATACACTTACAATACCAAATAAAATAGCGAAAGTTTTAATTAATGAATTACCTTGCATGATACAGTTTTAATGCCTGCAAATATAACATTTGAATATTGAACAAACAACTTTATCTAAATTAAACCATCCAAGGCTAAATTAGTTTGTTTTACAGCTTTTACACTATTTTCAAACATATCCATTTCATTTTTATTAATATCTAGATTAATAACTTCCTCAAATCCGTTTTTACCAATTATTACAGGGACTCCTATGCACAAATCCTTAGCATTATACTCTCCCTCAAGATAAACTGAGCAGGGAAGCATTTCTTTTGTGTCATTGATTATTGCATTAACTAAATATGAAACCGAGGCGCCTGGAGCATACCAAGCAGAGGTGCCTAATAGTTTCGTAAGAGTTGCTCCACCAACCATAGTATCTGAAGAAATTTTTTCAAGTATATCTTTTGAAACAATCTCAGATAAAAGTTTATCCTTACACTTTGAAATAGAGGTTAAAGGAATCATTGTTGTATCTCCATGACCACCAATAACCATAGCATCAATATCATGTTGAGAGAAATTAGTTTCTAGGGAAATGTAAGTCTTAAATCTGGAGCTATCAAGAATACCGCCCATTCCTATCACCCTATTCTTAGGAATATCAAATGATTTGTTTACTAAATATGTCATCGTATCCATTGGATTAGATACAACAATTATTATTGCTTGAGGAGAATTTTTCAATAAGTTTTGTGAAACAGACTTTACTATGCCTGCGTTAATTCCAATTAACTCCTCTCTTGTCATACCAGGTTTTCTTGGAATTCCTGATGTTATTACTACAACATCACTATTAGAAGTTCTGGAATAGTCATTTGTGACTCCAGTAACTTTTGATTTAAATCCAAGTGTTGAGGAGGTCTGAGTTAGATCAAGAGCCTTACCTTCGGCAAAGCCTTCTTTTATATCAAGTAGAACAATTTCGTCTACAATTTCTTTAATTAGGATATATTCTGCACAAGATGCTCCAACATTACCTGCACCAACGATACTAACTTTCATATTTAAACATCTATTTTTGCGTAAACTGCATTATCCTCAATAAATTTTCTTCTTGGAGGAACATCATCACCCATCAAAGTTGAAAACCATCTTTCAGCTTCTTGAGAATTATCAAAGTTCAAAGATATTTGCCTTAATGTCCTGGACTCTGGATTCATAGTTGTATCCCATAATTGATCTGCATTCATTTCTCCTAAACCTTTATACCTCTGGATTGAAACACCTGAACCAAAATCTTTAGCATAATTATCTCTCTCTTTATCATCCCATGCATAGACTTTTTTATTACCTTTTTTTACTAGATAAAGAGGCGGTGTAGCAATATATATATTTCCGGCTTCAACAAGCTCTCTCATATACCTAAAGAAAAAAGTTAGTATTAAAGTTGATATATGACTTCCATCAACATCAGCATCACACATAATAATTATTTTATGATATCTTAATTTCTCGAGGTTAAGAGCTTTACTATCTTCCTCGGTTCCAACAGAGACTCCTAAAGCGGTATAAATATTTCTAATTTCTTCATTTTCAAAAACTCTGTGCTGTTGAGCCTTTTCTACATTTAATATTTTACCTCTTAAAGGTAGAATAGCTTGAAAAACTCTATCTCTACCCTGTTTGGCAGTACCTCCAGCAGAGTCACCCTCAACCAAAAATACTTCACACTTTGAAGGGTCTGTCTCTGAACAATCAGATAGTTTTCCTGGAAGACCGCCACCGGTCATTACAGTCTTTCTTTGGATCATTTCCCTTGCTTGTCTAGCAGCATTTCTAGCCTGAGCAGCCAGAATTACTTTTTGAACAATTATTTTTGAATCCTCTGGATTCTCCTCGAGATAATCCTCAAGCATTTGAGATACTGATTGAGATACAGCAGAACTCACTTCTCTATTACCTAATTTGGTTTTTGTTTGACCCTCAAATTGAGGCTCGGCTACCTTTACAGATATAACAGCAGTCAGACCTTCTCTAAAATCATCACCCGATATATCAAATTTTAGTTTATCAGTAAGTCCAGAGGATTCAGCATATTTTTTTAGTGTGTTAGTTAAACCTCTTCTAAATCCTGACAAATGAGTACCTCCTTCGTGTGTATTTATATTATTTACATATGAGTGGAGATTTTCTGAGAAAGATGAATTGTATATCATAGCAACCTCAACAGGGATTCCATTCTTCTCACCTTCCATTTTAATAATATTATTAATTATAGGTTCTCTGGATTCGTCTAAATACTTAATAAATTCACTTAGACCCTCTTTTGAGTGAAAAGACTCTGACACAGGATTCCCATCCTTATCTTTTTTTCTATTGTCTAAAATTGAAATAGTAATCCCTTTATTGAGGAAAGATAGTTCTCTCATCCTCTTTGATAGGATCTCATAATCAAAATCTGTTATTTCTTTAAAAATTTCTTTATCAGGCGTGAATGTCACAAGTGTTCCTCTCTTGTCTGATTTACCAACCTCTTTTACAGGGCCATTTGGTTTACCTTTACTGTAATGCTGTTCATATTCCTTACCCTCTCTAAAAACTCTAGCAGTCAAAGACTCCGATAGAGCATTAACACAAGATACACCGACACCATGAAGTCCACCTGAAACTTTGTAGGAATCTTTATCAAATTTTCCTCCAGCTCCAATTTTTGTCATTACAACTTCTAATGCAGACACTCCTTCCTTTTTATGTAGTCCAACAGGTATACCTCTACCATTATCCTCAACAGTTAGGCTTGAATCTTTATTAATTTCAATTGATATTTCAGAACAATATCCTGCCATAGCCTCATCAATCGAGTTATCAACAACTTCATAGACTAAATGATGAAGACCACGAGACCCTACATCCCCTATATACATTGACGGTCTCTTTCTGACATGTTCCATGCCCTCCAGGGCCTGAATACTGTCTGCAGAATACTGGTTTTTCTTATTATTTGTAGACATTTTTTAGCTTAAAAATATACACATAAATATACGAAAAAATGAGGGGGTAAAAAGGCTGAAAAAGCCAGTATTTATAGTAAACTTATCAACATTTTATTCATAAGATTCATTATGAATATTTGAGATTGAACGACCACTTGGATCATTCATATTTTTAAATGCTTCATCCCATAGAAGAGCTTCTGGTGTGCTACAAGCGACAGAAGGTACAGATGGGACAGATTTTGCAGCAGCATCACTAGAAAAATGATCATTAAATATTGCCCTGTAGTAGAATTCTTCCTTATTCTGTGGTGGATTTATGGGAAATATATTTGATGAATTTTTAAAGTCTGAATCAGAGACTTCATTTTCAACAAGTTCTTTTAAACTATCAATCCAAGAGTATCCAACTCCATCAGAGAATTGTTCCTTCTGTCTCCAAAGAACACTCTCAGGTAAATAGTCTTTAAAAGCTTCTCTTAGAACCCACTTTTCAATTCTACCATTTTTGATCATTTTATCTTCAGGGTTTATCTCCATGGCTACATCAATAAATTGCTTATCAAGAAAAGGGACTCTTCCCTCAATTCCCCATGCGGCAAGGGATTTATTTGCCCTCAGACAATCGTATTGATGGAGTTTATTAAGCTTTCTAACTGTTTCTTCATGAAATTCTTTTGAATCAGGTGCTTTGTGAAAATAAAGATATCCACCAAATAATTCGTCAGCTCCCTCTCCTGAAAGCACCATTTTTATTCCAAGTGATTTAATTGCTCTTGCCATCAAGTACATCGGTGTAGAAGCTCTAACTGTCGTTACATCATAGGTTTCTAGGTGATAAATTACGTCCCTTATGGCATCTATCCCCTCTTGAACTGTAAAATTAATTTCATGATGGACGGTTCCGATATGATCTGCAACTATTTTTGCAGCTTTTAAATCAGGAGCTCCTTTTAATCCAACAGAAAAAGAGTGAAGTTGTGGCCACCATGCATCTTGCTTATCATCAGACTCAATCCTTTTAGATGCGAACTTTTTTGCAAGCGCAGAGGTAATTGAAGAATCTAACCCACCGGATAACAATACGCCGTAAGGTACGTCACTCATCAATTGTCTCTTGACTGCAGATGATAAGGAATCATGAATTTGTTTAATTTTTGTTACTGAGTTTTTTACACTGTCGTATGATTTCCATTTAGGATCATACCATTTTGTTAATTTATCAGTTTTACTATCTAAATAATGGCCAGGAGGAAATAACTCAATCTTCTTACATACACCCTCTAATGATTTAAGCTCAGATGAAACATAAAAAATGTTTTCTTTGTCCCAGCCAATATATAGTGGTATTATACCCATATGATCTCTTGCTACTATATATTTGTTTTCGGATGAATCATATAAAGCAAAAGCAAAAATCCCGTTAAGATCGTTTAAAAAATTAATCCCTTTTTTTTCATAAAGTGCTAGTATTACTTCACAGTCTGATTCCGTTTTAAAATTATAGTCAGAGGTATATTTCTCTTTAAGGTCTTTATGATTGTATATTTCTCCATTAACAGCAATTACTTTATTACCGTCATCAGATATTATGGGTTGTTTTCCAGAGGTAGGATCGACAATAGCTAACCTCTCATGTGCAAGAACAGCATTGTTATCTGAATATATTCCACTCCAATCAGGGCCACGATGTCTTACCTTCTTGGCCATTTTTAGGACATTAGACCTTACAAAATCACTATTGCTTTTTATATCAAAAGCACAAACAATTCCACACATATATTAATTGTATCTTCTATTAAAGACCAGCTCACCATTTACAAACGTTGCAACAACCTTAGTGTTAGGTATTGAGGCTTCTGAGGATCTTAGAATATCATTGTCAAGAATAATAAAATCAGCATCTTTTCCAACTTCGATACTTCCTTTTTCATTTTCTTCAAAATTAGCATATGCACCGAAAATTGTCATTGCATAAAGAGCATCTGCTCTATTTATCATATTCTCAGTCTGAAACCCATCCTCTGGATACCCGTCTTTATCTTTTCTAACAGTTGCAGAGTAAAATGTCATAATTGGGTTTATATCCTCAACTGGAAAATCAGTCCCAAAGGCAATAACTGTTGATTTTTCTAGAAGATCTTGATAAGCATAAGCATGTTTTGCTCTTTTTTTGCCTATTCGATCATAAAGCCAATACATATCACTAGTTGCGTGAGTTGGCTGCACAGAGGGAATAATTTTTTGATTAAATAATTCGATATCCTCTTCTTTTAAAATTTGAGCATGCTCGACACGCCACCTTGGATCTCTGTAATTATACAAGGCATCTCTATAGGCATTTAAAACAACTCTATTAGCGTTGTCACCAATTGCATGAGTATTTAATTGGAAACCAGTACCAGCTAATTTAAATGCTAAACTTTTAATTGAATCAGCTGGAGTTATCATCAAACCATAATAACCTTTTCTATCAGAATATTCGTCTATCATGCTGGCACCCCTTGAACCTAATGCACCGTCAGCAAGAACCTTTACTGACCTAACATTTAGCCTATCTGTTTTATATGGACCCTGACTTATGTAATAATCAACATCAGGTCCATTTTCAATCATTGCATAAATTTTAATTTTAAGAATTCCTGATTTTTGTAAACTATCAATTAATTCAATTTGTCTTCTTGAAATACCTGCTTCTGAAACTGTTGTCAAACCATTTTCAAATGCCATCTCTTGAGCAGAGAGCAATGCCTGTATAGATTCTTCTTCAGTTGGTTCAGGAATTATATCATCAATTAGTTGCATTGAATTATCAACAAGAACACCTGTTAATTTTCCATTTAGTTTTATAAATTCCCCACCATCAATTTTTGAGGAATTATTAATACCAGCAAGATTTAATGCAAAGTCGTTTACAATATATGCATGGCCATCAATTCTTTCCAAAATAACAGGTTTATCAGGGAATGCTTGATTTAGTAATTTGTTAGTGGGTAACGACTTAACTTTCCAATCATTTTGGTCCCAACCTCTACCGATAATAAATTTTTTATTGTTCACCTTGTCGAACTCAATTACTTTTTCAACTATCTCATCAAAACTATTTGTACCATTTAAATCTGCTTGTGCGTTTGAAAACCCAAGACCGTAAAAATGTGCATGAGAATCAATAAAGCCTGGGTAAACTGGAAGACCCTCAGCATTGATGATATTAGATGACGAGTATTTAGAAATTGCAGAATCGTCTCCTACATAAATAAACTGACCATCTTTTACTGCAAAAGAAGTGGCTAAAGGACTTGCATCATTTGAGGTAAAAACTTCTGCGTTGTAAACAATTAAATCAACCTTTTCAGCACATGAGGTCAAGAGAAGGAGAAACAATATTAATAACTTTTTACCCATAAAAAATGAAAGTACAAATTAAGGGAAATGATATATATCTAACAAAAAAAACTAAATAATAATTAACAATTTCGTGTAACAATAATTTGTTAATTTGCCATATAAATTCAATCATGTTGGTAGAAATCGAAAATACTGATCTATCCATTGGAAATGAAAGCATACTAAAAAATATAAATTTTAGCCTTTCTAAAGGTGAAATGAAATTTCTAATTGGAAAAACTGGAAGTGGAAAAACAACTTTCATTAACTCGATTTTTGGAAATTTAAAACCTTCAAAATCTAATTTATTCAAAGTAATTGGTTATGATATTAATAATCTAAGTGAAAGTAAGATACCTTACTTAAGAAGAAAGATTGGGTTTGTGTTTCAAGATTTTAAATTACTGAATGACAGAAGTATACGTGATAATCTTAGATTTGTACTTGAGGCTACTGGTTGGATAGAAAAAGATAAAATCGATAATCAAATTTCCAAAGTACTAGATTTAGTTGGCTTTAATTCTCCCATCAGTAAATTTCCAAATGAATTATCTGGAGGAGAACAACAGAGGGTTGCAATCGCTAGATCAATGTTAAATAATCCTGAATTAATTATTGCTGATGAACCAACGGGAAATTTAGATCCTGAAACTAGTTTAGAAATAATTTCTCTTTTTAAAAAGTTAAACTCAATTGGAACTTCTATGATTATAGCTACACACGATTATAATCTAATTCTTAAATTAGATGGAGAAGTTTATAAGTGTGAAGATGGAAGTATATTTGAAGTTAAAAGAAAGTAAATATGATCACAGATAAAATACCTAAAGATAAATTTCTATTAATAGCAGGTCCATGTGCAATTGAAGGGGATGAAGTTGCTTTTGGTATTGCAGAGAAGCTTATATCCATTACCTCAAAATTATCTATACCTCTAGTATTTAAAGGGAGTTACAGAAAAGCAAACAGGACAAGACTGGATAGTTTTACTGGTATAGGAGATATAAAAGCATTGAAGATATTAAAAGAAATCAACACTAAGTATGATATACCTGTTATAACAGATATACATAGTAAGGAAGAAGCTAAGTTGGCTGCAAAATATGTTGATATAATTCAAATTCCAGCTTTTTTAGCTAGACAGACAGATATACTTACAAATGCAGCTAAAACTGGAAAAACAATTAATATAAAAAAAGGGCAGTTTATGAGTGCTGAAAGCATGAAATATGCAGTTGATAAAGTAAAACAATCTGGTAATGATAATGTGATTATAACAGAAAGAGGGACTCAATTTGGATATAATGATCTAATTGTTGAC
>Ga0208624_1000604_pt1 | contig 18177 bp, 20 predicted proteins | sample Knorr_S23_td_DCM_FD_185607 | JGI IMG/M metagenome (GOLD analysis project Ga0208624, IMG submission 185607) | Marine microbial communities from Southern Atlantic Ocean transect - Knorr_S23_td_DCM_ad_71m_LV_A (SPAdes) (version 2) | ecosystem: Environmental > Aquatic > Marine > Oceanic | place...
CTCCAAACAACAAAACAACCTAAAGGTCCAGTAACTAGAGCCATACCAATACCTACAAATAATGCTCTTATAAAAAAATCATCAAACATTTTTAATTTTCCTCAACTGATCCATCTACACCATGTTTATGGTCGTGCTTATGCTCGTAAATAGATAATATTTTTGAAACATCTTCACCAAATAATTCTTGATATTTTTTATTATTTGCTACAGAGATTGGTGTACCCGAACAGCAGACATGACCATTAAGGCATACTACATGGTCTGTTTTGGACATAACAACATGTAAATTATGAGATATCAGTAAAATCCCACATTTCAAAGTCTCAGATATTTTTTTAATTAATTCGTAAAGTTCAATCTCTCCTGTAAAATCTACTCCTTGTACAGGCTCATCTAAAACTAATAAATCTGGTTTTTTTGCTATAGCTCTGGCCATCAAAACTCTTTGAAATTCTCCACCAGATAAACTTTTTAAATCATTATTAATTAAATGTTTTGCACCTGTAATTTCTAATGCTTCATTAGTTTCATTATTTTGTAAATCTGATGTTAAATTCATAAAATCAAATACTCTGATAGGCAAAGTCCAATCAATAGAGATTTTTTGAGGAACATATGCAATTTTTTTTGTGTATTTTTCAACTTTACCGCTGATATTTTTATATAAACCAAGAGCTATTTTTGCTGTTGTTGTTTTTCCGGAACCATTTGGACCTATCAATGTAATTATTTTACCTTTTTCTATGTTTAAAGTTACATCTTTTACAAGCCATTTATTATTTAAATAAACACCAGCATTCTCCATTTTGACTAGTAAATTATTTTTATTTTCCATAATATTTTCTTGCCTTTTTAATATGTTATATTATAACATTGTTATATTATAACAATTTATAGGAAGATATCATATGAAAAAAATATTCAAATCAACTATTTTTACTTTAACAGCTGCATTATTTCTTGTTTTAACGCCATTAAAGGCTGAGATTAGTGTTGTAACATCTATTAAACCCTTACACTCGTTAACTAGCTATATTATGGAAGGAGTAGGGGAGCCTGAACTAATTATTGATGGTGTTGCATCACCTCATAATTTTCAAATTAAACCATCTCACGCTAAAATGTTACAAAATGCTGACTTAGTTATATGGATTGGTGAGGACCTAGAGAGTTTTTTACCTACTGCACTTAAAAGTATCCCAAAAGACGCTGTTGTATTTGAATTATTAGATCAAAGTGGATTAAAAAAATTAAAATTTAGAGAAAAAAATATCTTCGAAGGTCACGATGATCACGGCCATGATGAGCACGCAAAAAAGGAAGATGATCATGATGATCATGGGCATGACGATCATGGTCATGGCCATGGATCATTTGACCCTCATATATGGTTAGATCCTGCAAACGCAAAAGTCATAGTAAAAAAAATTACTAACCAACTAAGTAAAATTGATAAGGATAATGCATCTACGTATAAAGCTAACTCTAAAAAAGTTATAAAGGATTTAGATGGTCTTATTAAAGAGGTTAAAAATGAAATTAATAAAGATGCAAGTTTTGTTGTATTTCATGATGCATATCAATACTTTGAAAAGAGATTTGGTTTAAGTGTGATAGGAGCGTTAACTGTAAATCCAGATGTAATGCCTGGTGCAGAACAATTATCCGAGATAAGAGAAGTTATAGAGCATGAAAAAGCCAAATGTATTTTTTCCGAGCCTCAATTTAATCCAAATATAATAAATTCTATTGCAAGTGATACAGGAGTAAAAACAGGAGTTCTTGATCCTTTGGGTGCAAATATTGATAAAGGAAAGAATATGTATTTTGATTTAATTAAAGATATGTCTAACTCGTTAAAGGGTTGTTCATAGAAATAAAATTGTTAATTAAATTTTATTTTTTTTGTTATCGAAAAATACGATTTTGTCTTTATTGAAAGAAAAACTTGTATTGTTTTGAGGAAGGTCTTCTGATGTCCTTATTCTTATTTCGTTATCTTTGAATAAACCGTAAATAATTTTGTCAGAGCCCAAATTCTCTATGAGATCAATATTAATATTAAACTGTATTTCATGTTTAAGATTAGGATGTATATGTTCTGGTCTAATTCCTAAATATATTTCATTACTAAATTTATAATTTTTAAACTCATATTCTTTTCCAAAAATTCTTAAAGTATTATTGTTTATAATATTAGATTTATTAATTTTGATAATATTCATTTTTGGTGTACCAATAAATTCTGCAACAAATAAGTTATTAGGAAAATTATATATCTCATCTGGAGATCCTACCTGCTCAATTCTACCCTCATTTAAAATAACCATTTTATCTGCCAAAGTCATAGCCTCTACCTGGTCATGAGTAACATAAATCATATTGGTTTTTATTTTTTTATGTAATTTAGAAATTTCAACTCTCATTTCTGATCTCAATGCTGCATCTAAATTTGATAAAGGTTCATCAAATAAAAATATTTTTGGATTTCTAGAAATTGCTCTTCCTATTGCAACCCTTTGTCTTTGACCACCAGATAGCTGTCCCGGTTTTCTATCCAAAAGATGTTTTATTTTTAGTATCTTTGCTGCTTGATTTACTTTCTTTTGAATATTGTTTTTGGAGATCTTTTCCATTTTTAATCCAAATGACATATTTTCATAAACATTCATATGTGGGTATAAAGCATAAGATTGAAACACCATCGCCATATCTCTTTTTGAGGGTAACAAATCATTAATAATGTTTTTATTTAAAAGTATTGTGCCTTTATCTATTTTCTCTAGGCCTGAAATCATTCTTAAAAGGGTAGACTTACCACATCCAGAAGGCCCCACTAAAACAGTAAATTCACCATCGTTTATTTCTAAATTAAACTTTTTGATAACTTTGTTTTTGCCAAATGATTTTTCTACATTTATAAATTTTATCTTCGCCATAAAAAAGAAATTTAATGTATAATTTCTATTTTATAATCATTTTAAAAACCATCGTTATAAAACATAATATTTAAAGGGATAATTAAAGGGTTTTTTATTCTTTTCCTTTTTGGTACATTTTTTAAAAATTAGTTAATAAGGAGACATTACCAATGAAAAAAATAATTATTTATATTTTTGCCTCACTATTTTTTGCAAGCTCTAGTATTTCAGGAATTACTTTTTGGACTACAGAAGTTCAGCCTGCGAGAATGGCTAAACAACAAGATATGGCAAAAGATTTCGAATCTAAAACAGGTATAAGTGTTGAGGTTATTCCTGTGGAAGAAAAAGACTTAGGAAAAAGAGCTACAGCCGCAGCTGCAGCTGGAGATCTTCCTGATGTAATATATCATACACTTCAGTACGTTTTACCATGGGCGGAAGCTGGTATACTTGATGTAAATGCTAATAATGATGTAGTAAAGCAATTAGGTAAAAAAACTTTTGCACCAGGACCATTAAACATGGCTAAAAAAGGTGGGAAGATTGCTGCTGTTCCAGTTGATGGTTGGACCCAAATGGTAGTGTATAGAAAAGATCTTTTCGAGAAAAATGGATTAGAACCACCAACTTCTTATAAAAATATTGAAAAGGCTATAAATGTTCTTTCAGGTTCGGACATGTTTGGATTTGTTGCGGCAACAAAAACAGATGAAAACTTTATGAGCCAAGTTTTGGAACATGTTCTTTTAGCAAATGGAGTTAATTTTGTTAAAAAGGGTGGAACTAAAAAACAAGGTAAAGCTTTAAAGAATTCATTAGAGTTTTATAAAGTTATAGCTAAGGCTAGCCCCCCAGGAGAACTTTTTTGGAAACAATCAAGGGAATTATATTTTGCTGGAAAAACACCAATGATAATTTGGTCTCCATTTATAATGGACGAGCTTGCAGGATTAAGAGACTCAGCGCCTCCAACAATAAATAGTGATCCTACTTCTTCTGAACTAGCATCTAAGACTGGTTTTATAACTAATTTTAGCGGTCCTAATAACAGAAAAGGTGCTGCATGGGCTGATGTAAGATATATGGGTATTACTGCAGATGCTGACACAGATGAAGCTAAGAAATTTGTTGAGTATTCAATGAACGAAGGTTACACAGCTACACTTGGTATTGCGCCTGAAGGAAAATTTCCTGTAAGAAGAGGAAATAAGAATGATCCTAATGCATACACAAATGCTTGGAGTAAACTGCCAGTCGGTGTTGATAGAAAAAAACCATTAACTGAGCTTTATTCAGGTGATGTAATTAATAATATTGTTGCAGGTCTAGATACAGCTAATAGATGGGGTGTTAAAGAAGGTGAACTATCAAGAGCCTCAAAAATTATCAATGCACAATTCTTAAACAGAATTACAAGAGAATATATTGATGATCAAATTACTGTAGACGAGGCAGTTGATAAAATTAATGCAGAACTAGCTAAATTTTAAATAAATATGTTTTAAAAGCGGATAATAATATATTATCCGCTTTTACATGGCTGACAAATTATCAAAAATAGAAAAAAGAACCGCGTACGCATTAATTTTGCCAGCGATACTACTTGTATTTTCTATTATACTTTTTCCAATTTTTGCAAATATTTGGATAAGTTTTAAGGAAGTTGAGTTAAAAGATATAAGAATACCTGAACCAAGAGCCAAAAAAATTATAAAATCAATTCCAGAGGATCCAACAAAATTAAAAATTGTTTATAAATTAAGAAATAGTTCATTACTTGAGAATATAACTGATGTTAAATTAAAGGATAAACTACCAGCAAATATAGAATTTGTTAATATCGATCCTAGATGCAACTTTAAATCTAGAACTCTATCCTGTTCATTTGGTGAGTGGAAAGCTAAATATAGGGAAAATTTAGAGTTTATTATTTATAATGTTAACGGTAATTTAATTGATAAAAAATCTTTAAAATCAAAAAAACCAAAGTTATCTGGTAAAGCTGATAATATACTACTTACAACCAACTTTACTTTAAACAATTTTAAAAAAGTTTTTTTCAAAAATGATTTTAAAGATCTATTGTTAACCACATTTTATTTTACATTTTTTGGTACATTAGGTGCAATCATTTTTGGTGTTTTAGCTGCACAATTAGTCAACCAAAAATTCAGCGGTAGAACTTTTATGAGAAGTATTTTACTTTTTCCTTATGTAGGCCCTGTGGTAGCATTAGCTTATACATGGACTTTATTGCTAGATCCAAACAGTGGAACTTTGAATGCACTTCTTATTAAATTCCAAATTTTAGATCAACCAATAAATTTATTAGGTCAAAAATATTTAACATTTCAATTTTTAGGAATTGATTTAAAGTTAAGGTTGGCACTAACAACTGTAATATTCTTTGAGATATGGAGATATTTTCCATTAGCTTTCCTTTTTGTTCTTGCAAGATTACAAGCAATACCGAAAGATCTTTATGAGGCAGCTGATGTAGATGGGGCAGGTCCACTTAATAAATTTTTTAATATTACTCTTCCTCAAATTACGGCGATTATATCAATATTGTTCATGATAAGATTTATTTGGAATTTTAATAAATTTGAAGACATTTTCTTATTAACTGGTGGAGCTTCAGGAACCAGGACACTTCCAATTAATGTTTATGAGCAAGGTTTTGCAATTTCAAACATAGGAATGGGCTCAGCTGTTTCAATGGTTATAGTTTTGATCTTAATTATTTTTATGATTTCATATTTTAAATTGATAGGAAAAAAAGCAAATGAATTATAAATCAACTTTAATTTATTTAATTATTTCTACACTGTATCTTTTAACATTAAAGCTGGTTTGGATAATATTATCAGTATTGCAAGGGTTAGAATTGACAAATATCACTTTAGAGACAAATTTAATTTTAGGATTAAGTCTATCTTTATTATCTATTTTATTCGGAAATAAAATTAATCTATTAACTAAAAATTTAGGTTTGTCTTTAATATTTACTTATATTTTCTATGTAATTAATAATGTTGCACCTCTTTGGTTTTATTTTGGAATATTTTTAATTTATTTCCTTTTTTTAAATAATATTCGCAACTATGACCTTAAATATCTAAATCAGCCTCATGTTATAGAAAAAGTAACTTTTAAATATATTACTTTATTTGGAATAGTTTTCTTTTCCCTAGTAATACTATTTCCTTTTTACATAATGTTAGTAACTAGCTTTAAAACTCAAGCTTCATTACTTATGAATCCTTTAGATTTTAGTTTAGATTTTACTAAAAATTTTAAAGAATTTTTTAAATCATATATTGTTGTGTTTAAAACTTATAACTTTAGTAGATATATATTAACAAGTACCATAGTTTCTGTTGGTACGGTCGCAATTACACTTTTATTTGCTATACCAGCCGCCTATGCTGTAGCGAGATTAAATTTTTTTGGTAAAACTTTTCTCTCAACATCAATATTAATTATATATATGTTTCCAGCTATTGTTCTTGTAATTCCGCTTTATACAATTTTTAGCCAATTAGGACTAAGAAATTCAATCAGCGGTTTGTTAATAGTGTACACTGCAACAACACTTCCAGTGGCTATTTATATGCTTCAAGGATACTTTAAAAGCATCCCTAAAGAAATTGAGGATGCAGCTTTGATAGATGGTCATAATTGGTTTGGTATTATATTAAAAATAATTATACCGCTAAGTCTCCCAGCAATAGCTTCAGTTGCATTATATGTTTTTATGATTGCTTGGAATGAATTTCTTTTTTCTTTGATGTTTTTAGATAATCCTAAAACATTTACCTTATCTAGAGCTATTAATTATCTCTCAGGCGATGCCGAAACTCCTAGACAATTCTTAATGGCAGGCTCAGTGATTGTAACACTGCCTATATTATTAATATTTATTTATTTTGAAAAATATCTTGTTGGTGGTTTAACTTCTGGAAGTATAAAAGGATAGAAGATTTTAAATCAATTCTAATTCAATAGGAGTGTGGTCAGATGGTTTCTCTTTGCCACGTGGATATTTATTTATCTTAATATCTTTTACATTTTTTATTAGAGAGTTTGACACTAGAAAATGATCAATTCTCATACCGTTATTTTTTTGCCATGCACCCCTCATATAATCCCAAAATGTATAACCTTCTGTGTCTGGATAAAGATATCTATAAGCATCATTAAAGCCTAAGTTTAAAATTTCTCTAAATTTTTTTCTAATTTCTAATCTATATAGTGCATCATCTTCAAAACTTTTATAGTTGTAAACATCTTCTGCCGCAGGAATAACATTAAAATCTCCACCAATAATAATATTCTGATTTTTTCTTAAACTTAGTTTAAGTAATTTAATAAAACTATCTAACCAATTCTTTTTATATGTATATTTATCAGTATCAACAGGATTACCGTTAGGTATATAAACATTAATTAAATGGATAATTTTTTTTTTGTAATTTAGTTCAGAGGAGATAATTCTTGATTGTTTATTTTTGTCTTTAATAATGTCATTCTTAATATTATTAACTTTAACTTTTGATAAAATTGCAACCCCATTATAACTTTTCTGTCCAAAAACATAACTTTCATAACCTAGAGATTTTATTTCATCATATGGATAAGTTTTGTCTTCTGTTTTGATTTCTTGAATTAAAACAATATCAGGGGAAAATTTTTTAAGATATTCTTTTATGTTTTCTAATCTGGCTCTTACAGAATTTACATTCCACGAGCTAACGATCATTAAAGTGAGAAAGAAACCCCACAACCACATGACGATTTGGTTTGTGGATTATTAATTTTAAAGGATTCACCAATAAGCTCCTCTACATAGTCAATTTCTGAACCCTTGAGCATATCAGCTGATTGTTGATCAATAAGTATATTATTTTCAATTAAATCATCATCATTTGGTTTAAGATCATATGAAAAATCATATTGAAATCCTGAGCAGCCACCACCTTTTATTGCGATTCTAAAAAAAGAGCCTTTGTCCTTTTTAGATAGTAAAAAGTTGATTTGTTTTATTGCTTTATCAGTAAATTTAATTTCTTTAATCATTATTTAACACTGTTATTACTAATATAGTTAATTATTTGAACTTTTAAAGTATGAAAAAATACTCAAAACTTGGTCTATTTAAAAGCAAAGGACGCTTGTTTAATGAACCTAAAAATAAATTCAGATCTGATTTTCAAAGAGATAGAGATAGGATAATTCATAGCAGCTCATTTAGGCGTCTAAAACACAAAACACAAGTATTTGTTAATACAATAGGAGATCATTATAGAACTAGAATGACTCATTCGATTGAAGTTGCTCAAATAGCTAGATCTATAAGTAAATACCTAGGTTTAAATGATGATTTAGCAGAAACTTTATCTTTATCGCACGATCTTGGTCATCCTCCGTTTGGACATGCAGGCGAAGATGTTCTAAACGAATGTATGAATGGTTATGGTGGCTTTGATCACAATTTACAGACATTAAGAATAGTTATGAATTTAGAAGATAAATATATAAAATTTAGCGGACTAAACTTAACCATAGAAACATTAGATGGCCTAATAAAACATAATGGCCCTGTTAATGATAATATAAATAAATTTAATAACATAATAGGTTACAAGAAATTAATTAAAAGGATAAATTTACAAAAATATCCATCACTGGAGGCACAAATCGCATCCATATCTGACGATATAGCTTACAATAATCACGACATACAAGATGGAATAACAGCAAACATATTTACATTAAATGATTTAAGAGAAATTAAATTTTTTGATGAAATTTATAAAAAAAATAGAAAACAATTGAAGGGCAAAACCACAAATACAGTATTATTTCAAATAATAAGAGATTCTATTAATTTAATGGTAGAAGATTTAATTAATAACAGTGTTAAAAATATTAGACTCAATAAGATTAAATCAATAAAAGATGTATATAATTCTAAGGTTAATTTAATCTCATTTTCAAATAATTTTTTAAATATTGAAAATGATACTAAAAATTTTTTAAGATTTAAAATGTATAACAATAAAAAAGTTTTAATTAAAAATAATAAAGGTAAAAAAGTTTTAAATTATTTGTTCAAGAAAATATCTAAAAATCCATCTTTGTATTTTAGTATAAAAAAAAATAAATCCACTATTTTTAGACAAATATCAGATTATATTTCCGGTATGACTGATAGATTTGCTTTAAATTTATATAATAAAATAAAATGAATATTTTTGATAAATATCTAGAAATTATTTATAAACTAATAAAAGATGAAAGTGATAAAGGTAAACTTATTTTACCACATAAACTCAATTCTATAACAGTTGAAATACCTCCTGAAAAATTTGATTGTGATTTGTCAACAAATGTAGCAATGGTATTGGGTAAAATTAATAAAAAACCACCTTTAATCCTTGCTGAACAAATCAAAAAAAGACTAAGTGAAGTTTTAGATATTAATGAAATTACAATAGTAAAACCTGGTTTTATAAACATTAAATTAAAAAAAGATTATTGGGGTTTATTCACAAAAGATATTTTATCGAACTCAAAAGATTTTGGTGTAAATTTAAAAGAAAAAAAAATTAGTTATTTAATAGAGTTTGTGTCTGCAAATCCCACTGGACCTTTACATGTTGGTCATTGTAGGGGCGCAATACTTGGTGATGTTCTTTCTAATTTATTAATTTTTAACAAACATAATGTTACAAAAGAATATTATGTTAATGATTACGGTAATCAAATTTTATTCTTTACAAAGTCTGTTTTTTTAAGAATAAGAGAAATATTATTTAAGGAACCTTTTCCGTTTGATAATCCAGATTTATATCCAGGTGACTATTTAATAGAAATATCTAACAATATCATCAACAATAATTCTAAACTTAAATTCGACAATTTTGAAACTATCTCAGAGAAACTTACTGAAATTTCAGTAAATGAATCTCTGAAAATCATTAAGAATAATTTAAATAATTTGGGTATTAAACATGATAATTTTGTAAGTGAGAAATCTATAGTCAACAATAAAGAGGTTGATAAAGTAATTAAAAAATTAAAACAGAAAAATCTCCTTTACAAAGGCACAATATCTGCACCAGAGAGAAAGCAATCTAATGATTATAAAATAAGAGAGCAAACACTTTTTAAATCCACAGAATTTGGCGATGATAAAGATAGAGCTTTACAAAAGTCGGATAATACATGGACTTATTTTGCAAGCGATGCTGCTTATCATAACAACAAAGTTGAGAGAAATTTTGATAAATTAATTAATATATTGGGTTCGGACCATACTGGTTATGTAAAAAGAATTACTTCATTAGTAGAGGCACTTTCAAATAATAAAGATCAATTAGTTTGCAAAGTGAGTCAGTTAGTTAAACTAATAAAAGATGGTAAGCCATTTAAAATGTCAAAAAGAAAAGGTGACTATATAACAGTAGAAGATTTAATTTCAGAGGTAGGAAAAGATGCTACGAGGTTTATAATGTTAAATAGAAGTAGCGATGTTGAACTCGATTTCGATTTTGAAAAAGTAAAGGAGAAGACAAAAGATAACCCAATTTATTACGTACAGTATTGTTATGCTAGGATATCATCAGTTTATAGGAAACTAAATAAAAATATTGATGATACAATAAATATTAATTCAAATTTAAATTTTGGTGTTGAGGAAATAAAAGTTTTAAGAAAGATATCAGAATGGCCTAAATGTGTTGAAATCTCATGTAATAAATTAGAGCCACATCGAATTACAACATACTTATATGAACTTGCTTCAGAATTCCATTACTATTGGAATCTTGGAAAAAATGATGAAAGTAAAAGATTTATTATAAATAATTCTATAAAATTAGAGAAATTAGTTTTTCTTAAAGTGGTATCTTTAGTCATTAAATCTGGAATGAATATTTTAGGTGTTGAAACACCGGAAGAAATGTAATGTTTAAAGAGATTAAATACTTATTTTATATTATTTCAATTTTTTTTTTTATTTTCTTTTCTTTAAAATATTATTTTTCAGACGAAAACAGGAAAATTTATTTTAGATCGATAAATGAAATTGATAACAAGATTAAAATAAATGAAAAAAATTTATTTGTTTTAGATAGCGATACAGATAACATAATAGAATATGTCGATGGAAATTTAGATGAAAAAACTAAAAAGTATAAGTTCTGGGAATTACTTAAATAAATTACAAAAACGTAGATCATTCATATGTGGTATAAAAGGCAAATTTCTTACTAATAAAGAAATAGTCTTTTTAAGAAAATATAAACCCTGGGGTATTATCCTTTTTTCAAGGAATATAGATAATATTTATCAAGTTAGATTATTGACTAATATGATTAAAAAATTATTTAATGATAAAAATTTTCCAATTCTTATAGATGAAGAAGGTGGTCGAGTATCTAGATTTAGTAAAATTATTGATACCAAAATATTTACAGCTGAGTATTTTGGTAATCTATATAAAAAAAATAAAAAAAAATTTAATCTATATTTAGATGTTTATCTAAAGCAAATTTCATATTTATTAAAATCATCTGGTATAAATTTTAATACTTCACCGGTATTAGATATTAAATATAAAAATAAACATAAAATAATTGGTGATAGATCTTATTCATCTAATCCAAAAATAGTTTCTTACATAGGAAAAAAAGTTATATTAAAATTTCATCAACAAAAAATATGTTCAATAATTAAACATATACCAGGTCATGGACTTGCAAATGTTGATAGTCATAAAAAACTACCAATAATCAACAAAAGCATAAATTATTTACTTAAGAACGATTTTTATCCTTTTGTAAATAATAAAGCTTTTATTGCGATGACAGCTCATATTTTAATTAATAATTATGATAAAATTAATTGTGTAACACATTCAAAAAAAATTATTAAACTAATAAGAGAAAAAATAGGATTTAAAAACATTATTATTACTGATGATATTTCTATGAAAGCTTTAAAACACTCGATTCAAATTAGTACTATTAAAGCATTTGATGCAGGATGTGATATTGTTTTACATTGCAATGGAAACATAAACGAAATGACAAAAGTTGCAAAAAATTCGCCTAAATTAAGTAACTTTCTAATAAAAAAAACATCACAATTAAATAAATTTTTAAGTTAAAGTACATATATGGATTTAAACGATTCTTCTTATTTTGAGGTAAATCTTAACGAATTTAATGGTCCTTTAAATGTTTTACTAGATCTAGCAAAAGCTCAAAAAGTAGATCTAGAAAAAATATCAATTACCAAATTAGCTGATCAGTTTCATAGTTTTATTACAGAAAAAAAAAATATAAATTTAGAAATTGCATCTGAATATTTGTTAATGGCTACCTGGCTTACTTATTTAAAATCGAAGTTATTATTACCAGAAAGCGAAGAAGAGGAATTTAAAGTTTTAGAGGTAGCAGAAAAATTAAAACTACAACTAAAGAAACTTGAGTTAATTAGATTACTATCTGATCAAATGTTAAAAAGAAAAAGACTTGGAAGAGATGTGTTTTTAAGAGGTGGTAAGGCAAGAATAAGATCTATTTATCAAACGAAATATTCATTAACATTGTTTGAAATATTAAAAAATTATTCAACAATAATAAATACAAGAAATTTTCAAAAAATATCAATACCCAAGTTACCTGTATTTACTACTGAAGATGGAATTAGAACTTTAAAACAATTTATAGGAAAAATATCAGATTGGAAAAATTTAAATGATTTTGTCCCTGAAAACTTTAAAAGTCAAAAAAAAATGATTAAAACTGGAAATGCTGGTATTTTTGCAGCATCTTTAGAATTAGCCAAAGAAGGTAATATTTCAATTAAACAAGATAACCTATTTGATGAAATATTTATAAAAGAGAGATGAAAAAAATTAAAACTGATAATGTTGTAAAATTTCCCACATCAATTTCAGATGGTGAAAAAGAAATAGAAGCTATTCTATTTGCATCTTCTGAGCCACTTGATGAGGAAAATATTGAAACGAAAATTTCCAAAAAAATAAATGTAAAAAAAGCTCTTGAAAACTTAAAAAAACATTATGAAAACAGAGGAATTAATTTAATTTGCATATCTAACAAGTGGTCATTCAGAACTTCAGAAAAATTATCTTATCTTATGTCGAAACAAAAAACTGTAGAAAAAAAACTATCTAAAGCAGCAATAGAAACTCTATCAATTATAGTTTACCATCAACCAGTTACTAGAGCTGAAATTGAAGAGATTAGAGGTGTTGCTTTTGGGACTAATACCTTAGAAATTTTAATGGAATTAAATTGGGTAAAACCTACAGGCAGAAAAGACGTGCCCGGTAAACCAATACAATATGGTACTACTGATGAGTTTCTTAATCACTTTAGTCTGCAAAAGCTTTCGGATCTTCCTACTGTAGATGAATTAGGCTCTGCTGGGTTAATTGACACAGCTAGTGTTGAATCAGATATTTTCGGTACTGGTAAATTTTATAAAGAGAAACAAGATAATAAAAATGAGGATATCTATTCAGATATAGATGAAATGCTAAATAGCACTCTCAAAAACGAATAACCTAAATAAAAAAGTGTCTTTTAAAACTTTTATATTAAGATATAAATAACATATGAGTATAGGATTTTGGCAAATAGCAATTGTAGCAGTGCTTATAGTTTTACTTTTTGGTAGAGGTAAAATATCAAGTTTGATGGGTGATGTAGCAAAAGGTATTAAAAGTTTTAAAAAAGGTATGGCATCAGACCCCGTAGAAGACAATACTCCAAAAAATATTTCTGAAAACCAAGAAACAAAAAACCAAGACAATAATAAAAAAGATTAATTCAAATGCCCCAGATCGGATGGCTTGAAATTTTAATAATAATTTCAATAGCTATAATTGTTGTTGGTCCGAAAGATTTTCCTGTTGTGATTAAAAAAGTTGGATCATGGATAGGCTCATTCAAAAGATATATTGGAGATATACAAAATCAAGTTACTGATATTGCGGATACTGATGAAAATAAAGAAACAAAAACAGATGATACGGTAATGACTAAAAAGGATGATAAAAATGTCTAAAGACACCAATGAAGGTGGTTTTATAAGTCACCTAGTAGAACTGAGAAAAAGATTAATTAATACACTAATTTTTTTATTTGGTTTATTTATTATTTGTTATTTATTCTCTGACTACATTTATGGATTTTTAGTTGAACCATACGCTGCTGCAGTTAAAGATGATACTGTTGATAGGCGATTAATCTTTACTGCATTGCAAGAAACTTTTTTAACATATTTAAAAGTTTCATTTTTTACTGCATTTTTTTTTACTAGTCCTTTTATTTTAATCCAAATTTGGAAATTTATTGCCCCTGGTTTATATGAACATGAGAAATCAGCAATCATCCCTTATTTTGTAATTACACCTGTTCTTTTTTTGCTTGGTGGTATGCTGGTGTATTATCTAATTATGCCATTAGCTATTAAATTTTTTCTATCATTTGAAAGCATCGGTACTGCTACTAACTTGCCAATACAACTTGAAGCTAAGGTGAATGAATATTTATCTTTAGTAATGAAATTAATTTTTGCATTTGGGCTTAGCTTTCAACTACCTGTGGTATTAAGTTTATTAGCTCGTATTGGTATCATTGACTCCATTTTCTTAAAAGAAAGAAGAAAATATGTAGTAGTAATGATTTTTGCTGCAGCTGCGATTTTGACTCCACCAGATCCGATAACCCAAATTGGTTTAGCTATACCTTTGTTATTGTTATATGAATTATCTATTATTTCTGTAAAAATAATTGAAAATAAAAATAAAGAAAAAAATGCACAATATTAAAAATATAAGAGCAAACTTTGAAAATTTTAAAAATAAGTTAAAAAATAGGAATGTAAATATTGATTTAAATAATATTATTATTCTTGATAAAAAAAATAGAGAATTAATTCAAAACAAAGAAACACTAGAAAAAGAAAAAAAAGATATATCAAAAAAAAAAGATAAAAGTTTATTTGAGAAATCAAAAGAAATTTCTAATAAAATTAATTTATTATCTGAAGAACAAAAAAATATTAAAAACGATTTAGATTCATTACTGTCATCACTTCCAAATATACCTCTAGATGATGTTCCAATAGGTTCTGACGAAAAAGATAATATAGAAATTGAAAAGAAGGGAGTTATAAAAAATTTTAATTTTAAACCTAAATCTCACTATGAATTAGGTGAAAATTTAAAAATGCTAGATTTTGATCTAGCTTCTAAAACAACCGGATCAAGATTTACTTTTGTAAATGGCGAACTTGCAAGATTAGAGAGGGCTATTTCTAATTTTATGCTTGATCTGCACATTAATACTAATGGATACAAGGAAATATCCCCTCCATTAATCGCCAATTATAGTTCAATGTTTGGCACAGGCCAATTACCAAAATTTGAAAATGATCAATTTGAGCTTAAGCTAGATGATAAAAGTGAAAGAAAGTTTTTAATACCTACTGCAGAAGTTATTTTAACTAATATTGTTAAAAACCAAATTTTAGATAAAAAAAATTTACCAATGAGATTTGTGGCCTCAACTCCTTGCTTTAGAAAAGAGGCGGGTAGTTACGGTAAAGACACCAAGGGCATGATTAGACAACACCAGTTTCATAAGGTTGAATTAGTAAGTATAGTTAAAATAGAGGAATGCTTAAGTGAATTAGAACGAATGACTAATTGTGCAACTATGGTATTAGATCAACTGAATTTGCCTTATAGAAAAATAATTTTATCTACTGGAGACATGGGTTTTAGTGCTGAGAAAACTTACGATTTAGAAGTATGGCTTCCATCTGAAAATACGTATAGAGAAATCTCAAGCTGTTCTTCTTGTGGATCTTTTCAGTCAACAAGGATGATGACAAGATATAAGAACGACAAGAATGAAACCATATATCCCGGCACATTAAATGGTAGTGGATTAGCTATAGGACGAACTTTAATTGCTATAATGGAAAATTACCAAAATGAAGATGGCTCGATTAATATACCCGATGTATTAAAACCTTATATGAATAATCTTGAGAAAATAGACATCAATTAAGAGTTGTTTTAATAATTTATTTAGTATAAAAAAAATTAAATTTGAGGTTTTATGGATCCAGCTATAGGTCAATTTATTCCACTAATATTAATATTTGTAATTTTTTATTTCTTTTTAATTCGTCCACAACAAAGGAAAGCAAAAGATCATAAAAAAATGGTAGAAGATCTAAAAAGAGGCGACAAAATTATTACAAGAGGGGGCATAATAGGTACAGTAGAAAGAATTATCGATAATGAAAAAATTGAAGTTGAAATATCCGATAATGTAAAGGTTGAAATCTTAAGATCTGACGCTGGAGTACTCTCTTTAGTGAGTAATAAAACTGAAGTAAAAAAATAACATTAATTAAATGTTATATTTTTCTAAATTAAGAATTATTTCTATCTTATTATTTACAATTACTTTATCTTTTTTTACAGTTTTAAACTTTATTAAATTAGAAAATTCCTTTTTACAAAAAAAAATCAATTTAGGTCTAGATCTTCAGGGTGGTTCTTATTTACTTTTAGAGATTGATAATGAACCAGTTATAAAGCAAAAACTACAAAGCAAACTCTTAGATATTAGAAAATTATCAAAGACAGAAAATCTTCAAATAAAAAACTTAAAATTAGATAATAATGTAATTTATTTTGAAACTACAAGCTTATTACGAGATAAAGTAGAAAAATTATTTGAAAAAGACGATAGCGATATTAATCCTTATTATCAAAATTTTAAATCTCATGAATTGAATTTATCTATTGAAGAAAATTTATTTATTCTTTCGTTTTCTGATTATGGACTAGTACTTCTTAAAAACTCTACATTAGACCAGGCAATAGAAATTGTTCGTAGAAGGGTCGATGAGTTAGGTACTAATGAACCTAACATAGTAAAAAGAGGAAATGACAGAATATTAGTAGAGTTACCTGGTTTAGATGATCCTGCTAGAATAAAAAATCTCTTAGGAAAAACTGCTAATCTTACTTTTCAATTTGTATCAAAAAGTTCAGAGGAGTCATTTGGAACTCAAACTTTAAAATATGATGAAGATGATGAATTAGAAGAAATTGTAAGCAAAAGAGTAATACTAAGTGGGGAAAATCTACTTGATGCAAAACCTAGTATGAACAACGAAACCAATGAAACAGTTGTCGTATTTAATTTAGATAGAGTAGGTGCTAAGAAATTTGCAAAGGCTACATCTAAAGGTGTTGGTAGGCAATTAGCCATTGTTTTAGACAATAAAATTATAAGTGCTCCAACTATAAGTGAAGCGATTGTTGCGGGATCTGGTCAAATATCTGGAGATTTTACGTTTCAATCCGCTACTGATTTAGCTTTATTATTAAGATCTGGAGCGTTGCCAGCTCCACTTAATATTATTGAAGAAAGAACAGTTGGCCCAGATCTTGGAAAAGACTCTATTAAAGCAGGAATAATATCTCTAATTATTGGATTTATATTAGTTATTTTGTTTATGATTTATAAGTACAGAATTTTTGGTTTAGTCGCAAACATAGCTTTAATAATTAATTTAATTCTATTAGTTGGTATATTAACAATTTTAGAAGCAACACTTACATTACCAGGCATTGCTGGAATTATATTAACTGTGGGAATGGCTGTTGATGCAAATGTTTTAATTTTCGAAAGAATAAAAGAAGAAACACTACGTGAAAAAAACAAAATCATTGCATTTGACTCTGGTTATACAAAATCTAGAACTACTATATTAGATGCCAATATAACAACCCTGATTGCTACAATTATTTTATTTTTTATGGGTTCTGGACCTATCAAAGGTTTTTCAATTACATTAGGTATAGGGATCCTGACAACTTTATTTACTGTTTACTTTATAGCTAGATTGTTAACCTCAGTTATAGTTTTAAGAAACAAAGAGAAAGAAAAAATTATTTAATGACAGATTTTAAATTTAATAAATTTTATAAGACTGGAAATATTTTATCCATAATATTAGTTTTTATTTCTGTAATTTTTCTATCATTTAAGGGTTTAAATTATGGTGTAGACTTTAAAGGCGGAACTCTAATAGAATTAAGAGTAATAGATAAAAATTATAATATAACAAATGTAAGGGATGTATTTAATAGTTTAAATTTAAAAGGTGTATCAGTAAAAAA
>Ga0208624_1000605_pt1 | contig 18167 bp, 14 predicted proteins | sample Knorr_S23_td_DCM_FD_185607 | JGI IMG/M metagenome (GOLD analysis project Ga0208624, IMG submission 185607) | Marine microbial communities from Southern Atlantic Ocean transect - Knorr_S23_td_DCM_ad_71m_LV_A (SPAdes) (version 2) | ecosystem: Environmental > Aquatic > Marine > Oceanic | place...
GTGCAATTGAAATCCGTGGTCAACCAATCCACGCCGTGCTTCAGCGCGATTTGCCCGATCTTTACCACGCGTGCAAAATCCCAATCGGCATCGTTGCCGCGCAGCTTGATCTTCAAACATTTCAGGCTATCGGTCTGAATCCAGTCCGCCAGCAGCACGGGGTATTCATCCTCCGGCTCGCTGCCGGTCAGTTCGCCTTCATCCAACGGATCCACGCCGCCCACCAAATGCCAGGCCGGCAATTGGCGTGGCGCCGTTTCCTCAAAGTAATCCTCTGGATATTGACCCGTGAAATCCACAGCCGTGCCGGTCGCCGGCTCCAGAAACTGCTCCAGCGAGCGGCTCATCCATTGGGCATTGTATGTCTCGTAAATATCACGTTCATGCAGTTGGCCATAAGCATCGTGCAGCGCGATATCAAACAGCGAATTACACACCAACGCCGCCAGCCACGGCATCGGCTCCGACCGGCCGGCATTATGCGCCTCAAGTAATCCCGGCAGTTGTTGCTTAATAAAGTCGCTGCCCACTTCCAGCGGATGACCATCGGCCTCAAACTGCGCCCAAGCTTCGGCGAGGGTTTCGCAGAACGATTTCAGCGCCTCATGTCGTTCCTCGTACGACAAGGCGCTAGGCCAAACCCAAGTGACACTTAAGGGTGTCTCGCCCCAACCATCCGCGGTGCGCTCTTGCGCATCGCGCACGGTGATCCGGCAGCGGGCGCAGGTGACGTAGGTGACCGTTTCGCCGCCAAACTTCAACGGCATGCGGGTGTGTACGGGCAGAAAAAAAAGTTCCGAGGCGACAGGTCGAATGTCAGTGGGCAGGCTCATGGCGAGCCGCACGGTGGATTGAGCAAGCCGGTTATGTCGAGCTTTTCTCGGCCAACTCCACCGGTGCCTCGCGGCGGCGCTGTTGGCGCAGGGTGTAGCCGATCAGCAAAATGATTCCCGCGCCGGTGGCCAAATAGGCCAGCCCTGTGCCCGCTCCACCGGGCCCGCGGTTTTCCCAAGCCGACTGCTCGGTCAGGCGCTGGTCAATCTGCTGAAGATGGACGCGGGCAATATCGCCGCCGCGGAGTTGGCCGCCGGGGCTGTCGCCAATAAAACCGTCGTTGGCTTTGGCAATGGCAAGCGCCTGCTGAACCGATTGCTTGGCTTCATCGAGTTTACCCTCGGATTGACGCAGCAGCCCCAAATAATAGTGCGCGAAAAATTCGCGTTTGGCGCGCTCGGCTCTGTCCGGTGTGCCGCGCTCCACTGCTAACCACACATCCGACTCCGTCCCTTTGCCGGCGTACAACGCGTGCAGTTCGGCCATTGGCACGCGCTTCTCTTCGGGAGCAGATTTAATACTGTCGCGGGCAGCCTCCAAACCTTCCGTGCGGGCCACACACAGGAAATGCCAGAAGGCCACTTCCAAATCCTGCGTGTTGGTGGTGGCATGCCAATCGAAGCGTTTGCGGGCTTCCTCGTAATGACCCAGCAACGCGAAGCCCACGCAGATCTGCCAGTGTTCGGTTTCCTTGTCCGGCTTCAATTGCAGAAAAGCCTGCCAGTCCTGCACGGCGGCATTTACCTTACCAAGCTTGAATTGATTGCAGCCACGCATTTGATAGACATCGGCGAAGGCCGGCCGATACGCCAAGGCTTTACTGAAATCCTCCACCGCCCTCGAGTTGTTGCCGATGAGATCAAACAACTGGCCGCGTTTCACATAGGCAAACGGATTGGTGGGATCCAGCGGAAGGGCGCGCTCCAGCAGCTGCACCATGGTATCGGTCTTACCGGCGTCCAACGCCTCAATGGCCTGCAGAAAGAGTTCCTCTTGCTCCACCTTGGGGAACGGCACAGGCGGCGGTTCCTGTTGAGCCTCGGCAAACACCACGCTCAGCCCAGCCATAGCAATGCCTAGCTTTAGTGAGTTTTTAAATAAACCTCCTCGCACGGTCGTGTACGCTAGGGAATGCCGCACGCTCCCGCAACGGGAACCTATTCACAGCCCCGAGCTATCCCGGCTATTTTCCCGCTGCCGGCTTCGGTAGCTTAATCTTGTTCAGCACGGCGTGCACGCGGGCGACGTCGCCCATGTAACCGTGGCGATCGGCTACGGCGGCGGCGAGACCGATGTATTTGTCGCGCAGCTTGAAGTCCTTCTTCGCCTCGTACCACAGGCCCAGATAGAGGTGAGCGTAAAAGAGCTGACGCTCCAGGCGCGGGCCGGCGGCATCGTTGGCTTTGGCCTTTGCCAAAACTTTCTCAGGCGTGCTTTTGCCACCAAACAACGCGAGCACTTCCATCATCGGAATGCGGCCATCGCCCACGATTGGGATCAGCTTTTTCTTCGCCTCTTCAATGCCTTTGGCGCGTGCCAAACACAGGAAATGCCACACGGCATTTTCCACGTCGTTGCTGTTCACTGTCTGGTGGCGTTCGAATTGCTCGTAGCCTTTCTTGAATTCATCGGCGTAATAATAGCTGATGCCGCGCTGCCAATGATGCGGATCCTGACGAGGCACGTCCTTCAAATAGGCATCAAAGTCGGCGATGGATTCCTTGATCTTGGCGGCCTTGAAATACGCCTCGCCGCGTTCCTGATGTAGATCGGTGACGATGGCGGCCGGCGGTTTCAGCGCCAGCGCCTTGGTGTAGGCGGTGATGGATTTATCGTACTCGCGCAGGGCGTTGTGGAGTTGGCCCTTGAAGAAATGTAGGCGCGGGTTCTTCGGCTCCGCCGCCACGGCGCGGTCGGCAAACTGCACGGCCTCCTTCAGCTTGCCGGCGCGATAAGCCTCGGCCGCTTTGTCCACCCAGACAAACGGGCTGGCCTCTTTGTCTTCGGCCTGCAGCCAGTTGAGATTGAGGAGATTGATTGCCATCAGGAGCAGAACCGAAAACCGCACGTGCTTCATGCACCCAGCGTACGCGCCGGCCCCGAAAGCGCAACGGCAAACATGGCGTGACAATCCCACCGCTTCGGCTTACCCCTTCGCCCCCATGTTTGCCGCGCTGCTCTGCACTGTGTTGTTTTCCGCCTCGGCCGTTTCGGCGCGGAAAACCACCGAGTGTTTAGGCGGCACGGAAGCCAACTTTGTGCGGCTCATTTTCGCGCCCACGCTGATGCTTCTAGTTGCGTTGTCGTTCGGCCCCGCGTTGATGGGTTACTGGCATCCGAAGGTCTTTGGACTTTTTCTGTTGAGCGGCGCCATTGGATTCGGTCTGGGCGATATCGCACTGTTCCGCGCCTTTCCTCTGCTCGGCTCCCGGCTCACCACGCTGATCGTCCATTGCGTGTCCGTGCCCGTGGCGGCGATCACTGAATATTTCTGGCTCGGCACCACCATGACGCCACAGCAAATCGTCTGCGCGGTGGTTATCCTGGCCGGCGTCGCCGTGGCGCTCGCGCCCAAGGAAAATCCCAGCCTTGAACGCAGCGATCTGCTCAAGGGCATTGGCTGGGGCCTGATCGCCGCCTTTGGGCAGGGCTTTGGCGCGGGTGTCCTTAGCCGGGTGATCACCGAGAATGTCGCGCCCGGCACCGGTGTGGAGCTCGATGGCTTTCACGCGGGCATCACCGTAGCGGTGCAGCGCATGCTAGGTGGCATGCTCTTTTCCGGCCTGTTCCTGCTGGCCGTCCGCGCCTGGCTGAAACGCAAACCGAATTCGCCTCTGGCCGGCATGACAAGGGCCGATGGCACCAACGACTGGCGAGGCGGTTTTCCGTGGCTACTGGCCACCGGCTTGGCCGGGCCGGCGCTGGGCGTCACCTGTTATCAGTGGGCCCTGCTGGACAACGCCACCGGCGTGGTGCTGCCCATTATCGCCACCACCCCGCTCGTGGTCATTCCCATGTCAATCGCGTTGAATGAGGAAAAACCCAGCTGGCGTTCCTTGGCCGGCGGCGTGGTGGCCGTGGCCGGAGTGGTGGGTATGGTGCTGATGACCCGGACTGCGTGAACCATTTCCGTTGACACCTCCCGCGCATCCTGTTTGAATCCTCCCCTCTTATGACCCTTAAGACGAAACACAAGTCCGTTCGTCGACGTAGCCGCTAAGGCTGCGTTGGGTTTCCTTTCGTTTCCTGACGCCACCCTTCCCGAGATGAAGTCTTTTCATTCCATTGATGGTTCCATTGTTGCCCCGCTGGGTTTCCTGACGGCCGGGTTGTTTTGTCATGTAAAACGGCTCGGCACCGGTAAAGGCAGCAATAAAGGTCAAAAACGCGATCTGGCGGTGATTGTCTCCGAGGTACCGGCCACGGCGGCGGGGATGTTTACCACCAACCAAATCTGCGCCGCACCGGTGAAGGTATGCGTGGAGCATATTGCCGATGGTAAAGCGCAGGCGGTGGTGATCAATTCCGGCAATGCCAATGCCTGCACCGGCCCGCGCGGCTTGAAGGATGCGCGGGAGATGACAGCGCTCTTGGCCGAAGAATTATTGCTTCAGCCGGAGGATGTGCTCGTGGGCAGCACGGGCCGGATCGGCTTGGAGCTGCCCATGCCGAACATTCGCGCCGGCATTCGGCAGATCGTCAAGGAACTCGATGATGCTCCCACCGCGGCGCATCACGCCGCCGAGGCCATCATGACCAGCGACACGCGGCCGAAGGAGATCGCCGTGGAATTCAAGCTCGGCGGCCAAACCGTCCGGCTCGGCGGCATTGCCAAGGGCGCGGGCATGATCCAGCCCGGCATGAGCCCCACCGGCGCGCGGCCCGCGAGCATGCCCCTGCACGCCACCATGCTCGCTTACCTGACCACTGACGCCAAGATCCCCGCCGGCGCACTGCGCAAATGCCTGCGCGAGGCCGTAGCCAGTAGTTTTAATTGCATCACTGTCGATGGCGACATGAGCACCAACGACACCGTGCTCCTGCTCGCCAACGGTTTGGCCAACAACGGCAAGTTCAGCGCGAAAGATCTGAAGACCTTCCAGACGGCGCTCAATCATGTGTGCCTCGAGCTATCCAAGATGATGGTACGCGATGGCGAAGGCGTCACGCGAGTGGTCAGCGTGCGGGTGCGCGGTGCCAAGACGCAGAAAGAAGCCGATGCTGCCGCGCGTGCAGTGGGCAACAGTGCGTTGGTGAAAACCAGCTGGAACGGCGGCGACCCCAACTGGGGCCGGATCATCGATGCGCTTGGCTATTCGACCGCGAAGGTGGTGGAGGAAAAAGTCGACATCGCCTACAGTGCGCCCGAAACCAAGAAGCTGACCTATTCCCTCAAGAAAGGCAGGCCCACCCGGACGTCCTTTGAAACATTGTGCGCGGCCGTCGCGCCGGCGGAGTTTGACCTGCACATCAACCTCAACCTCGGCAAAGGCCAGGCCACGCTCTACGCCGCCGATCTCACCGAGGAATACGTAGAATTCAACAAGGGCGACATCAGCGACCCCTCATCGCTCGGAGGCTGACATGCAGGAACTCATCTCCAAAGCCGCCACATTGCTCGAAGCGCTGCCGTACATTCAGCGATTTGCCGGCGCAACGTTCGTAGTCAAGTACGGCGGCAGTTTCATGGACAGTCCGGACGAGGCCGTGCGCACGGGGGTGGCGCGGGACGTGGTTTTTTTGGAGGCGGTCGAGATCAATCCGGTGGTGGTGCACGGCGGCGGCAAACGAATCAGCCGCGCGCTGGAAGCGGCCGGCGTGAAGACGCGCTTCGTCAACGGTTTGCGCTACACGGATGCCGATTCGGTGGCGGTGGTCGATCAGGTGTTGTCGCAGGAGATCAACGCCGAGATCGTGAAAATGATCAACTCACTCGGCGGCGTGGCCAAGGGCTTTGCCGGCACGGATATTTTCACCTGCAAACGGCATGCGCCTGAGGGTCAGGATTACGGCTTCGTCGGTGAGGTGACTACCGTGAACACCGCGCCATTGGAGGAATGCATCACCCAGGGCATCACACCGGTGATCTCCCCCACCGCACGCGATGCGAACGGACAGATTTACAACTGCAACGCCGATGTCGCCGCCGCCCAAGCCGCCATTGCGCTGGCCGCCAAGCGGCTGGTGTTTATGAGCGATGTGCCCGGGCTGTTGCGCGATCCCTCCGACGCGACATCGCTGATCTCCCACCTCGATGTGGCAGAGGTCGATAAACTGAAACAGGCCGGCATCATTGCCAGCGGCATGATCCCGAAGGTCGACAGTGCCACCGCCGCCATTGACGCGGGCGTGGACAAAGTGTCCTTCGTCGACGGCCGCATCAACCACGCCGTGCTGCTGGAAATTTTCACCGACGAAGGAGTCGGTACGGAAATAGTAAAATGAGTGACACAAACCCCATTCAAAACAGCATCAACGCTCATATCATTCCGACCTACGCGCGTTTTCCGCTAACCATCACTCATGGGAAAGGATCTCATGTGTTTACGAACGATGGACGGCGTCTTCTTGATCTGGGTGCAGGGATTGCTACAGCCTGTCTCGGCCACGGACATCCAGAACTAGCTGCGGCACTCACCGAACAAGCGGGGAAGCTCACGCATATTTCCAATCTTTACTATACCGAGCCACAGGGTTTGCTGGCTGAAAAACTCGTTCAGCATGCAGGAGGACACGGGAAAATGTTTTTTTGTAATAGCGGAGCCGAGGCTAACGAAGGTCTGTATAAAATCGCCCGACTCCACGGTCACACCGATGGACGTTATGAGGTTATTACCACTGAAAATTCTTTTCATGGCCGAACCTTGGCAGGCATCGCGGCCACAGGACAAAAAAAGGTCAAGCAGGGGTTTGAACCAGCCGTAGAGGGTTTCAAACACGTGCCGTTTAATGACCTTAAGGCAATGCAAGCCGCTATCACCGAAAAAACTGCGGCAATCCTTATTGAAGGTATTCAAGGCGAAGGCGGCATATATCCAGCCAAACCCGAATATCTGCTCGGATTAAGGAAACTTTGCACTGATAAAAATATCCTCATGATGATGGACTCAGTTCAATGCGGTTTTTTCAGAACTGGCCATTTTCAGAGTTGGGAAACAATTCTTAGTGATTCCAATTCAGATGGATTTCAACCGGACGCATTCTCTATGGCCAAGAGTCTAGGTGCCGGTCTGCCGATGGGCGCAATCTGGGCCAACGAATCGTTGCAGGATTTGCTTGGCCCGGGCACGCACGGCACCACTTTTGGCGGCACGCCGCTGGTCAGCGCGCATGCGCTCAAGGCGCTAGAGATCATCGAACGCGATGGGCTCGCGCAACACGCCGTTACGTTGGGCAGCCATTTGACCAAGCGAATCCAAACACTGATCGAGGCGCATCCCACTGTTCTGAAGGAAGTGCGCGGGCTTGGCCTGATGATCGGCATTGAACTGGCCGAGGACATTCCCGCCTTCGCCGAAAGCAACCGGCCGGCCTCCGTACAGATCGTCGAGCGACTGCATGACGCTGGTCTGCTCACCATTCCGGCCGGCGCGCGGGTGTTTCGCTTGTTGCCGCCATTAAACCTTTCACAAGCCGACGCCGATGAAGGCCTAGCCATCATCGAGGGCGTCATCAAGGAACTCAGCTAATGAAGCACCTGTTAAGTATCGAAGCGATGGACACGGCGTCCATTAAGACCATTCTGGAAAATGCCACCGTCATCAAGGCGCAGCGCGGCGACAGCCAACACCAACCGCTCGCCGGCCAGACGTGGGCGATGATTTTCACTAAATCCTCCACGCGAACCCGAGTGTCCTTCGAGACCGGCATCCGCGAACTCGGTGGCGGCGTGATGTTTCTCAACGCGAACGACCTCCAGCTCGGCCGTGGCGAACCCATCCAGGACACCGCCCGCGTGCTCGGTCGCATGGTACACGGCGCAGTCATTCGCACCTTCGCGCAGAGCGATGTAGAGAATTTCGCAGAGCACTCCGACATTCCCACCATCAACGCGCTGACCGATGCCGAGCATCCCTGCCAGATCATCACCGATATTTTCACGTATCAGGAACAACGCGGCCTCATCGCCGGTAAGGTCGTTACCTTCATCGGCGACGGCGCGTGCAACGTGCCCATCAGCTGGATCTGGGCCGCCGGCAAACTTGACTTCGAGCTGCGCATCGCCGCGCCTAAAGCCCACCAGCCGTGCCCGAACCTCATCGCCAAGGCCGGCGGCAACATCAGCGTTACCGAAGATTGCCAAGCCGCCGCCGAAGGCGCCGATTTATTGTACACCGACGTCTGGGTCTCCATGGGCATGGAAGAGGAAGCCGCCCAACGCGAACAGGACTTCGCCGGTTATCAAATCAACGAAGCCCTCGTCGCACGCGCCAACGAGGGCGCCCTCGTCATGCACTGCCTCCCCGCCTACCGCGGCAAGGAAATCGACGAGCCCACCCTCGAAGCCCACGCCGACACCATCTTCACCCAAGCCGAAAACCGCTTGCACGCCCAGAAGGCGATATTGAACTGGTTGGTGAGTTAAGGGATTCATCTCGACCCTACCAAAGCCCCTGTGCCAAGCTGACGCCGATGGCTTCTGAAGCCCCTGATCAACCGGTTGCCAAGCCGAAGCCCAAGCGCATTAACCTGCGCCGGCCGGATATTATGGAGCAGGTCAAGGCGCAGGTGCTGACGCATTATCGCAGTGATCTGGTCGATCGACTGCGGACCAAGGGCGAAGTGACCTGCCCTACCGGTCAGATTACCATCAAGCTCGCGAAGGAATTCGGCTTTTGCTACGGCGTCGAGCGCTGCATCGACCTTGCCTACGCCGCGCGCAAGGTGTTCCCTGACAAGCCGCTCTATATTCTGGGGGAAATCATCCATAACCCGGAGGTAAACGACCAGATTCGGGAGATGGGCATTCACTTCCTGTCCGGCCCCCATCAGTCGGCAGATATCGATGATCTGGGCGAAGGCGATATTGTGATCATCCCGGCGTTCGGCACGGAAGTCATCATTCGGGAGAAGCTCGAGGCCAAGGGCTGCCAATTTGTGGACACCACCTGCGGTGATGTGATGAGCGTCTGGAAACGCGTGCGCACCTACGCCAAGGAGGAGGTCACCAGCATCATCCATGGCAAAGCTTCCCACGAGGAAACGATGGCTACCAGTAGCCAGGCGATCGCCAAGAACGGTCATTATCTGGTGGTCAACACGTTTGAGGAAACTGATCTGGTTTGTGATTACATCATCAATGGCGGCGACAAAGAGGCTTTGCTGAAACGGTTCGATGGTTGCTATTCGGAAGGATTTGACCCAGACACCCATCTGCGTGCAGTCGGCGTGGCCAATCAAACCACCATGATGCGCGGCGAAACCGAGGAAGTGCAGCGCCGCATCAAGGCCGCCATCCAGAAACGGTACGGCACCGAGAATACCGATACACACTTCCGTTTTTTCGACACAATCTGCGGTGCCACTCAAGATCGTCAGGATGCTTTGGAAGTGATGCTTCAGGAACCGTTGGATCTGTTGCTGGTAATTGGCGGATACAATTCCTCCAACACCTCGCATCTGGCCGAAATGGGTGAACGCGTGTTACCCACCTACTTCATCAAAAACGTGAAGGAGATCAACGGCCCGCAATCCATTCGTCATTGGAATCAACACACGCAGCAGTTGGAGGAAACACCCCATTGGCTTCCAGAAGGTCCCATTCGCGTTGGCATCACCGCGGGGGCATCCTGCCCCAACAACCTGATTGAGGATGTCATCAACCATCTACTGGAGCTACGTAATACTTCAGCCGAGGAATTCCTCGCCAACTAAGCCATGCCCCAGTCCCGCGAACAGCTGGAGGCCAACGAACATCAAACCCTCGCGCCCTACGCGCAACGCAGTGCCGATTCCCGCGGGCGCGCCTTTCCCGAGCCGCCCCACGAATGGCGCACCGATTACCAGCGTGACCGCGATCGCATCACCCATTCCCGAGCCTTTCGCCGGTTGGAATACAAAACGCAGGTGTTCCTAAACGGCACCGGCGATCACCTACGCACGCGCCTCACCCACACCATTGAGGTGGCGGCCGTCTCGCGCAATATCGCCCGCGCCCTCGGTCTCAATGAAGACCTCGCCGAAGCCATTGCTCTGGCCCATGACCTCGGCCATTCGCCGTTTGGTCACAAGGGCGAGTATGCGCTCAATGATCTCATGAAAGAGCACGGCGGGTTTGAGCACAACCGCCAGAGCCTGCGCATCGTGGAAAAGCTTGAGCAGAAATACCCGCATCACCCCGGGCTCAATCTCACTTGGGAAACACGCGAAGGGTTGGTGAAACATTTTAATCCCGCCGATCACCCCAGCAAACGTGACGGGTTCGACGCCAAATCCAATTCGCTCGAGGCGCAGGTCGCCAATCTTGCCGATGAGATCACCTATTACAGCCATGATCTCGATGACGGACTCGACTCAAATCTGCTCGACGAAGAAGACCTCAAAACCCATGTGCAAATCTGGCGCGACACCGATGCCGAAGTGCGCACGGAGCACGGTGCGCTCGATACCGAGACACGCCATTACGCCATCATCCGGCGGCTCATCAATAGTCAGGTCCATGATGTCGTGGAAACCAGCGGCCGCCTCATTGCCGAGGCCGGCGTGCAATCGGCCGATGACGTGCGCCTGCATGATGGCGACCTGATTCGGTACAGCGATACCCGCCGCACGGCCAATCTGGAATTGCGCGAGTACCTCTACGAAAACCTGTACTACAACCCAGTCGTCCACAAACCCAACCTGCGCGCCATCAAGCTGCTTGAGGCGTTGTTCGGGCATTATCTAGAGCATCCGGAAGACATCGGCAGCCAATCGCGCGCGCGCATCGAGACCGATGGATTGCACCGCGCCATTTGTGATTATCTCTCCGGCATGACTGACCGCTACGTGGCGCTAGAATACGAACGGCTTGGGCTTTAACTGAGCAACGAGCCATACCGCACGCCGCGCAAAGTGGGGCGCAGCTGGTGAAACCCGCACCGCATCATCACCGCCTCGTAGATCGCTGCGCCAAACAAAATCACATCCGCCCGATCCGCCGGTAATCCGGCCAGCGCCTGCCGCCGTTCCAAGCTCATCATCCACAGCCGATCCGTCAAGGACTGCACCTCCGGCAGCAACCAACTCAGCGCCTCCAATTCCATCGCACTCAGATCATCCGTCTCCTTGAGGATTCGCGAGAGGAAAACCGGTGTTCCCCCGGCACCCACCAGCATTCCGGGCAAGGCCACCGTGCCGAGCAGTGGCGTTACCTGATCATCCAGAAATTGATCCAGCGCCTCGATCACTTTCGCACGCTCCTGCGCCGTCGGCAGATCGCTCGGCCGATGCTGTTCCAGTAAACGCACTGTTCCCAAAGGAAAACTGTGCTGCACGCGCAGGCCGGTTTCATCCGCCACCAGCAATTCTGTACTGCCGCCACCCACGTCGATAATCGCCAGCGGCCCATCAGAAAAATCGGAATGACTCCGCACACCGCGCAGCACCAATTCCGCCTCACGTTCGCCCTCAATAATCATCAGAGGCACATTCACCTCGCGAAACGCCTCGATCAAATCCATTCCATTACGCGCTTCGCGAGCGGCGCTGGTCGCCACCGCCTTCACTTCCACAGCGCCCATGCGTCTGGCCTTCTCTGCAAACCGCCCAGCGACAAACGCCGTTTGCGCAATCGCTTCCGGATCCAGTTTGCCGGAATCAAACACACCACGGCCCAACCGCGTTTGTTCGCCTTCATGCACCAACGGCGTGACGTCGCCTGAGGTCACTTCCGCGACCAGCAGCTTCACTGAGTTGCTGCCCACATCAATAACCGCCCGACGGTTTTGGGTTTGGTTTTCGTTCATCGACTCCATACCATTCGCTGCGCATGGTCGCAGCGCTGTTCATCCAAAGGGCATTTGATCCAGAGACGCAACTTTATTTCGGATGCGTAGTGGTCACCGTGATCATTTCTATAGTTCTTCACGAGCTGGCCCATGGCTGGGCCGCTATTTGGCAGGGCGATGACACTCCAAAGATGGCTGGCCACATGACGGCCGACCCCATGGTCCATATGGGCGGCATGTCGCTGCTCATGCTTGCGCTGGTGGGAATGGCCTTCGGTGCCATGCCGGTCAATCCACGCAACTTCCGCAGCCACTATGGCGACGCCATCGTCTCCGCCGCCGGGCCAGCAATGAATTTTCTGTTGGCCTTCCTGTCATTAACCGCACTCGCACTTTGGATGCGCCTCGTCGGCATTGCCGATGATGGTCCCGCCCACAACGGCCAATATCTGCTGCGCATCTTTGGAGTCACTAATATCGCTCTAGGCATTTTCAACCTTATACCCGTGCCGCCACTCGATGGCTCAACCGTGCTAGGCAATTTTGTCCCGGCGTACCGGCGTTGGCTCGAATCCCTGGGAAACCCCACGTGGATGTTTTTCATTCTATTCATTGTACTTTGGAATGCGCCCTACCAATACAACCCCTTTGGCATCGCGCAAAACGTGATGGCGGCTTATCTGGGTCTGTTTGGCTTTGTCATGGGCTAACGCTTGCACGCCGTGCAACCCACGGGCATACTGCGCGCCTCCATGAGTAAGGAACCCATTCGTGTTGCAGTAACCGGTGCGGCCGGTCAAATCGGTTATGCCCTCCTCTTCCGGATTGCATCCGGCCAAATGTTCGGCCCGGATCAACCGGTGGCACTGAACCTGATTGAGATCGAACCCGGCATGGCCGCGCTGGAAGGTGTGTGCATGGAGCTTGATGACTGCGCGTTCCCGCTGCTCACCGATGTGGTCGCCACCTCCGATCTGAATACCGGCTTCAATGGCGCCAACTGGTCTCTGCTCGTCGGCAGTGTACCGCGTAAGGACGGCATGGAGCGCGGCGATCTGCTGGGCATCAACGGCAAGATTTTTACCGGCCAAGGCCAAGCCATCAACAACCACGCCGCCAACGATGCGCGCGTGCTGGTGGTCGGCAACCCCTGCAACACTAACTGCCTGATCGCCATGAACAACGCGCCGGACGTGCCCAACGACCGGTTCTTTGCCATGACGCGTCTTGATGAAAACCGCGCCAAGACGCAGCTCGCCCAAAAGGCCGGCGTGGCCGTAAGCAGCGTTTCCAATCTCTGCATCTGGGGCAACCACTCCGCCACGCAGTATCCGGATTTCAACAACGCGCAAATCAACGGCGCCCCCGCCACCGACGCCATCAGCGATCGGGAATGGCTCGAAGGCGAATTTATCAGCACCGTGCAAAAGCGCGGCGCGGCGATCATCAAGGCGCGCGGGCTCTCCAGTGCCGCCAGCGCCGCCAATGCCATTATCGACAGCGTGCGCTCGGTCACCGAACCCACCGCCGAGGGGGATTGGAACAGCCTGTGCATTTGCTCCGACGGCAGCTACGGCGTGGAGGAAGGACTCATCTCTTCCTTCCCCATGCGCAATACTGGCGGCGAATTGGCCATCGTGCAGGACGTGCCGATCAATGAATTCAGCCGGGCTAAAATTGACGCAACAGTCAACGAGCTGAAGGAAGAGAAAACCTTGGTGGCCGATTTGTTGCCGAGCTAACGTCATGTCCGAACTGGCAAGCTACATTGATCACACCTTGCTCAAGCCCGACGCCACACGGGCGCAGCTAGAGCAATTGTGCGCAGAGGCCGCCGAGCATCAATTCTCCACCGTCTGCGTCAACGGCAGCCGCGTGGAGCTCGCCTATTCGCTTCTGGAAGACAGCGACGTGCAGGTGTGCACCGTGGTCGGGTTCCCACTCGGCGCCATGGACGCCGATGCCAAGCGTTACGAGACCGAAGTCGCGGTCGATCTCGGCGCCAGTGAGATTGACATGGTAATGAATGTCGGACGCTTTAAGGATGGCGAACACGATTACATAGTCCGCGAGATTCGTGACGTGGTCGAGGCGGCCGATGATCGAGTGGTCAAAGTCATCCTCGAAACCTGCCTCCTCACCAACGACGAAATCGCCCAAGCCTGTAAACTCGTGACCCAGGCACAGGCGCACTTTGTAAAGACCTCCACGGGCTTCGGCAACGCCGGCGCCACGCTGGAGCATGTAAGGCTGATGCGCGAAACAGTCGGCCAATTTGCCGGCGTCAAAGCCGCCGGAGGTGTGCGCAACGCGAACGATGCGCAGGCTATGATCGAAGCCGGCGCCACCCGCATCGGCACCAGCAACGGCGTAGCCATCGTCTCCGGCGAATCGGCCAACGGCAGCTATTAGCGGCCTATCTCGCACTGCGGTATTGAGTTACACTCAAGAATGCAGTAGGTTTTTCAGTCCTGACCCCCTGGCCGGATGGATTTAAAGTTCCCATGCCCAACGTGCGGCACTGAGTTGACTGTGGATGAAACCGCAGCCGGACAGACCTTTGCCTGCCCGGCCTGTCAGGGAAGTGTGGTGGTACCGGCCAGCCAACCCACCCGCACCAGTGGACCGCCGCCATCATCTACGGCCGCACCACCGCCGCCCTCTTCAGCTGGCCGATCCTCTGCTGCTCCGCCACCGCCTTCCTCCAGCGGAAAATCAGCAGCACCACCGCCCCCAAGCGGCAGCGGTGGAAGTGCGCCTCCCCCACCCAGCGGCAGTGCCCCGCCGCCGCCTTCAGCCGAAGGCGAGGCGCTTGCACCGGAAGATGCGGTGATGGATGAACCAGAGCACGGCAGTTATTCGGCAGGGTTTCTTGCGCAGACCATCGATAACAAAATGGCTCAACTGCGCGGCACAACGAACAGTTTCTTCCTGGGGATCAGTTCGCAGAACTATAAGTTCGTTGGGGATATTTGCCTACTGGTGGTGGCGGTGTTGTGGCTGGGCACGAGTGCATGGGATGAATTCAAGGGGGATGAAGCCGAGAGCGGTGGGGACGGGGATGCCATCGAGATGGCAGAAAAGGCCGAGGAAGACTCCAAGAAAAAGGAGGAGGACGCCGCTAACGCCGCTATCTTTGCCAAAACCATCAAGCCACTCTTCCAGGAACGCTGCTACGAATGCCACAAAGGTGAAGGTGCCAAGTCCAAACTCGATCTGAGCCTGTTCGAAGACGATGATGCAACTGGACTCAAGGGAATTTTCAGCGCGATCAATAAAGGGAACTCTGGACAGAGCACCTTGCTTCAGCGCATCAAGGATACCAACGACCCTATGCCGCCGGAGGGTAAAGGCGAAATGTTTACTGCCGAGCAAGCTGATGAGTTGGCCAAATGGATCGATGCCGGTGCGCCGATACCCGAACCTTCCTTTGACTCGGACAAAATTGTTTCGATCGTCACTATGCTCTTTAAGGGCATCCTGCCCATCGCCTTCATTTTGATTTTGCACTACCTCACCGGCGTACTCTTTAACGCCGGCGATGCCTTGATCAAGTCCACCCCCAGCCGACTTTCTGCCAGTGGACTGATGAAGGCGATGGCTCTGGTGGTGTTGCTCTCCGGTATTGCCGCTGCGGCGGCCGGCATCGTGTATGGCATCCTTGGAATCATGGATGGTTTCAGTGACAACTGGCTGAGTGTCTTGGCAAAAATTGGCGGCGGCGTATTGCTTTACCTCTTCTGCGCCTCATTGGCGCGCCTTTGGCTTAAGCCTGCGCAACTCAACATCAAGATTGGCGCCGGTAACACCGCCGGGGATGAAGCCTTGGGCATCATGGCCATGTTTTCCAAAACCATGCTAAAGATCGCCCCGATTCTTTATGGCATGGCGCTAATATTTTGTCTCTTATTTGCCCTGATGAACTTGGTGGCCAAAGACGATATCGAGTCGGCCATGGCCTCGACTTCCTCAACTGGAGTAGCCGTCACGGAGGGCGCCACAACGGAAGAAGGGTTTTTCAAATCGATAAGCAACCTCACCAAGGAAACTTTGACCGATGCCATCTCCTACTTTAAGGAATCTCCCCTGCCCGTAGCCAAAAAGTACCTCGACAAAGGTTCGGTATTAAAAATAGCGATCAAGATCCCAGTGTATCTCTTTGCCTACTTCCTCTTCAGCTATGTGCTGGTGGAAGCCTTGCGAGCGCTCTTCTCGTTACCAGGACGCAGGAGCAGCTAAGCCACCATTTCTTCTTCCGGCGGGGCAAAGGTGGTCAGGTCGATTCCTTCCACAGCGGCCTTGTATTCATCGAAGCTAGGTGTTCTTCCCAAGATTGCCGAAAGCACGACTACCGGCGTGGAAGAAAGCAGAGACTCCCCTTTTTTCTGGTCGGAATCCTCCACCACACGGCCTTGGAATAGGCGTGTGCTGGTTGCCATGACAGTATCGCCTTTGGCCGCCTTTTCTTGATTACCCATGCACAGGTTGCAACCCGGCCGTTCGAGGTACATCATGTTTTCGTACTCTAGGCGCGCGGACCCTTTAGGGTCGTCATCGTTGAACTCGAATCCGGAGTATTTCTGCAGTGTATCCCAGTCGCCCTCCTCTTTGAGTTCATCAATGATGTTATAGGTCGGTGCGGCCACGATCAGTGGCGCATTGAACTCAACGTGCCCCTGCTGTTTTTCCAAATTCACCAACATCTGGGAGAGAATCTTAAGGTCGCCCTTGTGAACCATGCAGGATCCGAGGAACCCAAGGTCGACGGATTTCTCGCCTTTATAATAGGAGAGCGGTCGAATCGTGTCATGGGTGTAGCGTTTGGATACATCTTCATTATGAACGTCCGGATCCGCAATCATCGGCTCGACCACCTGATCGAGGTCCACGGTAAATTCCGCATAATAATTGGCATCAGCATCAGGAGTGAGGGCCGGCTTTTCGCCGGAACGGATTTCTAAGATGCGCTTTTCCGCACTGTCTACCAGCCCTTGAAGCACCTGTTTCTCATTATCCATCCCCTTCTTAATCATGATCTCGATGCGGTGCTTGGCGATTTCCAGAGACTCAATCAAGGTATCATCCTGTGAAATGCAAATGGAGGCCTTGGCCTTCATTTCCGCGGTCCAGTCGGTGAAGGTGAAGGCCTTGTCGGAAGGCAAGGTTCCTATGTGAACTTCAATCACCCGCCCTTGGAACACGTTTTCGCCGCCAAACTGGTCGAGCATTTGATCCTGCGTGGCGTGCACTACATCCCGGAAATCCACGTAAGGTTTCAGCTCGCCCTTAAAGGTGACTTTTACGGATTCAGGAATCGGCATCGAAGCCTCGCCGGTGGCCAGTGCGAGGGCAACCGTCCCTGAGTCCGCCCCGAACGCAACGCCTTTGGACATACGAGTGTGAGAATCGCCGCCGATGATGATTGCCCATTCATCTACGGTCAGGTCGTTGAGCACCTTGTGAATGACATCGGTCATGGCATGGTATTCGCCATCGGGATCACGGCCGGTGATCAGGCCGAAATCGTTCATGAAACTCATGAGGCGCGGAATATTGGCCTGCGCTTTCTTGTCCCACACGGAAGCGGTGTGACAACCGGATTGATAAGCCGCATCAACAATTGGCGAAATCACAGTCGCCGCCATGGCCTCCAGTTCCTGGGAAGTCATCAAGCCGGTGGTATCCTGTGAGCCGACAATATTCACCTCCACGCGGATGTCAGATCCGGCATGCAGCACAACATCATCGGCCACTCCGACGGCGTTTCGATTGAAAATCTTCTCCACAGCCGTCAGTCCCTGGCCTTCGTGGGAAATCTCTTTGGACGGCGCAAAGACCGGCGTTAGTTCCACCCCAAGCGTCTTGGCGGCAAAACTTTGGAGCTTCTTGCCGAAAACCACGGCGTACGATCCACCGGCTTTAATGAACTCCACTTTCTGCGGCGTCAGGGCGCGTGACATATCGATCAGCTCCTGATCGCCACCGTATAATTTTTTGTCCGCCGTGTTGATGGTCAGGACCGTGCCGGTGTCCACCGTGTAGACCTGCTCCAGCTCAGGGTCGCCGTTTTCATCGAGCACCGTGTGGCCCTCAGCGTCCTTTTTCTTTTTCCAGTTCTTCAGATCAATACCGATCCCGCCCGTCACACTCACCGTCGTCAGGAAGATCGGGGATATGCCATTGGTTCCGGCCACGACCGGGAAGATATTCACGAATGGCACATACGGGCTCGCCTGTTTGCCGGTCCACAGGGCAACATTGTTCACGCCGGACATGCGGGAAGACCCCACCCCCATCGTCCCCTTCTCGGCCACCAACATGACGCTCTTGCCCGGATGCTCTTCCTGCAGCGCCTTGATTTCTTTTTGCGCCGCCTCGGAGATCATGGATTTGCCGTGCAACTCT
>Ga0208624_1000606_pt1 | contig 18156 bp, 10 predicted proteins | sample Knorr_S23_td_DCM_FD_185607 | JGI IMG/M metagenome (GOLD analysis project Ga0208624, IMG submission 185607) | Marine microbial communities from Southern Atlantic Ocean transect - Knorr_S23_td_DCM_ad_71m_LV_A (SPAdes) (version 2) | ecosystem: Environmental > Aquatic > Marine > Oceanic | place...
CTCTCCCGCTATTAATTCGAATTTCATCCGGTAAACGCTCTAGCGTGAAGAAGTAAATCACAAGTGATGAAACGAACAGCGTCACCATCAAACGACCAATCCAGGTACGGATTGTTGTCGAGTCGACGTCTTGAAGCTTCTGTACAGGTATTTTCATCGATGTAATTTCTAGAGGCAGGAGTTGCTCTTATTATCTAACAGGCGACTGTGCAATTCAAACCTAGATAATGAATCGATTCGCGGATTCGATTATCATTAGTTTCCTCCCTTCAACCGATCGAGTCACTATTAGGCCTCATTACCACCATGTTCTCTGTGATACGCACACTGTTTACCATACTTTGCTTCGTAGCTCTTGTTGCCATCCATAGCACCCCAATCGAGGCTATCGAAAAGGATACCACCGTGCGTGTCTTTATATTCGGTGGTCAGTCCAACATGGTCGGTTCCGATTCGAAAGTGCCTGACATCCAACGTTTCCCTCCCTATCGCGGATTGGAAATGCCACAAGACGATGTTCGCTTCTCGTACTGCCTCGGAAGGGAGAACAAAACTCAATCCGATGGCTGGGTTCCTCTCCAACCAGTTAACAACATCGTCGGCCCAGAACTCAGTTTTGCTAGGTTAGTCAAAAGCAAATCGAATGCTCCCATCGCCATTATTAAGGTCGCCGCCGGGGGTACTCATTTGGGTGGTGACTGGAATCCAGATGAGCCCAGCGGATTCAAAATGTATCCACTGGCCCTGAACACAATTCGTGACTCTCTTGAACAACTCGATTCAGAGGGTGTGCCTTATCGAATCGAGGGCTTCATGTGGCATCAAGGCGAGAATGACATGTTTAATCCGGAGTACATGGAGAATTACGGCAAGAATCTGAAGAACTTTCTACAACGATGGAGGGACGACTTAAAGGTGCCAAACCTTCGATTCTACATCGGGGAATTGTGTACTAAGACAATCTGGGGAATGGATTTGCGCCCCCGCATGTACGCGATTAGTCTCGGACAAAAAGAAGTCACCGCTGCCGATGAACATGCTGAATACGTACCCACATCTCACATTGGTGCTGAAATTGGGAATCCGGTAGGGCTTCATTACCACTATGGAACTTTGGGACAACTTGAACATGGTGAAAACTATGCACAGGCGTATCTTAAAAACATCGGATTCACACCTACTGAATCAAAATCACTTAAGAAGCTTCCCTACTCTGCCAAGAAGCCGATCAAGCTCTTCATTCTTGCTGGACACCGGAATATGGAAGGGGAACGAGCATTCAATAGCGAACTGTCTCAAATAGCAGGCGGTGAGGCGTTGCTAGAACCTCAATCCAAAATTGCTTACCGATATAGTTTGGGAGGAGGTGTCAAAACGTCGAACGACTGGGAAGCACTCCGACCAGCAGGCTACTATTCCACCTTTGGTCCGGAAGTCAGCTTTGGTTCAACTTTGACACAAGCCATGAAGGGTCAAATTGCCATCGCGAAGTTCACACACAGCGGCAGTCAAATCATCGATTGGACGCCGGAAGGCAGCATGGCTAAAACCCGTCATCTTTATCCAGCCTTCATCGAGTTCATCCGCCAAAGCAAACAAAGTCTCACAGAAAAGGGATACGATGTTCAAATTGCTGGCGTTTTTTATCATCTCGGCGAAAACGACATGTCCTTTTACCCTTACAGGAAAGAGGCTGCTCAGCGATTACAAACCATCGTGCAACAAAGTCGCAAAGACTTAGAGATAAGCGAACTCCCTTGGTTTATAAGTCAACAAAAACCGACTGATCATGAAAGTGTCAACCAAGTCGATGTCGTTTCGATGGTGGCTGAAGTCGCCGACGCGGATTCCCATATCGTTCATATCAAAGCCTTTGACCTACCTCCTCAGGAAAAGAGATTGGTCATTACAACCGAAGGAATTGTTCGCCTTGGAGAACTGTTGGCGAACCAATTTCTCAAGTCGCAACAATGACATCGTGAGCTATTTAGTTAAGAAGACATCGCTAGTTACGACGAGTTTAATGAGATCCTGAAGGTGATTGCCGGACTTGTCCAACGTCTCGACAATCGCATCGATATCGCCTCGATCCACCGGTTCCAGCACACGACCACTGGCATAGGCCAACAACTTGCGCGTTAATCCGCGAGCCACCTGAGATTCATTTTCAGCCAACTTGGCTTTGAGAGCCACGATATCGCTAACCTCGTCTCCATTGGATAGCGTTGTCGAAGGGTCAATTTCGCCACCTACTCGATAGCGGTCACGCCATCTTCCGATCGGATCAAAGTTTTCAAAGGCAAATCCAAGTGGATCGATTTTTCGATGGCATCGGTTACAAGTTACCTGTTCACGATGAATCTGTAACTGTTCACGAATCGTCTTGGCTTGCGTCAAGTCGGGCGATAGAGGTTCCACATCTGGTGGTGGAGCGGCTGGAGGCGTTCCTAAAATATTCTCCAAAACCCACACCCCCCGTACAACCGGAGAAGTATCCACTCCGTTGGCGGTAGACGTCATGACACTGGGCATTGTCAAAACTCCGCCTCGCCGTGGATCTTCGGTGGCAACGCGTCTTAAATAATCACCTTTCACATCGTCCCGATTGTAAAAGACCAGGGCAATCTGCTCATTCATAAACGTGTAGTCGGACTCGATCAACAAACGAATTGGACCGTTGCTCTGTAACAAATCACCGAAGTAAGTACTTGTCTGCTCCAGAATCTGAGGCTCCATTCGTCGGTCCCAATAAACCCTAAAAGGACCGTTAAGCTCCGGAGGGCTTTCTGAAATCTTATCCAGTCGCAGCCAGCGTTCTGTGAAATGCTGCACAAATGCCGTTGCTTTAGAATCAGCCAGCATGCGATCAACTTCAGCTCGTAGGACTTTAGGTTGATGCAGTTTACCTGCGGCTGCCAGACTGAGAAGTTGTTGGTCCGGCATCGAAGACCAAAGGAAGTAACTCAAGCGACTGGCCACTTCGTGATCCGTCAATTTCTCTTTGACTTCTTTCAAGTACAGAAAATCGGGCGAGCACAGTATCGCGGTATACCCCATTTGCATGGCTTTAATTCCTGCCAGAGTATCCTGATCCAGCGTGGCCGGAGCGTTACTTTCATTGCCGACAGCAAGTGGTGCATCCACGAACCCCGGCCCACTCCAAAACGCTCGCAGGCTATTAGGTTGGCCATAGGCAAAGTACTCAACTCGGAGCTTACGTTTGCCTTTGGTTAACTGAGTTATCCCTGTTTTGGTCGAGGCTCCATGCAAACCGTCATGATCAATGACTCGCTTGTCATCAATAATTAACCGCCCACCATCATCGGATGCGATTTTAAAGGTGTACTCAGAATCTACCTTTACATCGAGAACACCCTCAAAAACAACGCCGTAGTAATCCGGTTTACCGGCAACACGGATATCGATTAATCCCTCGGCCAGCTGCCCCAACTTTACAGGCTTTAGTTCATCGTAGACCGGCAACTTGGTCCATTTACCGTCATAGACTCGGTAAATCAGGTCCTGGATACCGCCGGCAGGAACCTCTGGCTTGGTATGCAGCTGTGATTTAACCAAGTCGATATAGGGTTGGATCTCAGCAATCGTCACCGGTCGTCGAAAGGCTCGTTCAGCAAATCGATGCAGCAAGCTTTCGACTTCCTGGTCACTGAAAGACTCATCTCCATATAGTTCGGTATGACTCCGCGGAGGCCATTGATCCAGTATCGGCTCCAGTTTCAATCCATGAATTTGAACTGTTGGTCCTTGATATTGCTTTATCACACCTTGATGTATCGCTAACTGCCACGCTTTATTCGCTTCGTCAAACTGCTTTTTGTCAGTCAGCACGGTTTTATCCGGAGGTGTCCCATAGACTTCCGGTAAATACGTTTTGGCTAACAAGTCGGCCCGGGCTTCCCGGTCCGATGGGCCATTTTCCCAAATCAACTGCGGCATCCAATCTTTGTCGATCCAGGTTTCCACCGTGACGGTCTTGCTGCGTCCGTCTCCAGGCAGTTGAATCATCTCCAATGGAATATGATCATTTCGAGTCCCACGCTTAAACAACCGGAGATTGACCATCATCGGCTGAGTTTGATCCGTAGGAAGCAGTTCTCCCCAGGGATGCGATTGGTTGTGTGCCGAGACTTCCACAGTGATTCGGTATTTTGCAGACGTTCTTACACCACCACGGAGTTCATCAGGGGTGATCGCTTCACGGAAGAATACTGTATCGACGTTCGGGTAGATTTCACTGGCCAGGCGAGGCAAATCTTTTCGGTGAGTTCGCAGCAGCAAACCTTTATAGTCTCGTGTTTCAATCTTGGGCTTCTCTTGGGTATACGTCGCCAGAGCCAGGCTTTCTTCGGCTGCATCAAACATCAAACGCAGAAAAAAGTCTGACATGACCAAACGATTTCCAATGTTATCAAAACCCTCTTCGACTTCATCTCCTGGGAAGGAGCGGAACGGATCGGTACTAGTATTCTCAACCCGGCCATTTCCGTTGTTATCCACTAACCGTGGTTTGTTCCCGATTCGCAATTCCGGATCATTGATATACAGCAAATCTCTCACGGTGTTACGCAATTCAAAGCGATTTAAACGCCGAGTCACCGTTTGTGCTCCCGTGCTTTTATGTTGAGCGTAGGCATCTCGGAGAACGGGAGTCAAGCGGTCGATTACATCCGCGATTTCATCTCCGGAAGGTTGCAGTGAATCTTTGGGAGGCATGTCACCAAGGTTTAACTGATCGACAATTCCCTGCCATAGCTGCAGTGTAGTAAAGTCCTTCAAATCCGTTTTTAGATTATCGAAGCGTTTACTGTTTTCCTGCACTTCTGCACCATGACATTCAGTACAGTACTTCTTCAAAAACGGGCGGACATCATCCAGCGACTTACCCGCTGATGCTGCCGTATCCACGAATAAAAAGAAGAAGACAATAGCCGGTAGTGATAAAACCACTTGGACACGACTCATTAAGATTGTCTCCAGTCAAAGTCAGTTAGAGTACCGGAACTAGTACCAAACCGCTCCACTTCAACACCATGGTTTTGAAGAATAGAAAGCAACAGATTCGCCGCTGGGACGCGATGAGCAGATTCCGAATCTGGATAGACTTTATGTTCTCCATGATGGAAGCCTCCACCAGCTACGACCAAAGGCAGATTCTTTGTCGAATGTGGGCCGGTCGCCATTCCACAACCAAACATGACGGTGGTGTGGTCAAGCAATGTCCCACCATTGATTGTGTCTTCCTGAGCTTTGAGCAGATCCATTAAATGCGACATTTGCCGCATGATGTTATTCTCGATCTTCTTCAATGCCGCGATATGATCAGGACGATTCCCATGGTGAGAAAAACCGTGATAGCCGCCGCTAAGTCCAAAGTCGCCATTGACGAAGCCCGAACTAAGCGTAATTGCTCTTGTAGAATCCGTTTGAATGGCCAATGCGATCAATTCAACCATCGCACGCAAGTCGGCCTCTGTTCCTTTGCCCGGTTGAGGTTCAGCTAACTCGGTCTTAGGTTTGGGACGATCCAGCCAAGGTTGCTGAAGTTCTATTTTCTTTTCAAGCGTGCGTACGGCTTGCAGATATTCTGCAAATTTCCGCTGATCCCGTTTGCCCAACTCCTTTTCCACTACTTTGGCTTTGTCCAATACCACATCCAGAATGCTATTCTGTCGCTTAAACCGCTCGGCAGCCGTGGCTTTCTTTTCTGCTACATCTTCTATAAACAGAGCTCGAAACATGCCTCGCAAATCGATCGCTGGAACCTGAACGCCGGTGCGTGTGAAGCTAATCAGATTGGATTCGTTTACACGCACGGTCATGGATGGAAAACGAGTATTGGCCCCTTCGTATTCGGCAATCTTCTGATCAACACTCATGTTTCCTTCTGCATAATAGGAAGCCAGATGAGGTCTGACTCCACTTAGCAGAACGGGAACTCCCTGATGACCGATCGTGTTTCCATGGTCCAGATTGGAAAACACGGTAAAGGCCTGGCGGTGTTTCTCCAGTGGCTTAAGCGTCTCGGGCATTTCATAGTCCGCCCCCGCTTGCTCGGCATCCGGAAAAAAAGCATCTCGGTAGATACCGTAATTGTTCGACATACAAACAAAACGTTTAATCGGTTTAGCAGTCGCTGCTTGAGCGGGAGGCACCATGGCTTCGAGCATTGGTAACGCAATTGACACACCGGCTGCTGACAGAAAACTTCGTCGCTGAATAGATTTTCTCATGCGATATTCACCAAAAGGCTGATTCATAATGGGAGCACTTGGAAGTTTTATTATAGACAAAACCAAGATATGAAACGTCGTCAGTTAACCAGTTAAACAATTAGGCCCGACTTCGTTCTTCGGACCAAGATCAGTAAACTCGGTAAACAGTGAGTCAGTTTGTATAGGGTCGTCATAGCCTAACTGTCTACCAGTCTCTATTTCTTGGTTCCACAACTCCGGTAAATTCTCCGGTCTCGGGATTCTGATAAATCATTTGCATGACTCCGGCAGAGGATGTTGAGTAAACATTATGCCCCAATGCTTTCATCGCAACTCCGATTTCGGGGCTATGGCTTTGCTCCAGGTACAAACGATCCGGAGACCATTGGTGATGAAAGCGAGGTTTCTTAAGCGCGTCATAGGGTGACAGTTCCAGATCAATAACACCACTGATCCCCAATACCACGGATGTAATTATTTTAGGCCCGCCTGCTGCACCTAAAGTGAAAAGCGGTTGCTGAGAGCCTTTATCAAGCACAATGGTCGGAGACATGCTCGAGAGCGGACGCTTTCGAGATTCCACTTTATTGGCGTCACTTCCAATCAGCCCAAACGCATTGGCCACTCCCGGCGCTAAAGCAAAGTCGTCCATTTCGTTGTTCAGGACGATGCCTGTTCCCGGGACGATCACTTTGGAACCAAAGGAAGTATTTATCGTCGCTGTCATAGCAACCCAATATCCCTGTTGATCAGCCGCAGCGATATGGGTTGTATGCCGTTGCGGTTTGAGTGGGATTCGATGCGGAGGTAAGCCGTGTGATTCGACGGACATGGATGCGGTAGAGTCAATACGGTTTGCGAGTTGTTGAGCATACGGTTTTGAGATCAAACCGGAGGGAACTCTGGTGAAGTCCGGGTCGCCCAAATAAAACGCGCGGTCGGCAAAAGCCAACTTCATAGCTTCTGCTACATGATGGATATATTGTGCCGGTTGTTCCAGGTACATGTCTCGCACAGGAAACTGCTCGAGCATGTTCAGAATTTGAGCAACATGAATACCACCCGAACTTGGTGGAGGCATCCCGATCACCGTATGGCCTCGATAGGAAGTCACAATCGGTTTTCGGGTTTTAGCTCGGTAATTTACAAAGTCCTGTTCATTAAGAACTCCACCATTATTTGCCATCCACTCGCTGATTTTTTTAGCGACTGGGCCGCGATAAAAATAAGATGGACCATGAGTCGCGATGCCATCTAATGTCCTGGCCAGATCGGCTTGAACGAGTCGTTCGTCTGCTGCCAGAGTCTTCCCATTGTGAATGAAGACCTTTCGGCTTCCTGAAAAACGCTCAAACATCTCCTGTTTCCCTGCTAATATCCGAGAATATCGTTCTGAAATAGGGAAACCCTCGCGAGCGATCTTAGCCGCCTCGGTAAAGTGTTCACTCCAAGCTAATTGCCCACATTTACGCCAAGCTAAATGATAAGCGGCGATTGCTCCGGGAGTCCCAGAAGCCAATGCTCCGACTTGAGACAGTGCTGTGTCCGCCTTGCCATCACGATAATACATTTCAACCGTCGCTTGACGAGGAGCTGTCTCGCGACCATCGATGGCGTAGAGTTTACCACTCGGAGTTCGAATTAGAATAAAACATCCGCCGCCGATTCCCGAATTATAGCCATCGACAACTCCCAACGTGATGGCAGCGGTCAACGCAGCATCCACGGCGTTACCGCCATTGGCAAACGCCTTGCGAGCCGCCTGAGTAGCTAGCGGATGCACCGTCGCTACCATCCCCTGTTGACCGCTAACCACTTCAGTCTGTCCAGAGACCGCAGGCGGAGGGGCCAACAGAGTTAAAAGAATTAGCAAACGTTTCATTTATTTCAGAGCAACCCTGGTATGAGATGACCGCCTTCCTGGACAATCGGTATCGGTCGTCCCTGGGGGTCGGTCCAATGGCTATCAAGTTTGATGCCTAGGTGCTTAAAGGTTGTCGCGGCGAGATCCTGAGGTCTAACTTTTCCTGATTTGATTTCGCCACCCGTTCGATCCGTACTACCAATAACCTGGCCGCCGGCAATACCACCTCCCGACATGATCATCGACATGACTGGTACCCAATGATCACGCCCGGCCTCTGTATTGATTTTAGGCGAACGTCCGAATTCGCCCATCATCATGACAAGCGTGTCATCAAGCATTCCGCGTTGGTCTAAATCCTCGACTAATGCTGCGTATACCTGATCCACACGTGGTAGAAGTGGCTTCAAACCTTTTTCAATTCCACCCCAACGCACGTTGTCGCCATGATGATCAAAATATCCCCAGGCTCCACTTACCAGCACAAAAGACACTCCGGCCTCCACCAAACGTCGAGCCAGAATCGCTTTTTCTCCAACACTCACTCGACCATACTTATCACGTAACTGATCGCTTTCCTGACTAACGTCAAAAGCCTGTTCGACTTTTCCGGACAGTACCATGTCAACGGCTCGCTGAGTGTTGGCGTCGAACTGATCAAGCCTTTGATTATTCTCCAATTGGCGTCGAGCCGTATTAATCTGTTCTCGTAACGCAGCTCGATTTTGTAAGCGTTCGATATTTAGACCTTGTGGGAGTTTGAATTTATCGGCCAGCTCAAGCCCTTTAACCGGTTCGAACTTACTGCCCATATGCCCTGCGCCATAAACATCTGACACCCAGGAATCGGCCAATCCAACAAAGGCCGGCATAGACGGATCATTCGCGCCTCGAAATTTCGCGACTACGGACCCCATGGAAGGATATCCCCCTCCATCCTTTCCATCATTCGTTCGACGAGCCAGTGGATTCCCTGCCTGCATCGTGATCGGAGTGTGATTACTGGCTGAGCAATCGACTGCTCGTAACACCGCAATCTTATCTGCAATAGCCGCCTGCTTAGGAAGATGCTCGGTAAACTGTATCCCGGGAACCAAAGTGGAAATGGTGTCGAAGGGACTGCGAATTTCCACAGGAGCATCCGGCTTGGGATCCCACATATCAATTTGGCTGGGTCCACCACTAAGCCAAAACAGAATGACGGACTTTTTAGAAGAACCGATAGTTGCTTGAGCTTGAATCTGCTGCAACGTTGCCAGTGGCAAACTAGCCATTGCTGCGGCACCCGTTTTTAGGAACCACCGCCGTGAACCAACCTGAATACCAGGAATGGCTAAATGAGAAGCAGCGTTTAATTCCCCTGAATGTCGGTGCATCGTCTTCATATTCGATGATCCCAATAGTATTTGAAGGAGCACGACCATCCGCGCTACAGTTTTCATTCTACGCTAAAAATCAACGACAACTCAAAGCGAATTGGGCGATTTGGGCCACCTGGCTCGTCGCCGCGTAGACTGTCCATCAGCTTACTTGGCCTTCAAAGAATCAACGTAAGCTCGAATCAGCTTTCCTTCTTCCCGAGGCCAGGTCCAGGCGGGCCACGTGGGATTATCCGCTTGAACGGACTTAAAAATACGTTGCATGTAATTTTCAAGCGGAGCGGCTATCGAGGCGTGTTCCTGCCTGACATCCGTCGTTTCATCCACGGATAAATCAAAGAGCTGGTAACGCGTAAGCTCGGCGTTGTGAATTCGCTTCTGGTGTTCTGCAAAAATATCCCCGTGAGGTGGTAAGCTCCCGCCTCCAAATTGCCCGACCAACTTCCAATTGTCCTTAATGACGGCGACTTGATCCTCACCACGGGCGGCATGAAACTGCCAATACAATGGTTTGTTCCGCAGGATGGGTCGACCACCTAAAGCACCGATAAAACTTGCGCCGTCCAGATTTAAAGACTGCGGCGGAACAACACCTGCCACATGACAAAAGGAAGGCAGAACATCTACTCCACTAATCGGGACATCCAAAACTTGAGAAGTACGATACACTCGAGGCCACTGCAATATTCCGGGAACACGAATGCCACCCTCGTAGACAGATCCCTTTTTGTTTCGCAGGCCTCCTGTACTTCCATGCGGATGGGCATTGGTAATCGCTGGACCATTGTCACTGGTAAAAAACAGTAACGTGTCATTGCGAAGTCCGCGTTTTTCCAAGTGAGCTAATAACTTGCCAAAAGCTGCATCCATCTGAGTGATATTTCCGTGGTGCGCCTGAAAGCTCGATACCTCAGGATCGTAGATACTAGGCTTTCCCTGAGCCTTGTAAAGCTTGGCATACTTATGGTCTGAAGCAATTGGTTCGTGTGGCTCATGATAGGCCACATATAGAAAGAAAGGGGCACCATCGTTACGTTCCTGATCTAACCAGCGAATCGCTTCATCGGTCACCAAATCAGCAGCATATCCCTTTAACGGCCCGACCGCTTTCCCATTACGAACAAAGTTAACCGGATCTTTATGGCACGGTAATGCATTGTTTTGAGTACCAAAGGACCAATCAAATCCATGGTCAGTCGGTTGAGGATATCGATCGTCGGTCAGGTTTCCATTCATATGCCACTTTCCAACATGGCAGGTTTGATAACCGGATTTTTGCAACAGAGTTGCCAATGTGGTTTCCTGTTTACGAACGTGCATCGGCGAGTTGTATGGAATCCAATTGTGAATTCCTGCACGGTAGGGAGTACGCCCCGTCATGAGGCCGGTTCGAGCGGGAGAGCAGTTGGGAGCGGCAGAATAGCAACGAGTAAACTTGATTCCTTCGGCTGCAAACTGATCGAGGTGAGGTGTTTTGACTACTTTGTTCCCATAACAGGCAAGGTCACCGTAACCGAGATCGTCACACAAAACGATAATTAAATTCGGATGAGTGGACTGAGCATGAGCGTTTCCCGCCATGCCTCCCGGCAACAGCATGACAAACACGAGTGTCAGCAAACTTTTAACGCCGCCAAATATTTTCATCCAATTGAGCTCTCAATTATCGAATTAATAGTTAGCACGTGGCACAGCCGAATTGGCCGGGATATACCAGACATCTTCCTCGAGATCGACGCCTCCGCCCATTTCTTCAATCACGACCCGATCGATGACATGTATGCCACGTGTCGACATCATTTCAAAGGTATCATCGCCATCCAAATCCGGAGTACGGTCAGGGAAATTGACGCGTGTACGACCGATGCGATAGAGAGTGGAAAGTTTCTTATCCGAAAAGGCATTCTTTACTCCCTCTTTACCGATCAAGAACCCCAAAAGTCCGCCCCAGGTGGCTGTTGGATTATCTGAATCCCAACCGCACAAAGAACCAATTTTAATCGTTCGTTTTAGATCGCCCTGACCGTAGAACAAGCTAATCAAACTGGCACCATAATTGATCCCAGCATCAAACCAGCTTTTGTAGTTGTAACCATCAATCGTCTGGCCAGTATGACGCCAATTCAGATAGTCACGAGTCGCTTCCCAGTCGTCTTTGTCTTCATTCTTTTCGTATTCCGCTTTCACAAAATCGTACATTTTGGCCGCATACGATTCGTGAGGAATACGCTTCCGAGCCTGTTCAGCCAACCACATTACCTGCTCCTGAGTCGACATTGCAGGGTCAACGCTAGGGGCCAAAGCGTGCATGACAACATAGAATTCAGCAATCCATTCAGCGTCCCGATAAGCGGTTGTTCGAATCGGAAGGTGGGCCATTTTCAGAGCGACATCGGGACGCGTAGGGGCAAACAACCCAAAGATTTCAGTGGTAAGTTGGGCATCGATTTGGTCAAAGTGTGGATTATGTTCGGGCAGGCTCGTCAATGGAGGCACTAATCCATCAAGCATTAGATGGAGCGCTTTTTCATTCGAAACCCACAGATAATTCTGCTCTTCATGTTTAATGTGTTTAAGCCAACCCTCTCGGATCATTTCACCGGAGACAACACTCGTGTTATTGGCATCAAGGATACTTTGGTAGATATATTCGATATCCGTGTCATCATCGGCTCCCCACACCTCGCCTTCTTCAACCAGAACAAATTCAATCATTTGTGGCTGACCGTTTTTGCGGCGCCCCTGCTTGGTTCCCCAGGCTTTGTCTGTGTAAAACGGACCTGTTTTCTTTACACCCTCAGTACGTAAGCCCGTCCAGTTCGCGATACACTCGGCAAGCCAAAAGCCCTCGAGCTTTTCCAGATAGTCGCTTCGTGAAATAACGATGTCCGAATCTTGAGGGCTATACGAGGGATACTTAAGTTCTTCGTCAGCGCCAACGCCTTGTCCCCAGACGCTCGTGGTGGACAACATACAAAACACAATTACGAAAAATCTATGGGGCATATCCAACTCTCCAAAGTTCCAGAATCAACAAATAGTTATAATACCAAACAGTTTAGCTTTCCCTGAAACACAAACAAGAGTTGCCCCGATGCAAATTCGTCTTCCTTACATAGCACTTTCTCTTCTACTGGTTGCTTCAATCACCTCGCTCATCGCCGCGGAAAATTGGCCTCGATTCCGAGGGCCGAATGCTGATGGCCTGCATTTAGGGGCCGACCTCCCGACGACTTGGAATGAATCTGAAAACATTGTCTGGAAGTCCAAGACTCCGGGGAAAGGTCACTCCTCTCCTGTTATCTGGGACGATCAAATCTGGATGGCGACTGCCATGAATGAAGGACACGACTTGCACGCTCTTTGTTTCAATCGTGACGGCAAGCTACTTCACAATATCGAGTTGTTTCATATCGACAAACTGGAGGCCAGTAACGCATTAAACTCCTTTGCTTCACCAACACCGGCCATTGAAGAAGGAATGGTCTATTTATATTTCGGAACGTATGGCGTCGCTGCGATCGACACTAAAACGGCTGACGTTGTTTGGCGTCGACAGGATATAAATCTCAACCATCAAGAAGGTCCGGGGTCATCTCCAATTCTCTTCAAGAACCTTTTGATTTTCCATTGTGACGGCTATGACGTGCAGCATATCACGGCTTTGGATAAATCGTCAGGTAAAACGGCCTGGACGACAACACGTTCACTTGATCTCTCCGGTGTTGGAAACCATGCTCGCAAAGCGTTTGTAACGCCCGTCATCCAGAAAGTGAATGGCAAGGATCTGTTGGTCAGCCCTGCGGCGCAGGGCTGTTACGCCTACGACCCAAACACCGGTGACGAGGTATGGCGGATTTCCTACTCCGGCTTTTCCGCCGTTCCACAACCGGTCTTTAATGGCAATATGGCCTACGTCGTTACCGACTTTGGACGTCCTGAAATATGGGCCATTGATATCTCCGGTTCCGGCGTCTTAACCGAAAAAGACGTGAAATGGAAATATAACGTTACCTGCCCTTCGACTCCATCGCTGATTCTAAAGGATGGACTGTTGTATTTTGTAGCTGACAAGACTGGAGTTGCATCGTGTATCACCGCAGACACTGGTGAGTTGGTTTGGCGAGATCGAATTGGAGGGTCGTTTAGCACATCGCCTGTCGCAACGAACGATCACATTTACTTTCTGGACCGTACGGGGGTTACCTCAGTTCTGGAACTGGGCCGAGAGTTTAAGGTTGTCAGTCGTAATACGTTGGAATCCGGTTGCATGGCCTCGCCAGCCATTGCGGATAACCAGCTCTTCATCCGCACGGCAACACATCTCTACTGCATTAGCCAATCCAAAGACTAACCTAATTGCATGCCGAGTTTATCCGTCGTAGTCCGAAGGACGAAGTCGGGTCTAATTGTCCAAATGGCTAAATGGTTAACCGTTTCACCTTTGCCATGCTGGGTTGGGGGGCATCATGTTCGCTCCAACCCGTTTTCGCCAGTCACGCAGCTGACTCAATAGCTGGGCTGCCTTTTCCGGTTCCCGTAGAGATAGATCGTGTTGTTCGCCTAGATCCTTCTTCAGATTGAACAACTGTACGGTTCCGTTTTCAAAGTACTCGAGCAACTTCCAATCGCCAACGCGAATCGCTCCTCCGGGGCTTTGCATTCCATGATTGCTGTAATGTGGGAAGTGCCAGTAGATACCGTCACGTTCGATGAACTTGCCTCCCTGGATCAGCGAAGTCAGACTCACGCCATCAGGGTGTTGCTTGGGGCGAGTCGGCAATCCCACCATTTCCAGAATGGTGGGATAGAAGTCGGTGCTGACGACCGGAGTGTCACAAACATAGCCCTGCTTATGTTTGCCGGGCCAGTGCACAATCATTGGTTCACGAATTCCACCCTCATAAAGAAACCCCTTAGCGCCTCGCAGTGGCAGATTAGATGTGGAGAAAGCCGTATCGAGGGCCTCGGGCTTAATCACTCGGTTAGGATTGCCGAAATTACCCGCTGACATACCGCCGTTGTCCGAGAACAAAATGACAATCGTATTTTCTGTCAGACCTAACGATTCAAGTTTCGCTCGGATTCTCCCGAGACTTTCATCTACGGTTTCAACCATTGCGGCAAATTCTACATTGTCCTGATGCTGTTTGATTTTGACAGACCGCCGAGGGAGGATACTAAATCCCGCATATTCAGGTTGGGACATCGCCTGGTCAAGTTGTCTTCTGGTAAGTGGTTGATCATCGTCAGGATTCCCTTCCAGAATGTAGGCAGGCCCCTTAGGTTTCTTCATACTGGCTAGTTTCTTTTGGTACTTTTCAACTAAGTCCTTACGTCCGTGGATTGGGTCATGGACCGCATAATGGGACATGTAAAGGAAGAATGGTTTATCCTTGCTGGATTCAATAAAGTCCAACGCTTCATCGGTCAGCCGGTCGGTGAGGTAATCTCCTGGTTGATCCTCCAAGCCATCCAAACCGAAAGGGGCATGATAGCCGCGACGAGGCCAGCCTTTATTCCACTGAGGAATTTGCAAATCAAAACCTTGAGCGGTTGGGCCATGCGGCTCTTCCCCTAAGTGCCATTTACCGATGTGAGCGGTTTCATAGCCAGCTTCCTTGAGAGCTTCAGCAATCGTGACTTCTGCTAATGGAAGAAATTGATGTATTTCAGCATTGAGTAACTGTTGGAATGGGAAATCACGACGTCCGGAAAGCCAGTCCGTCATATCAAGTCGAGCGGGATATTTCCCTGTCAAAATACTTGCTCGCGTCGGTGAGCAAACATGACAAGTGGCATAGGCCTGAGTAAAGCGTACCCCTTGTTTGGCAAACTCATCGATATTGGGCGTCTCATAAAAATCGCTTCCATAGCACCCCAGATCTTTCCACCCTAGATCATCTAACAAGAAAAATACGACATTGGGCCGCGGTTGGTCGGCTACAGCAATCGTCGGCCCAGCAAACAGGAAAGCGAGTAAACAAAGGGCAAGATTTCGAACGGCTAAACTCATACGTATTTCTCTAAACTCCTGTCGGTAGGTTCATCGTCGATTATAGCGACTTTCTGTTTTGAAACATCCTCTTGGGTAAGAGCCAGTTGGTCTGTAGAAAAGACTATAATCGGAATAAAAGTGTACTAATATAACTGTCTATTTAATGGGCCCTTCCCTGCTGCTAAAAGGGCATAATTACTTTTAAGTTGAGATTGAATGATGACTAGAATTCTAACTTCACTAGCAACCGTTTTATTGCTAGGAGCCATTTTTATGAATAACAGCGCCCACGCTGAAATATTTGAATTACGAATCTATACCACAAATGAAGGAAAGCTGGACGACCTGCATGCTCGATTCCGAGATCACACAACTGATTTGTTTGAGAAACATGGCATGACCAATATGGGTTACTGGGTGCCCGAAGGTTCTAAAGACACATTAATCTATGTCCTTAGTCACAAAAGTCGTGAGCACGCTGCCAAGTCATGGGACGGATTCCGCAACGACCCTGTCTGGCAAAGGGTTTTCAAAGCTTCACGTGTGGATGGTCCACTTTTGTCTAAAGCACCAGAAGCAACTTTTTTGAAAGCCACCGACTATACTCCCAAGAAGAAATGGAAAAATGGAAAAGAAGGCGGATTCTTTGAATTACGAATCTATCAGGCGGCCGAAGGTAAACTCGGAAAGCTTGATGCAAGATTCCGTGACCACACGATGGACTTGTTTGAAAAACATGGCATGAAAAATCTAGCGTACTGGCATCCGACCGATGAGCCTTTATCGAAGGATCATTTGCATTACATTATTTGGCACGAAAGTAAGGAAGCAGCGGCAGCTTCCTGGAAGGCATTCATTGCCGATCCTGACTGGAAAGCAGCCGCGGCTGCATCGGGTGTTGGCCGTTTAGCCAAACCTCCGATTTCAGTTTACATGCAAGCGACAGATTACTCGAAGATTAAATAACGTCTGATCAATAGCATCACTATTTAACTCTTGCCGCTCGATCTTACGGACGGCAAGAGTTTTTTAATGCGCCCGGTTGAGTCAGTCCTTTTTAGCACGCTTCCAAATTTAAGATTCACCGACTGCAACCGAATACTAGAACTTTCCATGAAGCAAACGGTTTAGGGGAGGCCGTTTATTAAGTCATCTTCCTCAGGTGACATCTCAGCAGAATCTTCTATCAGATCCTGAGAAACCGTTCCAAAGAATACATCCACGCCCTTCGACCATTCATCATCCGGTAAATCGATCTCGTAATCGGAGTCAAGACGGACGGTGTCGACATCCCCGTCATCTGTCAGGTAATCGTTCAAACTGCTATGTGCATAACCGGATTCTGTATTTAGAAGAGCCAGCATCTCGTCCAAGCGGGTTTCAGCTGAATCATCATCGGCACGCCAAATATTATTAAGCTCATTAATAAATTCGAGCTTTTCCCCCGTAGAGTACAGCCCCAAGAATGACAGGTCGGCCTCATCTGCCAAAATCAGATCGGAACCGTCGTGACTAATAATTGAATCCCTACCATCACCGCCAATCAGGACGTTATTCCCAATGACACGTTCGCCTGCCTGATGTTCATAAAGGTGATCTAGGTCATAGGTTCGAACCGTATTGGCAACACCATTGATAACCGTCACACCAACACCTTCTCCTGGCAAACCCAAACCGGTCCCTACAACATTAATTGCTTCTTCGAGAGTTGTCGGGTCAGCATCATAGCGGGAGAAATCAATGTAGATCGCATCTTGTAGTTGATTGATGGCATAACTAAGTTTTTGTTCATCGGCAAACGTAGCTTCCCCCAATTCAACTTGTTCGATTTCATTAACGGTCGGATAGGAACCAATCGTGATTGCCCGGATGCCAGGCCAACTGATGGATGTATCGTTATCAAATTCATAAGCATGGTATTCATGACTGTCGAAATCACCTACGAGGACAATTACCCCATCCAAATCTGCAACAGGAATCATCCCATCTGCTTCGAACAAAATCCCCTTCCCACTCGTGTTCATATGACTGGCAAACCCGGTGGGACCTAGAAGCATGGAATCATTTCCTTCGGCACCGTAGATAAAATGATCACCGCCCCTAATAGCGTTAAAGGTATCCGCTTGTTGGCCGCCGGTTAAGATATTGTCTGCTTCATTAGCCCAAATCCAGTTTTGACCGGTGGAAGTTCCAAGTACATTCTCAACAAAACGACCGTTGGAATCGTAGATATCCCCGCTTGTACTAATCTCTGTCTGAACATCATGAATGGAATGGATTGTCTTGAAGTCAACAATCGGCATTAATTCACGATGGAAACTCAGGACCTCCTGATAAGGGACACCTAAGGATGCCACACCTACGGTTCCCGCTGTGATCGAAATTGGATCATTATTACAATCCATGACTTCTTCAGCAGTATCCTCCTGAAGATTTACGTAGACACAATTAATTCCCAACGCCTCCAACTCAATCGTATCGTTCCCGCCTGGAGTCAATTTTCCAGTACCTGGTGTCATCGATGCGCCTGCTTCAAAAATTCGGTTATCGGGACCGCTACTAAAATCGCCCTGAAGACGATACAGATCATGGCCGGCACCGCCAGCCACAAGGTTCGTTTCGCCATTAGCACCGTGCACAACGATTTCATCTGCACCCGCTAAACCGTAAACGACATCGGAA
>Ga0208624_1000610_pt1 | contig 18089 bp, 10 predicted proteins | sample Knorr_S23_td_DCM_FD_185607 | JGI IMG/M metagenome (GOLD analysis project Ga0208624, IMG submission 185607) | Marine microbial communities from Southern Atlantic Ocean transect - Knorr_S23_td_DCM_ad_71m_LV_A (SPAdes) (version 2) | ecosystem: Environmental > Aquatic > Marine > Oceanic | place...
ATTAGACACTCGGTGGTGAGCAGGAGCGCGGCGATGGACGACGCGTTCTGCAGGGCCGAGCGGGTCACTTTGGCTGGGTCCACCACGCCGGCCTTGATCAGGTCGGCATATTCTTCGGTGGCTACGTTGAAGCCAGTATTACCCTTCTTACTTTGTACGTCATTTACAATGACAGCACCTTCAAGACCAGCGTTTGCGGCGAGACTACGCAATGGCGCCTCAACAGCATTCCGCAAGATATCCACACCGATTTGCTCGTCGCCTTCCAGCTTGAGCTTTTCAATGGCGGGGATGGTGCGGAGCAGGGCGGTGCCACCGCCGGGAACGATGCCTTCTTCCACCGCAGCGCGGGTGGCGTGCAAGGCGTCCTCGACGCGGGCTTTCTTTTCCTTCATCTCGGACTCGGTGGCGGCGCCTACATTGATGACGGCCACACCGCCGGCGAGCTTGGCGAGGCGCTCTTGGAGCTTCTCGCGGTCGTAATCGCTGGTGGTTTCCTCGATTTGACGACGGATCTGGTCGATCCGGCCCTTGATGGTCTTGGCCTTGCCGCCGCCGTCGATGATGATGGTGTTTTCCTTCTCCACGACGATGTTGGCCGCGGTGCCGAGGTCGGAAAGCTCAATGCCGTCCAGCTTCAGGCCGAGGTCTTCGGTGATGAATTTGCCACCGGTGAGGATGGCGATGTCTTCCATCATGGCTTTGCGGCGGTCGCCGAAGCCCGGTGCTTTCACGGCACAGATCTTCAGGGTGCCACGGATGCGGTTCACCACGAGAGTAGCGAGCGCTTCGCCCTCGATGTCTTCGGCCACGAGCAGCAGCGGCTTGTTGCCGGCGGCCACGACCTTCTCGAGGATGGGCTGGATGTCCTTGAGGGAGCTGATCTTCTTCTCGTAGAGCAGCACGTAGGCGTCCTCGAGTTTGCACTCTTGGGTGTCGGCGTCGGTCATGAAGTACGGGGAGAGGTATCCCTTGTCGAATTGCATGCCTTCGACGACCTCGAGGGTGGTCTCGATGGAGCGGGCTTCTTCCACGGTGATGGTGCCGTCCTTGCCGACCTGGTCCATGGCGTCGGCGATGATTTCACCGATGCTGGATTCCCAGTTGGCGGACACGGTGGCCACCTGCTGGATCTCGTCCTTGCTGGTCACCTTTTGGGAGATCTTGGCGAGCTGCGCCACGGCGGCGTCCACAGCTTTTTGCACACCACGCTGGATGTGAATGGGGCTGGCACCGGCGGTCACGCTGCGGAGACCTTCGCGGTAGATGGCCTCGGCAAGCACGGTCGCGGTGGTGGTGCCGTCACCGGCCACGTCGCTGGTCTTGCTGGCGGTTTCGCGAACCATCTGGGCGCCCATGTTTTCGTACGGGCACTCAAGCTCGATCTCTTTGGCCACGGTCACACCGTCCTTGGTGGCGGTGGGGGAGCCGAATTTCTTGTCGATGAGGACGTTACGACCTTTGGGGCCGAGCGTCACTTTTACGGCCTTGGCCAGTTTTTCCACACCCCGAAGGATGTTCTGGCGGGCCTTTTCGTCAAATACGAGTTGTTTGGCTGACATGATTTTTTTCTAGTTTAATTTTGGGGTTAGCCGACCACCGCGAGGATGTCGTCCTGGTTCAGGATCTTGTACTCGACGCCGTCGATTTTGATTTCGGTGCCGCCGTACTTGTTGGTCAACACGATGTCGCCGACGCTGACTTCAAACGGGACTTTGTCGCCGTTGTCGTCTGTTTTGCCGGTGCCCAGTGCGATGACTTTGCTTTCCTGCGGTTTTTCTTTCGCGGAATCGGGAATGATGATTCCGCCCTTTTTCACTTCAGCTTCCTCGGCGGGTTCCACGAGCACGCGGTCACCAAGGGGCTTGATTTTGAGTTTAGCCATTGTGTCTTTGTTGTTTGTTGAGGTTAGTGTGAATGAGAAACCCCGGCACCCGCCGGGGTTTGAGATTTATTTTTTGTCTTCGTCCACCACTTCGGCGTCGACCACGGGACCGTCTTCCTGTTTGTCCTCGGGTCCGTTGTCGCCTTCGGGAGCAGCTTCAGCCTGCGCTTCATCGCCTTCCTCATTGGAGGCGGCCTGATAGGCCTCGGCGGCAGCGCCTTGCATGGCCTCGTTGAGGGCATCCTTGGCGGTGTTGATGGCTTCGAGATCGTCGCCTTGGAGTTTTTCTTTCAACTCCTCTGCGGCTTTCTCCACCTTGCCTTTGGTGTCGTCGGAAAGTTTCTCGCCGTTTTCCTTGAGGAATTTCTCAGCGGCGTAGGCGGCGGTGTCGGCTTCGTTGCGGGCCTCCACTTGTTCCTGGCGCTGCTTGTCGGCCTCAGCGTTGTCCTCGGCCTCTTGTTTCATGCGCTCGATCTCGTCTTCGGACAGACCGCTGGAATCCTTGATGGTAATCTTCTGTTCCTTGCCGGTCTTTTTGTCTTTGGCGCTCACGTGCAAAATGCCGTTGGCGTCGATATCGAAGCTCACCTCAATCTGCGGCATGCCGCGCGGGGCCGGCTCGATGCCGTCCAGCTTGAAGTTGCCGAGCTTCTTGTTGTCCTGCGCCATGGGGCGTTCGCCTTGGGAGACCTGCACATCCACACCGGGTTGGTTGTCCGCGGCCGTGGAGAAAATTTGCGATTTCTTCGAGGGGATCGTGGTGTTGCGCTCGATGAGTTTGGTGAAAATGCCGCCCTCCGTCTCAATACCCAGCGAGAGCGGGGTGACATCCAGCAGCAACACGCTGTCCAAACCTTCTTCCTTGTTGAGCACGCCACCCTGAATGGCGGCACCGATGGCTACCACTTCATCGGGGTTTACTCCCTGATTGGGTTGTTTGCCAAGCAGCGCTTTGGCGGTGTCGACCACGCGAGGCATGCGGGTCATGCCGCCGACCAGCACGAGCTCGTCGATGTCGCCGCTGTTCAGTCCGGCATCCTTCAAACATTCCTTCACCGGGCCGGTTGTGCGTTCGAAGAGATCGTCGGTGAGCTGTTCCAGCTTGGCGCGGGTCAGTTCGATCTTGATGTGTTTGGGGCCGGATTGATCGGCCGTGATGAACGGCAGGCTGATCTCATATGTTTGCGAACTGGACAGCGCGATCTTCGCCTTCTCGGCTTCTTCCTTGATGCGTTGCATGGCATCGGGTTGGCCGTGGAGATCAATGCTGGAGTCGTTCTTAAATTCCTCCACCACCCAGTCGATGATGGCATTGTCCCAGTCGTCACCACCGAGGTGGGTGTCCCCGTTGGTGGCTTTCACCTGGAAAAACTGATCGCCAATTTCGAGGATGGAGATATCGAACGTACCACCGCCCAAGTCGTAGACCGCGATTTGTTCGTCATCCTTTTTATCCAAACCGTACGCGAGCGAGGCCGCGGTGGGTTCGTTAATGATGCGCAGTACATCGAGGCCGGCGATGGAGCCGGCGTCCTTGGTAGCCTGTCGTTGTGAGTCATTAAAGTAAGCGGGCACAGTGATGACCGCCTGGGAAATGGATTCGCCTAACCGCATCTCGGCATCGGCTTTGAGCTTGGCCAACACCATGGAGGCGATCTCCTGCGGACTGTAGGCTTTGGCTTCGCCTTCGATTTCCACCTCGATCGCCGCGTCGCCGTTCTTGCCTTCCACTACCTTGTACGGCATGCGCTTGGATTCCTCAGCCACTTCCTTATATTTGCGGCCAATGAAACGCTTGGCGGAAAACACCGTGTTGGCGGGGTTCGTCACCGCCTGCCGTTTGGCTGAGTCGCCCACCAACCGTTCGCCGTTCTTGGCAAACGCCACCACCGAAGGCGTGGTCCGTTTACCTTCCGAATTCTCCAACACCGTCGCCTCGCCGCCTTCGATAACCGCCATGCACGAGTTCGTGGTGCCCAAATCGATGCCTAAGATTTTACCCATAAAAATTCCTTAAAACTGTGCCACTGCACAAATGATCAGCGTTATAAAGCAACGACAGTGCCAGCCCTGAATATGGGTGAAACTAGGGATTATTAATGAATATTGCCCGAGCACACTGCGACACTGTGCCTTAATGGCGCAGTTGATGGGCCGTGGGATTCAGTTAGTGTCTCTCTGTGGGGAATGTTCCCTTGCGGGCGGGAAGAGGGGATTTTAGCTTGGGGCATAGACTAAAAGCATGCGTGCGTTGATGATTTTAATTGTAGCAGCCTTGGCGGGCCGGTTGGACGCGGCGGTGAAGCCCGACCATATATTGCAGGATCCGCAGGCGCGAGTGTTTCAAACGATCGTTGATGTGGAATTGCAAAAACGGTTTGGCGCCCAGATGGCTTTGTACATGCAAGCCATGCGGCCGGCCAACGCGGTGAACGGCAACGGTGTGTTGCGTATTCGCCCACCACGGGGAGGGAAGCGCCGGACTGTGCCGGTGGAGTTTCGCACATTCGCGCTGGGGCCGACTTTGGTGAATCAATACGCCGTAGAGGAAGGCACGTTGACGGTTCGTGCTGCGGTGGGAAAAGATACACAATATGAATGGGCTGCGCCGAACAAGAAGCCGGAGCAGTTGGATGCGGAGCAGGCCATGCAATCATTTGCAGGAGCGGATTTTTGCATGGCTGATTTGGGTTTGGAGATGTTGCGTTGGCCCAATCAAAACGTGATCGAGCGTAAATTACGCCGTGGTGAACTCTGCAGTGTTCTGGTAAGCCGCCCAGCCAAAGTGACTGAAGACGGTTACAGGAAGGTGGTGAGTTGGGTGGATGAAGATTCCATGGGCATCGTGCGCGCCGAACTATTTGATGCGCAGGGAAAGCTTTTGAAAATCTTCGAGCCTAAGGCCTTTAAGAAGATTGATGGCCAATGGCATCTCAAGGAAATGGAAATGCGCAACGACCAAACCGGTTCCCGTACGGCCATTGTTTTTGAATTGAAGCCCGCCCCGAAACGCTAACATATGTGGCTTTGCCTTGCCATGATCCTAGGGCCGCTTGCCCTGTTAATTGCGTGGACGTTTTATCAACACAAACGCACCAAAACCAACGAGTACGATCAGGTCGGCCCGTTAATTCTAAAGCTGGGTGCCAGTGGGTTGATGGTTGTTATGATTATCGCCTGTTTGAGCATGGGCGCGCTGGGATTGATTCTTGTTATCGCGCCGGCTTTTTTGCTGGGGTTACTCTGGGTGGGGCCGGCGATGGATCTTCTGGGAGGCAAGGCAATCAACTCACTGATGGGTGGGGGCGAAGAGGTCGAGCCCAAGCCATTGTATTCAGTGGCTGAGGCGAAATGGCGTTCCGGGAAAGCGAAGCTGGCGATTGAGCTGATTGATGATGAGCTCGAAAAATTCCCGGGAGATTTCGAGGGGCAAATGCTGAAGGCAACCATTCAAATGGAGTCCCTGCAAGATTTTGCCACGGCCGAAGGCACCTTGTTGGGCATCGCGGCCCAGAAACAACACGAGCCAGGACAGATTGCCCGGGCAATGAATCAACTCGCCGATTGGCAGAAAAAGGAAGGGCAGGAGGAGGCCATGCGGCTGACACTGACGGGATTGCGCGACCGTTTTCCGGGATCGGGCATTGAGCTGGCCAGTGCCCAGCGCCTGGCGCGTTTGGATTTTTCTGTGGATTCCAATGATCGTCGCGATGCCAGCGAGTTGGTCTCTGAATGTCTCAAGCAACTGGAGAAACATCCCTTGGATAACCAAACCCGTGAGCAGTTGGCGCGGATATATTTCAAACGCTACGGTAAACCGGATTTGGCGTGGGAGGAACTAAACAAGCTGTTCGCTAATCCATTTCAGCAACCCCGCGACTTGGCGCGCTGGCTCAATCTCATGGCTGATTGGCATCTGGAAAAAAAGAATCCGGAAGGCGCACGCCAATGCCTGCAACAGGTCATGGCGCGGTTTCCGGATTTACCTTTCGCCGAGGAGGCTCAGGCGCGCCTCACCCGGATGCAGGATGTGGTCTAGTTCTGGGGCTGCGGATTGGCCGCTGCAATCAGGGCCAGTGTCACTTGCTCGGCAATGGCCGAGGCGGTTTGTTGATCGGGATTCCGATACTTGGTGCGGACCTGAATGCGCACGGCGGAAATCGCCTCGGGCGCCTGTGAATCCGGCGAAATTTTCACCCACACATAACGCGTATTGATCCGGGCGCTAATGACATTCTTGGTGGCCTCTTCTCCGGTGATCGTGCCCATGGCTCCCAACGCGACACGGGTGGCCGCCATGACATCGGCCACGGGTTTGTCGTAACGCCGTTCCACGGAGTCGGTCCGCCAAGGGATGGGGGTGAATTTGGATTTATCATCTGCGGTGGTAAAGCAGCCTGCGCCGACCACCATGGCCAAGCCCGTCAGAAAGAATGTTTTTATCGCCCTCATTTGGCCGCCAATCAAAGCAGCGGACTATAAATGAACAAGGGGGAACGATTCACAATCCAATTGCGTCTTGTCAGTAACTGCGGCGGTCCGTACCGTGCGCCTTTCTGGGATGAAAAACCGTTTTCTGATCATCATGATGGCCGCCGGCTTGGCGGGGTGGAGCACGTCGGCATGGGCGCAACGCGGCGATCGCAATGGGCAGCAACAACCGGAGGTGTGGAGGGGTTTTGATGTGCCACCCGCTCCGGCCCTGACTCCGGAGGAGGCATTGAAGAGTTTCAAGTTGCAGCCCGGCTTTCGCATTGAAATTGCAGCGGCCGATCCGTTGGTGCACGACCCGGTGGCGATGAAGTTTGATGAAGACGGTCGCATGTGGGTGGTGGAAATGCGCGCTTACATGCCGAATGTGGACGGCACGGGCGAGGATGCCAAAGTGGGAAGTGTGGCCGTCTTGGAGGACATTAATGGCGATGGCCGCATGGATAAGCGTACGGAATTTCTCAGCGGCCTAAACACACCGCGAGCCATCGCGTTGGTGAAGGGGGGCGTGTTGATTTCTGAGCCGCCTATCCTTTGGTACTGCCAGGATACCGATGGGGACTTGAAGGCGGATAAGAAGACCGAGGCATTTCGCGGGTACGCATCTCAAGGGCCCGTGGAGCATACGGAGAACGGGTTGATGCCCGGGCTGGATAATTGGTTGTACAATGCCAAGTCCACCAAGCGCCTGAAGTTTGAGGACGGAAAAGTAATGGTGGAGAACACTGTCTTCCGCGGTCAATGGGGCATTGCACAGGACAACTACGGTCGGCTCTATTATAACAGCAATTCGGCACCGCTCTTTTGCGACGCCATTCCCGGCGTGTACACTGTACGCAATCCGCATCATCCCACGCGCAATGGGTTGGGCTATCGCCTTTGGGGCGACAACAGCGTGTGGACAGGTCGGTTGAACACCGGCATTAATCGCGGATACCAAGAGGGCATGCTGCGCGAAGGCCGGTTGGCGCGTTGGACCGGCGCCAGTGGTCCGGTGATTTATCGAGGCGACCAATATCCTGCCGAGCTTGTGGGCGATGCCTTCATCCCGGAACCAGCCGGCAACATGATTCGGTTGCAGAAACTTACTTGGAAAGACGGTCGGCCTTCCGGCGCTAACGCCTACGACAAGGCCGAGTGGCTTACTTCCACCGATGAACGGTTTCGTCCCGTGAGTCTCTACAACGGACCCGACGGCTGCGTGTATATCGTGGACATGTACCGCGGCATTCTGCAGCACAAACATTATGTGACCACGTTCCTGCGCAAACAGATCATCGAGCGCAAACTGGATAAGCACATCGGGCTCGGCCGCATTTATCGCGTGGTGCACACCGGCCAAAAACCGCAGGCCGCTCCGAAGATGTCTGGGCAGGACTACGAGCAACTGATCGGGCATTTGGAATCCGGCAATGGTTGGCGGCGCGACACCGCTCAACGGTTGTTGGTGCAGCGAAATGAAAAAGGCGCGCTCCCCATTCTTCGGGAGACCGCCACAGCCAGCGAACATCATCTGGCCCGTCAGCATGCGCTGTGGACGTTGGAAGGCATGGGCGGGCTGGACGGACCGACTATTGCGCGAGCCTTGGGCGATGACCATCCGCGCGTGCGTATTGCGGCGTTGCGGGTGGCCGAATCCTTTACCGCCACACTGGGCAGCAGCGAGGCGGACACGGTAGCGCGCGTGGCCTTGTTGCCGGCGTTGACGGAAGTGGCGCAGGACGAAGATGTCGATGTGCGGCAGCAGGTAGCCTTGAGCCTGCCCGCGATTAAAGCGCCGGGCGTGGAGCCGCTGCTTCGGGCGTTTGTGGTCAAGCACGCGGAGAACAGCGTGGTGCAGGATGGTCTGATCGCAGGCTTGGCCGGGCGCGAATTGGAGTTTCTCCAACGTGTCGGGGCCAGTGAAGAGTGGGTGTCCAACGGCAACTTGCGCAACATCGTGCAGGCTCTGGCTGGTTGCGTGGCGCGCCAGCGCAATGCCGCGCGGCTGGAGCAATTACTGAAACTGGCACAAAGCCTGCCGCCGGTAGGGCAGGTGAATTTGCTCGATGGCATCAACAAGGCGGCGTTCCCGAAAGGGCGGGTGTTGAAGCCGGTGGCCTTCAAATCGCAGCCCTTATCCATGGCGTCCATGGCGGAGAGCGACGATCAAAAGGTTCAGGAACGCGTGGCGCGTTTGTCGAAATTCATCGTGTGGGGCGAAGCCGCCAAGCCGCCCGCACCGCCGCGTGCCTTGACGGCGGCCGAACAAAAGCAATTTGAACTGGGCAAAATCTTGTACACCGCCACCTGCGGCGCGTGCCATCAGGCCAATGGCTTGGGCGAAGAAGGTAAGGCACCGCCTCTTCTGGATTCGCCTTTCCTCGTGGGGCCGGCGGATCGGGCGATTGGCATCGTGCTGCACGGCGTGACCGGGCCCATCACTGTGCACGGTCGGCAATACAACATGAGCATGCCGGCGTTGCAGGGTTTTCAGTCCGAGCAGATTGCGGCCATCCTTACCTACACCCGCCGCGAATGGGATCACCGTGCGGACCCTGTCACCGTCGAGCAGGTGAATCGACTGAAGGCGGCTGAGAAAAACAGGGAAGCGCCTTGGAAGGAGGCGGAGCTACTGAAGCTGAAGTAATTTAGGGCAGCGCTTCCACTTGGGTCACCGTGCCGTTAACAAAATGGAAGTGCACCTGTGAACGCATGGTGTCATCGACGAGATTTCGGATTCTCATGTTCCGATAGGCGTACACTTTGCCGTCGATGATTTCATCGGGATTACCAAATTCCTCAACGATCTTAGTGTAATATTGGGTGAGGTACACCAAATCGATTCGTTTATCCACTTGGCCGGGCGGCGTAGGGGTATCGGGTTTGCCGATTAACCAAGAGCGTGTGCGGTTGGGTAACTGGCCGGGGATTACGGTGGGCGCATTGGTATTGGTGGATTGGGTGGTCGGTGGTGGGGTGTTGGTGATGCTGGTGATCGGCTCAAGAGGCGGCGGGGCGACTTGGACAGGCGGCGGAATGATGGAGAGCAGCTGGCCTTCACGATTCCAAATGGTGCGCCGAATGATGTTGTTGTTTTCGTAAACGAGTTCTTGCGAACGGATACCGGTGTCATTCCAATAAAGCAAAATGGTGCCGGTGCCGTCTTGAAGCTGGCCGGAGAGTTGCCCTTGGAAATCGTAGCTGGTGGCCTGTGTCAACCGGCCGTTATGATAAGTTTCCTTGAGGGCCGTTTTTCCATTGATGTGCCAAGTGGTACGTTGGCCGTGGCGTACGCCGTCGGAGAAGGTAGTTTGCTCCCATTGCGAGCCGTCGTTGAAAAAGGCGTGGGCGATGCCGTCAAAGGGATCGGGCTGGCCTTGTTCATAGGTAAGATTATCCCCGCGCCGTTCGAGGGTTTCCATCAACGTTTTTTCGTTCAGGAATTTCAGCCAGGCAAAGAGCGAGAGTGCCAGGACGCCGATCATGGCGGTCCAGATGCCGATCCGCATCCAGTTGCGCTGAGGTAGCTCGGTGTGCTGCCGGGACACCATGAATTGCGCGGTTGGGCTGGCAGGACGGCCTTCAAGGGCTGCGGTGGCGGCAGCAGCAGCTTCGGCCTGGCGTTGTTCGCGCAGGGCAAAGGCGCGGTCGGCGAGTCCGTCGATTTGATCAAGGGTCACCCATTCGCGGCTGCCGTCGGGCCAGGCAATATCCCATGTATGTAGTTTTCCCTCAGCGAGCAGTTGGCACGCTTGATCATAGGTATAGGGGCCCAAATGGCGCCCATCCCGGTTGACGAGAATGTGCAGCATGAAAAGGCCTCCTTGGCCTTGCGGGGGAGGCTATGCAGAAAGGATTGTAAATCAAAGGTTTAACGCATTTTTTTCTTACTTCGAGAGGGCGACGATGTACCCGTGAAGACGGGCGGCGTCGGCGGCTTGATTATCGCGTTGATAAATCTGGTGCAGGTTGCTGCACATGCGTAGGAGGATGCGCCGGGAACTGGCTGGCATGAGAAAGGCCTCGTGAAATTCATAGCCGGCTTGCTTGAGGTATTTAATGCAATCGGTCTTGGTGAGAAGCCGACCCTTATTAAATGCATCAATGTAGTAATCCTGCCGGGGTGTCTGGAAACGGCACAGAAAGTGACCGGGCAATCCAATGCCGTTCACAGGCAAACCCAAGCGTCGGCCGACCAGTTGATAAATCATGCAAAGGGAAATGGGGTTTCCCGTGCGCTGATCGATCACGCGGTTGAGGTAGCTGTTGTTTGCGGAGTAGTAATTATCCTCGTTGCCTTGGTAACGTTGGGTTTGAAAGAGATAGCGATTGATGGCGGCCATGATGCCTTCGGGTTCGGAGCCGAAATCAATTTTCTGCATGAGATCATGCGCGTAATCGTCCAGCACGGCGCGATAGGCTTCGGTGTTAATATCTGCATCCACGGTGCGGGCTAAGAGCCAGCAGGCTTCTTCCAATTCGAAATCCTCACCATGATTTAGGCAAAAAGCGTGAAATTCAGTGTCGGCCCTCTGGCATTTGAAATGGGAGATTATATTTAACGAACGGCGCCGTATTAAGGGGTTATCATCTAAAACATAATTTTCCAGCCAGCCACAGACATTCGGTCCCACAGAGATTATTTTCTCGCGGACAGGTAGGTATATCTCGGGATCTTCATCGGCTAACAAACATACTAACGCCTTTCTCTCTTCCTGAGATAAATCAATCTTCGTTTTTCTCAAATTCGATTCACCCATTGAGATGAACTTGCCACCTTCTTCTACTAAACGCAAATTTACTTAAAAATGGATAAATCCCGGGTTTAATAATTATTTTTAACGCTTAACAGACTTTGTGAAAAAAATCACAAATTGCTTGCGCCGGGATTGTTTCAGGGCTTATTTTTGGTTTTTTATGCAGTATGAGTTTAGTTGGAAGGGAAGATATATGTTAAGCCATATTCATTCATTTTCATCTATTTTATCATTTGGCTTAAAGAAACAAGCCCTCATGATAAGTTTTAGTTATAATTAAAATAAGAGTCTATTCTTAGGTTGGCCGATTAATAAACGTGAATATAATCGAGTTCCCGCCTTCAAGGCCTTTGAGGCCAATAGGTTTCCAGTTAAGAGAAACATAATTAACAACATGGGTAACAAATTTCAATTTGGATTGCCTCAAAAGCAGGGACTTTATGATCCTGCAAACGAGAAGGATAGCTGCGGCGTTGGGTTTGTGGCGAATTTGAAGGGCGAGCCGAGCCATCAGAATGTGCTCGATGCACTGCAGATGCTGGTGAACATGGAGCACCGCGGCGGTTGCGGGTGCGAACCGAACACCGGGGACGGCGCCGGTATTCTGGTCGGTTTGCCGGAGAGCTTTCTGCGTAAAGTGGCTCAGGAAGATTTGGGCGTGGAGTTGCCAGCGAAAGGCCGGTTTGGTGCCGGTTTGGTGTTCCTGCCCAGGATCGAGGCCGAGCGCAAACAGTGCATGGAGGCCGTGGAAGCGATCATCGCTGAGCAGGGTCAGCAATGCTTGGGCTGGCGCGAGGTACCCGTCCGCACGGAGGAGGCGAATGTCGGTCCGGCCGCCCGCGCGGCGGAGCCACACATCATGCAGCTCTTCATCGGCGCGGCCGATGGGCTGGAGGGCGACGATTTCGAGCGGCAGCTGTATGTGATCCGCAAACGCGCGAGTCATCAGTTGCGCTTTGATGAAAGCTTGGAGCAGCGACTACTCTTTTACATCTGCAGTCTTTCCACCAAGGTGATGATCTACAAAGGGATGCTGAACACCGAGCAGGTGCTGCAGTACTTTGCCGATCTGGCCAATCCGGATTTTGCCACGCACCTAGCCATGGTGCACTCGCGGTTCTCGACGAACACCTTCCCGAGTTGGGATCGAGCGCAACCGTTCCGCTTCATGAGTCACAACGGTGAGATCAACACGCTGCGCGGAAACGTGAACGCCATGCGTTCGCGCCAGGGCACGCTGGAGAGCGAGTTGCTTGGGGACGATTTGCAGAAGCTGTATCCAATCATGGAGCCGGAATGCTCCGACTCGGGCAATTTCGACAACGCGCTGGAGTTTCTGCTGATGAGCGGCCGCACGCTGCAGGAGGCTGTGCTGCTGATGGTTCCCGAGGCATGGCAAAAGCACAAACACATGGCGCAATCCAAGCGCGACTTTTACGAGTACAACTCCTGCATCATGGAGCCGTGGGATGGCCCGGCGTCGATTGCCTTTACTGACGGCAAATACATTGGTGCTGTGCTGGACCGGAACGGTCTACGGCCAAGCCGCTATTATGAAACGCATGATGATCGCGTGATCATGGCCAGCGAAGTGGGTGTGATTCCGGTGGATCCGGCGAACGTGCGCTCGAAGGGCCGCTTGCAACCGGGTCGCCTGTTCCTCGTGGATTTCGAGCAGGGCCGCATTGTGCCAGATGACGAAATTAAATCTGAGTTTGCCACGCAACGGCCCTATGGCGACTGGCTCAAGAACCAGCGCATTGAGCTGGACGACATTGCCGCTGCCGGCGAGGCCGCGGGGTTGGATGAAGCCACGCTCTTGCAACGCATGCAGGCCTTCGGGTTCACCACCGAGACGCTGCAGTTCATGCTCTTACCACTCGTGCATGAGAAGCGCGATCCGCTTGGCTCGATGGGTAACGACGCCGCACTTGCTTGTCTCAGCGACAAGCCGCGGATGATCTACGATTATTTCCGCCAACTTTTTGCTCAGGTGACCAATCCCGCAATCGATTCGATTCGCGAGGAGGTCATCATGTCGCTCGAGTGTTACATCGGTCCGGAAAAGAATTTGCTTGAGACCACCGAAGGCCACGCGCAACGCCTGCGCATGCCGCATCCGATCTTGACCAACGAGGAACTGCACGCGCTCAAGGGCATGGATTATCGGGGCTGGCGTTCGAAGGAGATCGACATCACCTTCCCGAAAGAAGCCGGCATTGCCGGTGTGCGTGAGACGCTTGATCGCATTTGCGCCGAGGCCGAGCAGGCGATCAAGGATGGCTACAGCCTCGCGATTCTCAGCGATCGTGCGGTGTCGGCCGATCGCGTGCCGGTGAGCACGCTGATGGCCACGGGTGCGGTGCATCATTATCTCGTGAAAAACGCTCTGCGCACGCAGATCGGGTTGGTGCTGGAAACTGGCGAAGCCCGTGAGGTGCATCATCACTGTTTGCTCGTGGGATACGGCGCTGACGCGATCAATCCCTACATGGCGTTTGAGGCGTTGTGGAAGTCGCGCCGTGAGGGTTTGTGTAATCCGGAGGAATTTGGCGATGACGCCTCGCTCGTGGCGGCCTATCGTAAGGGCGTGGCCAAGGGTATGCTCAAGGTGATGGCCAAAATGGGTATCTCCACGCTCCATTCCTACAAGGGCGCGCAAATCTTTGAGGCGATTGGCCTGCAGGATGAGGTGATTGACCTGAGCTTTGTGGGCACGGCCAGTCGCGTGCAGGGTGTAAACCTTGATGAACTGGCGGAGGAAATGTTGCGTCGCCACGCGCTGGGTTTTCCATCCCGCGAGGAGGACAAGGTGGAAACGCTGCCCAACCCGGGTGAATTTCACTGGCGCGCCGAGGGCGAGAAGCACATGTGGAATCCGAATTCCATCGCTGCGCTCCAATCCGCAGCGCGCACGAACAATTTTGATTCCTACAAACAATTTTCCGATCACATTAACAACGATTCCAAGGCGCGCTGCGCGCTGCGTGGGTTGATGGAGTTCAAGGACGGCGTGAATGGCGGCCCGATCCCGATTGAGGAAGTGGAGCCGGCCAGTGAGATTGTGAAGCGTTTCTGCACCGGCGCGATGAGCTTCGGCTCCATCTCGGCCGAGGCGCACGAAGGCCTCGCGATTGCGATGAACCGTCTGGGAGGCAAAAGCAATACCGGCGAAGGTGGCGAAGATCCGGAGCGGTTTAATCCATTGCCCAACGGTGATTCCAAGCGCTCGGCGATCAAGCAGATTGCCTCGGGCCGGTTTGGGGTGACCATCTGGTACCTCACGAACGCCGACGAACTGCAGATCAAAATTTCCCAGGGCGCGAAGCCCGGTGAGGGCGGCGAGCTGCCCGGACGCAAGGTGGATGAAACCATTGCGCGCATCCGCCACAGCACGCCCGGCGTGGGCCTGATTAGTCCGCCGCCGCATCACGATATCTATTCCATTGAGGATCTGGCGCAGCTGATCCACGACCTCAAGAACGCCAACCGCGCCTCGCGCGTCAGCGTAAAGCTCGTGTCCGAAATGGGCGTGGGCACCATCGCCGCGGGTGTGACCAAGGCCAAGGCCGATCATATTTTGATCTCCGGCGAAACGGGCGGCACTGGCGCATCGCCCTTGACGAGCATCAAGCACGCTGGGCTGCCGTGGGAGCTGGGCATTGCCGAGACGCACCAGACTCTGGTGCTCAACGACCTTCGCAGCCGCGTGGTGTTGCAGACCGATGGCGGGCTCAAAACCGGCCGCGACGTGGTGATCGCTGCACTGCTCGGCGCCGAAGAGATGGGTTTCTCCACTGCGCCGCTCATCACGATGGGTTGTATCATGATGCGCAAGTGTCACTTGAACACCTGTCCGGTGGGCATCGCTACGCAGAACAAGGAACTGCGCAAGAAATTCAACGGCTCACCCGATTATGTGGTGAACTACCTATTCATGGTCGCCGAAGAGGCACGTCAATTGATGGCGCAACTCGGTTTCCGGTCCATCAATGAAATGGTTGGCCGAGTGGATGTGTTGGAAATGCAAAAGGCCATCGATCACTGGAAGGCTGATGGTATCGATCTCAGCTCCATCCTGACGCCGATCGAGAAACCGCATGCGGACGTGGGCACCTACTGCACGCAATCGCAGGATCATGGTCTGGACAAGGTGCTGGATATGAAACTGCTCGAACTGGCTAAGCCCGCTCTGGAAAAGGGCGAGGCGGTGGAGATCGAGTTGCCGATCATTAACACCGATCGCACCACGTGCACCATTCTCAGTAACGAATTGGCCAAGGCCCACGGTGCGGAGCTGCTGCCCGAGGACACGGTGAAGATTAAGTTCAACGGATCCGCCGGCCAAAGTCTCGGCGCGTTCCTAGCCAAGGGCGTGAGCATTGAGCTGGAAGGCGATGCAAACGATTACGTCGGCAAGGGTTTGTCCGGCGGCAATATCACGATTTATCCGCCGAAAGAATCGAGCTTTAAGCCGGAGGAAAATATTCTCGTCGGCAACGTCTGCCTCTATGGGGCCACCCGCGGCAAGGCGTTCTTTCGCGGTTGCGCGGCGGAACGTTTCTGCGTGCGGAATAGCGGCGCCAGTGCGGTGATCGAAGGCGTGGGCGATCATGGCTGCGAATACATGACCGGCGGACGCGCCGTGATTCTCGGCCCCACCGGCCGTAACTTCGCCGCCGGCATGAGCGGTGGCGTGGCGTACATTTGGGATCCGGACAATGCCTTCCCGGCAAATTGCAACATGGAGATGGTGGAACTCGAAAAGGTCGAGGACGCCGAGGATATCGCCGAGCTGCAGGGCCTGATCGAGGAACACGCCCAGCGCACCGGCTCCACGGTCGCCACTGAGGTGCTGGACAACTGGAGCGCCACGCTCGGGCAATTCGTGAAAGTGATGCCCACCGACTACAAGCGCGTGCTGCTGGAACGCAAACAAGTCGAGAAGGAGCTGGTCGCCTAATTGGCGCGTACGGATAAAGAAAGGATTTTTTCAAGATGGGTAAACCAACAGGATTTATGGAGTTCGAGCGCGAGGCAGTGCCGTATCGCGACCCGCTGGAGCGCTTGAACGATTACGACGAGATCAATACCACAGCTGATGAGGGACATCTGCAGACGCAAGGTGCCCGCTGTATGGATTGTGGTGTGCCGTTTTGCCAATCGGCCAACGGCTGTCCGATCGATAACCTCATCCCCGAGTGGAATAATCTCGTGTATCAAAAGCGTTGGAAAGAGGCGATTGATCGCCTGCACAAGACCAACAACTTTCCGGAGTTCACCGGTCGCGTATGCCCGGCCCCGTGCGAAGGTTCGTGCGTGCTTGGTATCACCAATCCGCCGGTTACCATCAAGAACCTCGAGAATACGATCATCAACCGCGCCTTTGACGAAGGCTGGGTGACTAGTGAGGTGCCCGGCGAGCGCACCGGCAAGAAGATCGCCATCGTCGGTTCCGGTCCGGCCGGCCTGGCTGCGGCGGATCAACTCAATAAGGTGGGACACGAGGTCACCGTATACGAGCGTGCCGATCGCATTGGTGGCCTTCTAATGTACGGCATCCCGAACATGAAGCTCGATAAGGACGTGGTGGAGCGCCGCATCAATATCATGCGCGAATCAGGCGTGAAGTTTGTCACCTGTGCGCATGTCGGCAAAAAGGAAGACTTCGCCGCCGGCCACATGACCCAGATCATGGAGGAGCGCGGCTGCGAAATGCAGTACATTGATCCGAACGATTTGCAGAAGGACTTTGACGCCGTGCTGATGGCCACCGGCGCGACCAAGCCGTTTGATCCCACCGGCCGCAATCCGGGTCGCGATCTCAAGGGCATTCATTTCGCGATGGATTTCCTCACGCGCAACACTAAGAGCCTGCTCGATTCCAATCTCGAGGATGGCGAATATCTTACGGCCAAAGACAAGCACGTGATCGTCATCGGTGGTGGTGACACTGGCGCGGACTGCATCGGGACCTCTCTGCGCCACGGTTGCACGGATGTCGTAAACTTCGAGCTGCTCGACAAGCCGCCTGCCGAGCGGGCTGACAACAATCCCTGGCCGCAATGGCCGCGTATCTATCGCCTCGACTATTCTCATGAGGAGAACAAGGCGAAGAACGGCAATGACCCGCGCGCCTACCAAATCCTGGCCAAGGAATTTGTCGATGACGGCAATGGCCACATCAAGGGCGTGACAACCGTCGAGGTCGACTGGTCCAAGCCTGTTGAAGGCGGTGCTCCGTTCAGTGAGGTGGAAGGCTCTGAGAAGGAATGGCCGGCGGACCTCGTCTTGCTTGCTACCGGTTTTGTCGGTCCCGAACTTGAGGTCGGCGAAATGCTTGGGTTGGAGACCCAAAACCCTCGCGGCAACTGGCAGACCTTTATCGGCGAGCACGGCGAATTCACCACCAACGTAGAAGGCGTGTTTGTTGCCGGCGACTGCCGCCGCGGCCAATCGCTCGTCGTCTGGGCCATCAACGAAGGTCGAGGCGCCGCCCGCGCCATCGACCAATACCTGATGGGCTCAAGCCTGTTGCCCGCCCCCGGCGTCACTCAAGGCAGCGCGCTGGCCGGCGCCTAGCGTTGGCGAACGCGCGCCAATCGTGCTAGGTTAATTCCTGATCCGACCTGAAACGTCATGGAGATTGCAAAGCAACTGGCTGTGTTTCTCGACAATCGTCCGGGCGCCCTCGCGCGAGTGTGCGAAGCCTTCGAGGATAAGGGCATCAATATTCACGCGCTGACCACCAGCGATACCGTGGACCACAGTGTCGTGCGTATGGTGGTGGACGATCCGCAATCGGCCATCTGGTTGCTGGAGGAAAACGGCGCCATGGTCGTGGAGGATGAAGTGTTGCTCATCGATAACGCCAACAAACCCGGCGCGCTCGCCGCGCTGGCCCGGACGCTCGGCAAGGCTAAAGTGAACATCGAGTATCTCTATTGCGCCACCGCGCCTAGGTCGCGCAAGGG
>Ga0208624_1000611_pt1 | contig 18088 bp, 18 predicted proteins | sample Knorr_S23_td_DCM_FD_185607 | JGI IMG/M metagenome (GOLD analysis project Ga0208624, IMG submission 185607) | Marine microbial communities from Southern Atlantic Ocean transect - Knorr_S23_td_DCM_ad_71m_LV_A (SPAdes) (version 2) | ecosystem: Environmental > Aquatic > Marine > Oceanic | place...
GGTATTCTAGCCAAGCAATACTCAAAAGGTTCTCCATCTATCACAAGAACTCTAAAATCTCCTTCATTAATCTTTGGAAGGAATTTTTGACCAATAATCTGTGTTTTAGAGTCTTCCGTTAGATCTATTATGTTTTCTAAACTTTTTGGGTCATTAGTTGAAACCTTGTGAATATTATCACCGCCCATACCATTAAGAGGTTTTATGACAATCTCTTCATGAATTCTTAAGAATTCTTCTATTTTTGTTGAATCTGCTGAAATAATTGTGGGAGGCATAAGATCGAGAAACTCCATAGCAAAAATCTTTTCATTAAAAATTTTTATGGCATTTGGATTGTTGATTATATTGGCTCCATCCTGCGATGCTACATTTAATAGATGTAAACAATTCATATAGTCTTGATCAACTGGTGGATCTTTTCTCATAAAGCAAAATGAAAAACTTGCTAAATCAATTTCATTCTTTTTTGCTGTCTCTAGAATGTCATTATTTTTAATAATTTGTGAGCATTGTGATGATAGTCTTTGCTTAAGCGTAAGATCGCTCATCTCACACTGAAAAACCTCAAAATTCCTTTTTAATGCCTCTTTCATAATAAATATAGAGGTATCTTTTTCTTGTTTTAAAGAATCAAAGGGGTCTGTTATAAATAAAATTGAGTTTCCCATCAATCTATAATAAACCAAGATTACTTTTTATAACTGATAACGCCGTTATAGGAGCAGTTTCTGCTCTTAAAATATTTTTACCAAGAGAAATATTGTGACTAGTTGTAGCATTGAGAAATTCTCTCTCTTTTTTGCTAAATCCAGATTCAGGTCCTGTGATTAAGGTAATGCTATCTTCAAAGTTCTTGATAGACTGAAAGTCATTAGTAGCATCCAAATCAAAAAAAATACTAAAGCTATCATGATCAATTGCTGATGATAGGTCTTCATATATTTGGAAATCAGGAACTATATTCGATCCATTTTGTTCACATGCCTGAGTAATAATTGATAAAGCTTTTTCATTAATTTTTGATAGGTCTTTCTTGCTAATGCTTTGATCAACATTGTCCGGTCTGAACAATGAGATATTACTAACACCGATTTCTGTTACTTTTTGGATAGCAAAAAAAAGGTTTTCTTTTTTTATATAAGGCATTAAGACTTTTAAGTTGATTCTTTCTGGTTGCTGAAATTCAATGTCTCCAATTTGCTCCAATACTATCTTTTTTTTCTCAAGCGATACTATCTTACAAATGGATGAATTACCCTCTCCATCGAATACATCTAACTTAGATCCCTCTGAGAGCCTAAGAACATTCCTCAAATGATTAATCTTAGATTTATTATCAATTGAAATTTTATCTGTTCGACTAAGTTCTTTGTAATATACTCTATGGAGCTTCATTAAATAATTATAAATTGTTCTCAAACATTAATGCATAAGAAAAAAATAATCCTCATCCGTCACGGGGAAGCTGCTTCAACTTGGGATGGAGATGATAGGGATCCTGGCTTAAGCAAAAAAGGTGTTGATCAAGCTAAATCAATTAATGATTTTACAAAAAGTATTTTTTCAAAAGGATATGATTTCATCTCAAGTCCAAAAAAAAGGGCTATAGAAACTCTTAGTTATGCCTCTGAAGGTATTGATGTTGATTTTGATATAAATGAAAGTTTTGTTGAGATACCCGCAGAGGATATTGATTCGGATATAAGATTTGAATGGCTTAAAGATATTAGTACAAGGAAAATAGAAACGCTTCCTGATGACATTAAAAACTGGAGGGAGCGAATTATTACAGAGACTCTTGGACTTAAAAATAATTCCATAATCTTTTGCCACTTCATGGTCATAAATGTTCTTGTTGGCTATGCAATCAAAAAAGATAGGTTGTTACATTTTTATCCAGACAATGCATCAATAACCGAAATTGAAGTAGAAAATGAAAAAATCTCTGTGATCTCGATGAAGGATGTTGAAAAAACTATCATAAATGTATGAAGTAGTATTGATCATTTTTTAATCAATTGTAAACTACAAGATCAATTAATAATTTTTTTGCATTTGAAAGAAAATAAGAAAGTTTTAGTAAGCAAAAACAAAAGTCTTAATGAGGATGTAAAAAAGGCCCTAAAACTATATTTTAAAAGTTTAGACTCGCAGGAACCTAGAGATGTTTATGACTTAGTTATGCGTGAGGTTGAAACTCCATTATTTAATTTTATTCTGCAGCATACAAATAATAATCAATCCAAAGCAGCAAAGATCCTTGGCATTAATAGAGGTACTTTTAGAACAAAACTAAAAAAATATGGGATTATAAAGTGAAAAATATTTCGCCTAAGTCAGCCTTGGTAAGCCTCTCTGATAAAACTAATTTAGATCTTTTAGTTTCATTCCTTTTAGAGAGAAATGTAGAAATCATTTCTACTGGGGGGACATATAAAGCAATCAAAAAAATTACTGATAATGTAATAGAGGTCTCAGAATATACAGGACATAAAGAAATGATGGATGGAAGAGTAAAAACACTTCATCCAAAAATACATGCTGGCATATTGGCTCGTCGTGGAGAAGATACAGATGTATTGAAATCAATGGGTTATAAAGAGATTGATATCGTTGTTGTTAACTTGTATCCCTTTGAGGAAACAATAAAATCTGGATGTTCGTTTGAAGAAGCAATAGAGCAAATTGATATCGGTGGCCCAACAATGATCAGGGCAGCAGCAAAAAACTTCAAAGATGTATTGGTTTTGTCTGATCCAAACGACTATGAGGAAATGATTAGTGAATGGGATTCAAAGAGTGGTATTAGTTACGAATTCAGAAAAAAACAAGCTGCAAAAGTATTTAAGAAAATGAGCCAATACAATAGAGCAATTCATCAATACATAGATTCAGAAAATGATGAAAATGTAATTATGGATTTATCTAATCCAAAAGTTTTAAGATATGGGGAAAATCCCCATCAAAAAGCAAAACTATATTTAAAAGATTCTTCTCAAAAAAAGAATATAGCTAATGCGGACATACTTCAGGGAAAAGAACTCTCATATAATAATATTGCGGATTCAGATGCTGCTTGGGAATGTCTAAAGCAGTTCCAAAAGCCTGCATGCGTGATTGTAAAGCATGCTAATCCATGTGGAGTTAGTGAGTCTGAAGATATTAAAACAGCCTATAGAAAAGCTTTTCAAACTGATCCAACTTCAGCTTTTGGTGGAATAATTGCAATTAATAGGGCGCTTGAATCAAGTTTGGCAGAAGAAATACTGAAAAATCAGTTCGTTGAAGTAATAATTGCTCCTAAGTTTGATATAGATGCCCTAAATGTCTTAAAGAAAAAAGAAAATATAAGAGTTCTAAGATGTGATCTTGATGGAGACGCGGTTGGCAATCAGTTTAAGGTTGTTTCAGGTGGTGTACTTGTGCAAGATGAGGACACAAAGATTATTTCTATAGATGATCTAAAAGTAGTTTCGGATCTTAAGCCTTCCCAGGAGCAGTTAGATGATTTTATGTTTGCTTGGAAGGTAGCTAAATTCGTAAAGTCAAACGCAATTGTATTCGCGAAAGATGGACAAACGATTGGTATTGGAGCAGGTCAAATGAGCAGAGTTATTAGTGCTGAAATTGCAAGCTTAAAAGCCAAAGAAGAAGGCTTGAATGTTGAAGGATCGTGCATGGCATCAGATGCATTCTTTCCTTTCAGGGATGGTATTGATAAAGCAGCTAGCAGTGGAATCAAATCAATAATACAACCCGGTGGGTCTGTCAGAGATCAAGAAGTTATAGATGCTGCAAACGAACATAAAATGGTCATGGTTTTTACTGGCGTAAGACATTTCAGGCATTAACAAATGAAAATCTTAGTAATTGGTTCAGGAGGAAGAGAGCATGCTTTGGCATGGAAGTGCTCTACTGATAAATTTGTTGAAAAGGTTTACGTTGCTCCAGGCAATGCAGGAACATTTCTTGAAGAAAAAATAGAGAATATTTCCTTGGATATAAATAACAATGAGGATGTCTCTAACTTCTGTGTTTCAAATAATATTGAACTTGTAATTGTCGGTCCTGAAGATCCTCTAGTTAATGGTTTGGTTGACTTTCTTGAGTCTAAAAATATAAAAGTGTTTGGGCCCAGAAAGGGAGCTGCTCAGCTAGAGGGATCAAAAACCTTCGCGAAGGACTTTTTTATAAAATATGGTATACCTACGGCAAATTATAAGTCTTTTGATAATCATCATGATGCCCTGAAGTACCTCGACAAGATTGATTTCCCATCGGTTGTAAAGGCTGATGGCCTTGCTGCTGGAAAGGGAGTTATTATTTGTGATGATCGAGAAGCTGCAGAAAAAGCCCTTGAAGATATATTTGAATCAAATGCCTTTGGGGATGCTGGAAATAGAGTGGTAATCGAAGACTTTTTGAATGGAGAGGAAGCAAGCTTTATTGCTGTTGTCAGTGATGATCAAATTATTCCTCTTGCAACAAGCCAAGATCATAAGGCTGTTGGAGATGGAGATGTTGGATTAAATACTGGAGGTATGGGTGCTTACTCCCCTGCTCCAATTGTCACAGATGAGATTCACAAAAGAGTTATCGATGAGGTTATGCTTCCAACGATGAATGGATTAAAGGCTGAAGGATTTCCCTATCTTGGTTTTTTATATGCTGGCCTAATGATAGAAGGAGATGAGATAAAAGTCTTAGAATTTAATTGTAGGTTTGGCGATCCAGAAACTCAGCCAATTATGCTCAGATTAGAATCTAGCCTTACAAATTTATGTCTTGATGCGATTAATAAAAAACTTAATGTTCATCAAATTGAATGGTCATCAATGCACTCTTGTGGAGTAGTTTTAGCATCATCAGGCTATCCAGAAGATTATGAAACAGATATGGAAATAGATATAAAAAATTATTTCAGTGAAAATGAGAAACTGTTTCATGCAGGTACAAAGTTTGTAGATAATAAGATTCTCACATCGGGTGGTAGAGTTTTTTGTATGACAGCTTTAGGTGAGACCTTAGAAATTGCTATAAATAATGCGTATAATGCAATCCCTAAAATTAACTTTGAGGGTATGTTCTTCAGAAGTGATATTGGGAAAAAAGGATTGAAGAATGATTAATAAATTTGTAAATGAATTAGACATAGCTTTGAAAACTCTTTCTTATAAGAAAAGTGGAACTGATAGGGATTATCCTGCAGATAGAGAATCCAATGATGTAAATCTATCAGAATCTGAAAGAAAACTTTCAGAAGCTCTTATGAGAGTAAATTTAGCAGGTGAAGTTGCTGCACAAGCTCTTTATAGAGGACAGGCAATGGTTTGCAAAGATCCTGAAATAAAAGAGCACCTGATACATGCTGGCGATGAAGAGACTGATCATTTAATTTGGTGTAAAAAAAGATTGGATGAGCTTGATGGAAAACCTTCAGTTCTAAATCCTATTTGGTATGCAGGATCATTTGCAATTGGGGCAATTTTTGGATCTTTAGGAGAAAAAACTAGTTTAGGTTTTGTTGAAGAGACTGAGAAACAGGTGGTGAAACACCTCCAAAGACATTTAGATAAAATCTCTGAGAATGATAAAGAGACAATTGAAATATTAAAAACTATGCAAGAAGACGAAGATTTGCATGCTGGTCAAGCAAATGAATCTGGAGCTGAAGAGTTACAAAGTCCTACTAAGAAAGTAATGGAGCTCACAGCTAAAGTAATGACTTCTACAAGTCATTATATTTAACTATCTATCTTGTCTTTTCCAGGAAACTGGCACTCCCTCTTTATGATATCTCTTTGCTTCTTCCATGAGTTTATCAAATTCGGTCTTTGATGAATAAACTGTCACTATCAGTGCATTTGGTTTGTTCTCAGTGATTCTTAGAACTCTACCCATTCTCTGAACTCTTTGCCTTTTACTTGATGAGGCACTTAATATAAGCGCTCCATCTGCCTCTGGCATATCAAAACCTTCATCAAGAGCAGTACAAGTAACCAATACATTAAGGTCAGCTTTTTTAAACTTATTTAAGTTTTCTAATCTTTCTGTGCTATCTAAATCAGTGTTGTATAGAGCAGACTTAAAACCCTTTGTATTTATAATCTTGTTAAATTCCTTAGCCTGTTTTTTATTTTCGGTAAAAACTATCCAACTCTCTCTTTTATATTTTTGTATTAAATCAACACCATATGGAATTCTATTTTTTGAATTTTTAATTAGGCGCGCCCTATTAAATACATGCATTTTGAGTGGATAATCGTCCATATTGTGGCCGCCAATTGTGGCAGCCCTTCTTCTGATAGATTTACTAAAGTTTTCATATTTCTTTTCTTCTTCTTTCAATAAAGGTGCATAGGCATAAAGAAGACTAAAATTTACAATTACTTCATCATCTCTTGCATCAATATAGTCGTATTCAAATATTATGTCTCCAAGGATTTTTTTAATAATTACATAGAAATTATCATCGTAATCTCTTTCTGGTGTTGCAGACAATCCAAGAGTTGCTGACCAGTTATTGTTGAGCATATCCCCTCTCTTCTCAGTTCCAATCTTATGGCATTCATCAACAATGAGCAGGGAGTTTTCTGCATTCACTATGCCTAGAATATTTTTAAGGGAGTCGATAGTGGTTACTATAATTTTTGCTGACTTATTAACTTTTTCTCCGCCACCATTGAGGACAATTTCTTGATTTACATTATTTTCTAAAAGAGCCTCGCTCCATTGATCAAGGAGAGCAATTGATGGAACAACGATCAATATATCTTTTTTAGGAGAAGCCTTTAGATATTCTTTAATGCAGTGAATGGCAAAAAATGTTTTTCCTCCCCCGGTAACAACTTTAATGATGCCTTGTTGTTTATCCCACCAAAGAGGAAATGCTTCGGCTTGCCATGATCTTAACTTCAAAAAAGATTACCCCTCATCAAGCTCTCACCAATTAAAAAAACATTTATATCATTGGATACTAAATACTCTATATCAGCACTAGATTTTATTCCTGATTCTGCAATAAAAATCTGATTTCCATCATAATTTTTTCTTAATCTAACTGCATTCATAAGATCCACTTCAAAGGTTTTAAGATTCCTATTGTTAACACCTATCAACGCGTTATGAAATCTTGAAACCCTTGCGAGCTCTTCCTCATCATGCACTTCAATAAGCACATCTAAATTTATTGCTTCTGCTTTGGATACATACTCTTCAATTTGTGAGTCTGAGAGTATGCTTGTAATCAATAAAATACAATCGGCACCTATTAACTTAGATTCATATATTTGGTAATCATCAATGATAAAATCTTTTCTAAGGATGGGGAGATTGGTGACTTTCTTAACATCTTGAAGAACCTTATTACTTCCTTGAAAAAAGTCCTCCTCGGTTAATATAGATAATGCTCTTGCGCCCATTTTTTCATATTCTTGCGCTTTTAAAATTGGATTAAAATCTTCAGCAATAATTCCAGCACTTGGTGATGCCTTCTTTATCTCAGCAATTATCGCTTGTGCTTGATTTTCTAAGTTTTTTTTAAAATTACTTTGTGAAGATGATTTTGCTAATTGATTTTGAATATCTTCAATGGATACAATTGATTTTGCCTCGCTAACTCTTATTCTTTTTTTTGAAACTATTTCATCAAGGATATTCATAAGTTATTAGACATTTTTACATAACTTTCGAGTTTTGATTGAGCTAGGCCTTCATTCATAGCTGATTTAGAAAGCTCAACGCCTTCTTTAAGAGACTTTACAATGCCTGAAAGCTTTAATGCAGCTGCTGAATTGATAGCTATCATATCTTGGACAGAACCTTCTCTGCCTGCAAATGCTAGAGATACTTTTTCAAAGCTTTCTTGAGGAGATAGGGCCTTAATGGATTCAAAATTTCCATAACTTAGGCCAAAGTCTTTAGGTGATACCTGATAGTTTTTTATTTTTCCATCCTTGAGTTCGCTTATAAAAGAATCATCAGTAATTGAGATCTCATCTAATCCATCATTCCCATGGACAACAATTACATGCTCCATTTCAAGTTCCTTAGCTACGCTTGAGAAAGTTTCAACCAGTGATCTCTTGTAAACTCCAATCAGCTGTTTCCTAGCAGAGCACGGATTGGTATGTGGCCCTAAAAGATTAAATATAGTTTTCTTTCCAATTTTCTGTCTCGCTGGCATTACATATCGCATTGATGAATGATGCAAAGGAGCAAAAAGAAATATAAAGCCAGTTTTTCTAAAAATACTCTCTAATAAACTTCTGTCATGAGAAATATCTGCTCCTGCTTCTAAAAGAAAGTCGGCGCTCCCAGTTTTACTTGAAATACTTTTATTGCCGTGTTTTGTGACCTTTGCCCCACATGCAGCAGCAACAAAAGCCGATGCTGTTGAGCAGTTGAAAATATGAAGTCCGGTTCCTCCTGTCCCGCATGTATCGATATGAGTTCCATCTCCAATATTAAATTTAAGAGACTTATCTCTCATCACTGAAGCTGCAGAAGATATTTCATTAATGGATGCACCCTTTTCATTCATCGCTATAAGAAATTCTTCTATTTCATTATCTTGTAAGCTACCAGACATAATTAAATCCATAACATCGAGCATTTCTTGCCTGCTTAAATCAATTTTTCCTTTTAGTTTTTGTAATTCGTTATCAATCATGATTTAAGAAAGTTATTAATAAGTTTTTTACCAAACTTTGTATCAATAGATTCTGGATGGAATTGCACTCCAACTATGGGTTTTGTTTTATGAGATAGTCCCATGATCATATTTTCATCTTCAACTAAAGTCGCTGTTATCTCAAGCTCATCAGGAAGATTTTCTGGGTTAACAATTAGGCTATGATATCTAACAACACTGTAAGGATTATCAACATCTTTAAAAACTCCTTTTTCAATATGATTAATTAATGAGAGCTTGCCATGAATTGGTTCATTAGCCTTAATTATTTCTCCACCAAAAGCTACTCCAATTGCCTGATGGCCCAAGCAAACTCCCAAAATAGGTTTTTCAATTGTTTTAATAATTTCTACTGATATGCCTGCTTCTAAAGGTGTACATGGCCCAGGCGAAATAACTATTTTCTCTGGATTTAGTGCGCTTACTTCTTCACAAGTTATTTCATCATTCCTTTTAACTATTACTTCATATCCAAGCTCTCCAATATACTGGACTAAGTTATAAGTAAAGCTGTCATAGTTATCTATTACTAAAATCATTTAATCATCTCAATGGCATCTAAGAAAACATGAGCTTTTTGAAGACACTCATTCCATTCATTCTCGGGTATTGAGTCAGCCACAACCCCTGCCCCAGCTCCAACATGAATTTTATTATTTTTAATGACTGCAGTTCTGATAGCTATTGCTGTATCAATGTCTCCATCCCAAGATATGTGACCAATTGCTCCTCCATATATGCCTCTTGAGCTTGGCTCTAATTCATTAATAATTTCCATAGCTCTTATTTTTGGTGCTCCAGACAAGGTTCCTGCAGGAAGAGCAGATTTTAAGACATCAATAAAGCTTAAGTTTTCTTTTTTACTACCTTCTACGTTAGAAACAATGTGCATAACATGAGAATATTTTTCTATTACCATTTTTTCAGATACTTTCACTGTTCCCATTTTAGAAATCTTTCCAACATCATTTCTTCCTAAATCAATTAACATCAAATGCTCAGCTAACTCCTTGGGGTCTGAAAGAAGGTCTTTGGCATTTTCTTCATCTTCAATCTCGTTTGAGCCTCTTCTTCTTGTTCCTGCTATTGGTCTTAAGGTTATTTGATCCCCTTGAAGTCTTACTAAGATCTCTGGAGATGCTCCTACTACCTGACAAATTCCAAAGTTTAGAAAATACATGTAAGGTGATGGATTTAAAAATCTAAGCGCCTGATATAAATCAAAAGGCTCATGAGTGAACTCCTTTGAAAAGTCTTGAGCTAGAACAACTTGCATTACATCACCATCAACAATGTAGTCTTTAGCCACAGATACAGCTTTTAAGAAATCTTCTTTAGAAAAATTTGAATCAAAAGCTTCCTCTGATGCCTTTAATGAGAAATCTTTAGGTTCAAAGTTGTTTTCTTTTTTAAGTTCATCTTCAATGTGGGCAATTTCTTCAATTGATTGATCATATGATCCAGTATCTAAAAAAGTATTAATTATTATTTTTATTTTGTTGCTAAAGTTATCGAAAACAACTAGTTTTTTTGCCTTCACAAGGAAAATATCTGGCATATTCTCATCAAATTTCGATGGCTTTTCTTTCAAGCTTTCAATCCTTTTTTCTGCATATTTTGAGCTTTCATATGCAAAGAAGCCTACATAACCTCCAGAAAATCTAGGCAAATCATCAAATTTTGCACAGTTATATTTTTCTATCTTCTCTTTTATAAGATCTAATGGACTTTCAGAATGAAAAAAAGTTTGTTGATTATTTTCAAAGCTAATAACTTCATTTCCGGAAATCTTGAAATAATCATGACAGTCAAGACCAATAATTGAGTATTGAGCCCACTTATTTCCTCCTTCAACTGACTCTAAGAGAAAAGAGTTCTTTGTTCTTAGAAAAGTATTAAAAACAGATAATGGTGAAGCATTTGTGAGAGATATTTCTTTCACAATTGGTATTACGTTAAAACCTCTATCTTGTAGAGTATTGAATTCTTCCTTTGTAATCATTTTATTTGTGAGCTTATTACAGTATCACCGCGAGTTATTTCATTTTCTTTAAACCAACCCCTATTAACCTCTAGAGCATATTTAACTTTATCGGTTGAGCATACGGATAATGTCGAAAATGGATAAAGATTATAAATGTCTGAGATTATCCCTTCTTCTTTGATAAAAGCAATGCTTAAAGGAATGGAAGTATTTTTCATCCACATACATTGTATTTCTTCTTTATCCCAGATAAATAACATACCAAAATCTTTATCAATATTATCTCTATACATTAAGCCTTTCTTACGTTTTGAGTAGTTGTCGGCAATCTCCATATTGGATAAAAGCTTTTCTATATTTATTTCTTTTGAAGCTGCTACTTCAGTATTGAAAAAAACCAGTATTGCAAAGCTAAGAAGCCAGCTTTCTAAATAAGGAGATTGTTTCTTCATAATTATTGCTGTTAAAAATAGCTGAGCCAGCTACAAATGTATCTGCTCCTGCGCTATATGCTGATGCAATAGTATCCTTATTAATGCCGCCATCAATTTCTAATTTAATGTCTTTACCAGACGAATCAATCATTTTCCTTACTTTTTCGACCTTTTTAAGCGATGACTCAATAAAAGACTGCCCACCAAATCCAGGATTAACACTCATTATTAAGACTAGATCTAAATCTTCTAATACATCTTCTAATACATTTACTTGAGTTGCAGGATTAAGCACTAATCCAGCTTTGCAACCCCTATCTTTGATTGCTGATACTGACCTATGAACATGTTTTGAAGCCTCAGGATGAAAACTTACAAGTGAAGCGCCTGCATCAATAAAATCTTGTGCAAGCCTATCTACAGGATCAATCATCAGATGAACATCTATAAAAGAATCAATACCATAGTCGCGCAAACTTTTGCAAACCATTGGGCCAATGGTTAAGTTTGGCACGTAATGATTATCCATAACATCAAAATGCACCCAGTCAGCACCTGCATTTAGTACTTCCTCAACCTCTTCACCAAGCCTTGCAAAATCTGCAGACAAGATCGATGGCGCAATAATTATTTCACTCATTTATTAATTTTCTTCCCTTAATATTTTATTAGCAAGCTCTAGTCTATCTTTTGTTCCAACATCTAACCAGATATCTGAGTAAATTTCTCCAGTTACTTTTTCCTCCTTAATTTGAGGTAAAACAATGCTTGACCAGCTATCAAATGGAAAATTGTTATTATCAATCTTTGACAAGATTTCTGCATTCAATAAAGAAATGCCTGACCACGTTAGTTGATTTATGTCGTCACAAAATACTTTCCCATCTGGTCCAATATTAAAGTCACCGTCTGTATTGTGATCAGGATTCTCTACACCCACCAAATGAATACATTCAGTTTCTCTATTAAGTTTTGATAAATCAAAATCATGAAAAATATCTGCATTGATAATTAATATAGTTTCATCTCCTAAATGATCTTTAGCATTTATAAGGGCTCCTCCAGTTCCATATGGATGTGGTTCTTCAACTAAAGTTATTTTATGGTCTTTATAATTTTCAATTAGATGTTCCTTTATCTTATCTCCGTGATGCGAGACATTGATTATGATTTCATCAAAGCCATTTGATATAACATGTTTAATATTTCTATCAAGCAGAGTTTCATTTCCTATCTTTAAAAGCGGTTTAGGAGTTTCTTTGGTTAATGGCATCATCCTCTTGCCATAACCTGCTGCAAGAATCATGCATTTCATAATGCCGCCAACCTTTCGTTTAATTTATTTTTAACTTTGTCTACAAAGAAAGATTTTGAATTATGTTTCTCTGGAATGAGGCATGTTAGATTTGAGAGGATATTTGGTAAATCCTTTAATCTGAAATCTCGTCCTTCATCACAATATAGATTCGCTAATGTACCTAAGATTCTCATATTTCTTTGAATTCCAGACCATCTAAAAAACTCAAAGAGATCATCTTCAGATAAGGAAATATCTGAGTGATCAAGAAAATACTTAAGATCTTTTTGAATAATTGACCTATCAAAACTCACATAGTGATCTAATAAAATACCAGCAATATCAATTCCAATTGGCGCAATGCACATATCTTGAAAATCTATGACATTTACCTCATTGCGATCATCCAGAATAAGATTTCTTCGCTCAAAATCGAAATGGCAATTATTTTTCGGGCATTCCTGTAAATTATCTAACGCGTTCATTATTAAATCATTCACAAGTTCATCAGCAGAAATATCTAAAAATTTTTCACAGAATATATATTTAAATTTATTCATTTGATCTTTAAGGTCGCTCGAACTCAGATGCACAAGTCCTTCAATATCTACCTTATGAATATCTACTAAGAGATCGATACTTTTATTTATAAGAAACTCCCTATTTTGATCATTCATTAATGAAATTAGGTCATCGTCTCCGAGATCATTTTGTATTGTGACGCCTATTGTCGGATGATGAGAAATTATTTTAGGGACGTTGATATCATGATCTTTTAATTGTTCAGCCACTGAAATGAAACTGCCATGATCACCTAGATCTGGATTTAAATAGCATAAAACAAAGGACTCTTTGCCACGTGAAACTCTCCAGTAAGATCTTCCACTTGCTTCGTCTTTAAGGGGAGCTATGGAATCAAAACTTAAATCACACTTTTTGGCTATTTCTCGTATTTGTGATTCTTTCAATTAACTATTCTTTACGTCTTCCGGAAGTGGGGTATCGTCAGGTACAAAGAAATCTGGCATAAGCTCATTAAAAGGAACAGATGCATATTTAGAGAAATCTTTTACTCCCGCTTCATGCAGAACAACATCATCAATACAGAAGTTTCCAGTAAACTCTTTTGAGTCTTTAGTTAAGATCTCATATGCTGCATCAGCCATAATTTCAGGTGTTCTTGAAAGACGCATTATTTCATCGCCTCCGAGATGGTTTTGAACCGCCGCTGTTGCGATAGCTGTTCTTGGCCATATAGCATTAACTGCAACTCCTCTATCTTTAAATTCTTCAGCCATACCAAGAACACACATACTCATATTATATTTCGCCATAGTATATGCAGTGTGGCCAGCAAACCATTTTGCTGACATATCAAGCGGTGGTGACAAATTTAAAATATGAGGATTTTCAGCTTTAAGCAGGTGAGGAAGACAATATCGACTAACCATGTAGGTTCCCCTGCCGTTAATTTGATGCATTAAGTCGTATCGCTTCATTTCTGTATCCATAGTATTGGTAAGTTGGATAGCAGATGCATTATTAATACATATATCAATGCCACCAAAGTGATCAACTGTTTGATTTACAACTTCTCTTACATTGTCTTCATCTCTAATATCACAAATTAGAGGTAAAGCTTCTCCTCCAGCTTTAGCAATTTCTTCCGCAGCAGTATAAATAGTTCCTGGAAGTTTTGGATGTGGATCAGCGGTTTTTGCTGCTAGAGCAAGTTTTGCTCCATCTTGAGCTGCTCTTTTTGCTATCGCCAGCCCAATTCCTCGACTACCGCCGGATACAAATATTACTTTATCTTTAAGGCTCATAATTTCTCCTATTAAAATTTTTCCATATATGGTCTTAGATCCATTTCTTGAGTCCAAGCTGAAGGATGCTGCACATGAATATTCCAATATGCTTCAGCAATTTCCTTAGGTTGTAAGATACCATCTTTTTCTTTCAAGGCGTATGTATCTGGGAAATTTTCCTTTATGAATGGAGTATCTATAGCACCATCAATAATAAAATGGGCAACATGAATACCTTGTGGACCAAGTTCTCTTGCCATGCTTTGAGAAAGAGATCTTAATGCAAACTTTGCTCCTGAAAATGCAGAAAATCCTGCACCTCCTCTTATAGATGCAGTTGCACCAGTGAAAAATATAGATCCATGCCCTCTTTTCTTCATATATTTTGCAGCCTCTCTTCCAGTTAAGAATCCTGCAAAGGCTGCCATCTCCCAAACTTTTTTATAAACTCTCGCAGTAGTGTCTTCAATTGGGAAAAAAACATTTGCACCAGGATTAAATACTACGACATCAATTGGAGCAATATTCTCTTCAACCTCTTTAAATAATTTTGCTATTGCATCCTCATCTCTGGCATCAACACCAAAGGGGGTTGCTGAATAACCAGCTTCTTTAATGCCATTTGCTAATTTTTCTAGTTCAGAAAAGTTTCTTTCTCTTCTAACAGGACATACGTGATATCCCATTTCAGCAAACTTTCGTGTAATGGCTGAACCAGTAGATACCCCTGCACCAATTATGATGGCAGAAAATTTTGAATAATCTCTCATTTAAAACTAATATTTACTATGTAAAGTTTATAACTAAGTAACTTTACCAAATATATATAGTGTTATGAAAGTAGATTTTATTTTTGATTTTGCAAGTCCGAATGCTTACTGTTGTCATAAGGTTATTCCTGAAATACAGGATAGAACTGGTATTAAATTTAATTATATTCATTGTCTTCTTGGCGGGATTTTTAAACTAACTAATAATCAAGCACCGATGATTCAATTCTCTGAGATTAAAAATAAGCTTGATTATGAAGGAATTGAGATGGAAAGGTTTATGAAAAAGCATAACCTGGATAAGTTCAAAATGAACTCAAATTTCCCAATTACTACCGTAAGCCTTCAAAGAGGTGCTTTAGTTGCTGAAGAAATGGGTTTTGTCGAAGAATATAGAGATAAAGTTTTGCAAGCAATGTGGGAAGACGACATTAACTTGGGTGATCAAGAAATTCTAATGAACTTTGTACAAGAGTTTGATATTGATCATGATCATTTTTTTAATGAGATTACTTCTGAAGATATAAAGCAACAATTATTTGATAATACCAACATGGCTGTTGAAAGAGGTTCTTTTGGAGTACCAACTTTTTTTGTTAATGATCAAATCTTCTTTGGAAAAGACAAGCTTGTTGAGATTGAGGAATATTTATTAACTTTAAAATAAACTTTTTTATCAAAATCTTTTCAATATAAGTATGCCTCTTAAAAGATTAGTTCTTGTTTCATTTGTCCTTTCAAGTTTTTTACAAGCTAATGAAGAAATCCAAAAAAGTTTTTTTAAAGAAAGTGAATCTCTTTCTCAATGTACTTTTTACTATCCAATCCTTTCAGAGCAAGAAAAAATGGATATTCAATCAGAAAGGATTTCTATTTCAGAAGAATCAATATTTTTAGAAGAGGATGTTGTACTTAAGTTTGATGGAGGCCTCTTCACTTCATCTTCAGCCGACCTAAAAGAAAATAGCAACTTAATTAATTTCAAAAATAATGCGGACATCTTTCTAAATGACCTTTACCTGCAAGCACAAAGAGGTAAATTTGATAGAAGTAATAATACTTTTGAGCTTTACTCTGGAAACTCTTACTGGAAAAAACCTAATATATTTATTAACTTTGATTCTGCGGAAGGAGCTAATGATTCTGTAACTTTCACGAATGCGTCTTTATCATCATGTGTTGATACCTCCTCAGGATGGGCATTAAAGGCGGAACAAATAGAAATTAATGATGAGCTTGGAAAAGGTTCTGCAAAAAAAATAAGATTAGAAATCTTTAATAAAACCGTTTTCAGATTTCCATATCTGCCTATCTACTTATCTGAAGATTTAGAAAATAATCCTATAAGGCACTCAAGATTCCTCGATCCATCTATATCGTATTCCTCTGATGGCTTTGATTTTACATTGCCATATAAAAAAATATTATCTGATAACTCTGATCTCATTTTTGGTCCTAGAGTAATTGCTAAACGTGGAAATGGATTTGAGTTACAACTTAACTCAAAAAAAGATAAGAATAATTTAAGGGCTAATCTTATTTATTTAAGCAGTGATAAAGAGTTTGATAAAAGATATCCAAGCCATAAAAATATTGGGGACCAAAGGTGGGGATATGAAATTAATAGTTCTACAGATCTTCAATTAGGAATATTAAATGTTAACTGGGCGGATTTTTCAGATTTTCATTTTTTTAGAGATGTTCCAGGTGAATCAGTTGATTTAAATTTCCAAAGGGAAGAATATTTTGAACAATCTATCTCTTTTCAAGGAAACTTTAAAAAACTATCTTATGAGTTAGGGTCGATGGGTTTTGAATCATCAAATCCAATACTTACAAATGGCTATGTCAAAAAACCTTTTATTGATCTTGAATATAAAAATGATCTCGGGAGTCTTAAATTTAAATCATCTCTTAAATTTGCAGAGTTTTCTGCTGGGACTCTTCATGACTATATTGGATATCAAGTTCATGAAGGAAAATACTTGCTGCTTGTTGAGAGCCCGCCTGAAGGCTCAAGAATTTTCATGAACAACACATTAAAAGCGGAAAGCAAATACAAAAACTTTGATATGGAGGCCTCGATTGGAATAAAGTCAATTAGCTATGATCTTAAAAATAACGAAAATACCGCTAACGATATAAATGTTCCGAATATTCATATAAGAATCTCCAAAGACCTCTTCAAAACTTCTGGAGATGGAGTTTCATTCTTAACTCCAATATATACATTTGGATATGCTAAGACAGAGGATCAGTCTGATAATCCTATTTTTGATTCAGCTTTGATACCTCAGGGTGTTAATACTTATATGAATAAGCAATTCTCTGGCTATGATCGAATCGCAGATGAGAAGTTTCATGCCATCGGATTAAATTTCTCACGGGTTGAGGATAGTCTTGAGAAAATAAACTTTACAATCAAAAAGAAGTTTTACTTCAAAGACAGAGAGGTTTACCTAAACAACCCATTTGAAATAAAAGATGATGCTGGGCCAATTGCCTCATCTTTTACTTGGAATCCCTCAAAAGAGATAAAATTTAATTCATATGTGAACTATTCAGATGAACAATCAAAAATAAACAATATTGGATTAGAGGTGCTTTATACAAACCAGAAAATCAATATTGGAATTGGACAAAAATATAGGAGAATAAACTCATCCCTGCAAGATAATCTGGACTTAACCGAATTCTTTTTAGATGTCCCATTAGAAAGTGGTTATTCAATATTTGCATTTGGTCAACGAGATAATGAAACTGATAAATTTATAGAAGCAAGGCTGGGTCTGGGCTATGAAAACTGTTGTTTTGCTGCATCTTTAACAGCATCAAAGAGAACGTTAATTCGATTTAATGAAATTAATATTTCAAATAATATGTTTTTAAATGAGCTATGGGACAATATAATAGAAACAGAAAATAAAAGTCGTATTAATATCTCTTTTCAGTTAAAGGGGTTTAATAGCACAAATAGAGGTTTTAAGAGATATATACAAAACTCAATTCTTAACTAAATGAAAAAACTATTACTTATACAAATCACAATCCTTATGTCTGCTTTTTCGTTTGCAAAGATTGAAGTGCTTGATCGAGTTGC
>Ga0208624_1000615_pt1 | contig 18040 bp, 18 predicted proteins | sample Knorr_S23_td_DCM_FD_185607 | JGI IMG/M metagenome (GOLD analysis project Ga0208624, IMG submission 185607) | Marine microbial communities from Southern Atlantic Ocean transect - Knorr_S23_td_DCM_ad_71m_LV_A (SPAdes) (version 2) | ecosystem: Environmental > Aquatic > Marine > Oceanic | place...
GTTCTATTAATAACTGAAAACTTATTGTTTTTAATATTGGAAATAGCATCACTTATGCTTTCTTTTTGAATACTAGTTAAGAAACCTAGCCTACCAGTATTAACCCCTAAAATTGGAATATCTGAATCTTTTACATAGGTTATAGTTCTTAGTATTGTTCCATCACCACCTACAGCAAAAACAAAGTCAATATCAGGATCTATACTTTCATTTGAATCAAAAAAAATAAGATTATCACTCCTATTTTTGTCAATTTCATTTTTAAGTTTTGAATCAACAACAAGTTGATTGCTATCTGAAATAAGATCAATTATTTCTTTTGAACAATCAATTGAAGATTTGTTTTGAAAAGCAATATATAATGCAATTTTCATATCGCAAAAATACAATTTTTAAAACTTTATTAAGTACTATATTTGCAATTAAGTTTTTATGTAAAAAATGACAATACTGAGTGTAAACATTAATAAAATTGCAACCCTGAGAAATGCTCGAGGTGAAAATTATCCTAATTTATTAAATACAGCTTTGGATATTGTAAAATTTGGTGCTCAAGGCATTACAATTCATCCAAGACCAGATGAAAGGCATATTAGATATGAGGATGCAATTGATTTAAAAAAAAATATTTCCTGTGAGTTAAATATTGAAGGAAATCCAATTAAAAAATTCGTTGATTTAGTTAATGAAGTTAAACCAGCACAAGTAACCTTGGTTCCAGACTCAGAAGATGCAATTACTTCGAATTCAGGATGGGATACTGTAACTAATTATACATTTTTAAAGGATATAGTTGATGATTTTAAATCAAATTCAATTAGAGTTTCAATTTTTATTAATCCAGACATAAAAATGTTAGAGGGTGCAAAAAAATTAAATGCAGATAGAATAGAACTTTTTACAGGCCCATATGCAAAAGAATTTCCAAATGATAGATACAGAGCAATAGAGCAATATGTGAAATGCTCTGAGATAGCAAATGATATTGATATTGAAATTAATGCTGGCCATGATCTTAATCAAAATAATTTAAAATTCTTCTGTCAGTCTGTTAAAAACACAAAGGAGGTGTCCATTGGTCATGCACTAGTTACTGAATCTCTTTACAATGGTTTAGAATCAACAATTAAATCCTACCTACAAATACTTAAATGAAAATCCTTCATTCAAATCTAATTGGAGACTCAGACAGACATCTATTCATAATTCATGGATTTTTAGGTATGGGAGATAATTGGAAATCTCACGCAAAAAAAATTTCTGAGAATAATTATACTGTTCATCTGATTGATCTAAGAAATCATGGAAGAAGTTTTTGGGATAATAAATTCTCATTTGAAATTATGGTTGATGATATTCAAAACTATGCTCTTTTCCATAAAATCAAAAAATTTAGTTTACTCGGCCACTCGATGGGAGGAAATGTAAGTATGCTTTTTGCTCAAGAACTTCCTGATTTACCAGAAAAAATAATAATAGTAGATATTATACCGAAAAAATACAAGCCATATCATAATAATGTAATGGATAGTCTAAAATCAATAGATTTTAAGATAAAAAGATCTAGAAAAGAAGTAGATGATCATATGTCTAATTATATTGAGGATGAGAGAATCAGACAATTTTTGTTGAAAAATTTATATTGGATAGATAAAGATAACCTGGGGCTAAAAATTAATATTGATGTTTTGTATGAGTTTAAAGATAAGCTATCACTTGAGCTTCAAGATAATTTAAATTATCAGAAACCAACAATGTTTCTATATGGGGATTCCTCCCCTTATGTAGAAAACTCCGATTTACCTTTAATTAAATCACATTTTTCTAATGTTGAGATTATTAAAGTACCAAAAGCCGGTCACTGGGTCCATGCAGATAATCCTTCTTTTTTTCTGGATAAAGTAATTAATTTTCTAAATTGAATTGTGGAAACTCTCAAAATTAGAAAAGCAATTTCTTCAGATGTCAAAGATATAATCAGGTTATTAGTTGAGTTAGCAGTTTATGAAAAAGAACCTGATGCTGTTAAAGTTACAGAAGAAGAATTAATTAGAGATGGTTTTGGTTCTAGTCCGAGATATGAATGTCTTTTAGCAGAATTTAATTCTGAGGTTGTAGGTTTAGCATTCTTTACTCCTAGATACTCAACATGGGTTGGAGACACACTTCATTTAGAGGATCTAGTTGTAACTGAGAAAATGAGAGGTAAAGGCATCGGAACATTACTTTATAGAGAGTTTTTGATGGTGGCTAAGGATAGGGGGGTAAACAGAGTTGAATGGTCAGTTTTGGATTGGAATAAAACAGCTATTGATTTTTATAAGAAAAGTGGTGCAATAGTTGATGGTTTAGAACAATGGAAAATTGTTAGAATGGACAAACAAATAATTGAGAAATACCTTTCAACATAAATTAACTTTTACAAATTCAATAATAAAATTTTTTATTTGATCTCGGACTTCAATAAATTCAGTTCCATAAAGACCATTATTTAATTTGGAAGGATCTTTAAAATTTTTATGAATTTTCTTAGCATTATTATCTATGAAAATAGGGCAAGTTTCTTTTGCATTATCACAAACAGTAATTATAAAATCAAATTGTTTATTCATATATTCATCAACAAGGTTAGAGGTATAATTTGATATATCTATTCCAATTTCAGCCATACATTTGACAGCATTTTTATTTAATCCATGTTTTTCAACACCTGCACTAAATACTGATATTGAATTATCTGTAAGTTGATCTAAAAAACCATGTGCAATTTGACTTCGACATGAATTACCAGTACAAAGAATAAGAATATTCATTAAAAACCTAATGAAAGTTTAGCTATATAGAAAAATAAGAAAATACCGAATATGTCATTTGCTGTGGTAATGAATGGACCAGTAGCAATAGCAGGGTCAATCCCTTGCTTATCAAGTATTATAGGGACAAAAGTTCCAACTAATGCAGCTATTATTATTACCCCCATCATAGAACCAGCAATTGTAAGACTCATCAAAAGATCTTGATTTACAATTTGACCAAAAATAACTAGAATTATTGCTAATGCTAAACCATTAATTAGACTTAACCCTACTTCTTTAACAAGTCTTGATAGAAGAGAGCCCTTAACTAGGTCATTAGCCAAACCTTGAACAATAATTGCAGAAGATTGGACACCAACATTTCCAGCCATAGCTGCAATAAGTGGTGTGTAAAAGAATAGATTCCTAAGATCAGGTTGACTCATGATCTGTTCAAAATCTTTCAAAATAAATACACTTCCAAGACCACCCAATAGACCTAAGAATAACCATGGAAGTCTAGCTTTTGTCAATTGAAAAATAGAATCATTAACCTCTACCTCTGATGATATACCCGCTGCTAACTGGTAATCTTTGTCTGCCTCATCTTTTATTAAATCAACGATATCATCAATTGTAATTCGTCCTAGTAAAGTTTTACTTTTGTTAGTAACAGGAATAGCCTCAAGATCATATTTAGACATTATCTTAGCAACTTCTTCTCCATCCAGGTCAGCAGTAACATAATCCACTTTAGGTATAAATATATCTTTAACCTTAGATCTTGACTTAGCTGTGACTACATCTTTTAGAGAAAGCCTCCCTTTTAGTTTATTTTTTGAATCTACTACATATATGGAATGAACTCTAGTAACATTTTTGGCTTGTTTTCTTATTTCGTTCAGACAGTTTGAAATACTTAAATTCTCATTTACCTTGACAAGTTCTTTTGCCATTAAACCCCCTGCAGTATCTTCTTCATACTTTAATAGCTCTTTAATATCATCTGTTAATTCAGAATCTTTTATTTGTGAAAATACTCTTTCTTGTCTTTCCTCTGGCAACTCTGATATAACGTCTGTTGCATCATCTGTGTCTAATTCTTCAATTTTTTCTGCAATTTCTTTCTCAGAAAGATTCTCTAAAATTATCTCTCTTAAATCTTCATCAATTTCAGCTAATGCATCAGCAATTTTTTCTTTATCAAATATTTTAACAAGAAATATTACTTCGTTAATTTCAAGTGATTCAAAAATTTCAGCAAGATCGGCATAGTGAAGTTCTGCAAGACTCATGATAAGTTTATCCTTGTCATCATTACTAATAAGTCTTTTAACCTTATTGATTAATTCATCATCGACTTTAAATTGTCTCATTACTTATTTTTTTAGTTAATTTGACAAATTCTTCAATAGTAAGTTGCTCGGGCCTTGATTCAAATATACTATCTTCTAATATATTTTCCTGTATATCAAGTCTTTTTAGAGAATTTTTTATTTTTTTTCTTCTTTGCTGAAAGCTCAATTTAATTACTTTATCTAATAGAACTAAATCACAATCAATAGTCAAATTCTCTTTTCTAGTTAATGAAATTACTGCAGAGTCTACATTTGGTTTAGGGAAGAAAACATTTGGCGATATATTAAATAAAATTTTAGCATCATAAAATAGCTGTGTTTTTACTGATAATATTCCATATTGTTTACAATTGTTTTTACTAATTATCCTCTCCGCAACCTCTTTTTGAAACATACCAATAAGCCCACCAACTGATTCATAATTTTCAATTGATTTAAACAATATTTGAGATGAGATATTATATGGAAAGTTTCCAATAATTAATATGTCTTTTTCCGATGGATAAGTAGATCCTATATCAAATTTTATGAAATCTGCTTCAATTATATTAAGCTTCTCTTTTTTAAACTCAGTATTAAGGAATTCAACGGATTCTTTATCTACCTCAATTAAAGTAAGCATGTCTTTAACATGAAGTAAATGTTTTGTAAGAGCCCCTTTTCCAGGCCCAACTTCAATAACCTTTTTAAATTTTTTGAAATTAATAGCCTCAACTATTTTTTTTGAAATATTATCATCAATTAGAAAGTGTTGACCCAGGAATTTTTTTGGATTAACATCTTTATACATAATTTAATTGATTAAATCAAACCCAGTATAAGGGACTAATACTTTTGGAATTTGAATCCCATCATTAGTCTGGTTATTCTCAATGAGTCCTGCCATAACTCTTGGTAGAGCTAATGAGCTTCCGTTTAGAGTATGTAATAATTCGTTTTTACCTTCTTTATTTTTAAACTTAAGGTTTAAACGGTTTGATTGGTATGACTTAAAATTTGAGACGGAGCTTATTTCTAACCATTTTTTTTGTCCTTTTGAAAATATCTCAAAATCGTATGTTTTAGATGATGTAAATCCAAGATCACCTGCACATAAATTAAGAATTCTAAAATCTATCTCAAGTTCATCTAGAATTTCTTTTATATGCTCTTTCATATTAAGTAGAGCTTGACTAGAATTGTCAGGATGTTCAAGTCTTACTATTTCAACTTTATCAAACTGATGTAGTCTATTTAGGCCTCTGACTTCTGATCCATAACTACCAGCTTCTCTTCTAAAGCATGGTGTGTATCCTGTAAGTAGAACTGGGATTTCATCAGAAGATAAAATTTTATCTTTGTAAATATTTGTAAGAGGTACTTCGGCAGTAGGAATTAAATAAAAGTTATCTTCATTTACGTGATACATTTGGCCATCCTTATCTGGTAACTGTCCAGTAGCAAAAGCTGAATCAGAGTTTACTAGATGAGGAACTTGGAACTCAGTGTATCCTGCAGATGTGTTTTTATCTAGAAAATAGTTTATAAGTCCTCTTTGAAGTTTAGCTCCTTTCCCTTTGTATACAGGAAAGCCTGATCCAGTAATCTTACTTCCAAGTTCAAAATCAATTATATCATACTCTTTTGCAAGATCCCAATGAGTCTTTAGATTCTTATCAGATTCTATTTTTTCATTGCTTCTGTAAACTTCAATATTATCATCAATAGATAAACCTTCAGGGACTTCATTATCTGGAATATTTGGAATAGTTGTTAATAATTCAAAAATATCTGATTTTGTTTTTTCAAGTTGGTCAGATAAATTCTTAGATTTTAATTTTAAATCACTTGATTTCTCTTTCAAAGTAGAGACACTATCATCATTATTTCCAGACTTAAATATTTCTGAAATTTTCTTTGAAATATTATTTGATTCAAATAAAATTTGATCTAATTCTTGTTGAATTTTTTTTCGAGAGAGATTGAGATCAATAATCTTATCAATAATTTTTAAATCCTTAAAACCTCGTTTTTTTAAACCTATGAGTGTCTCCTCTTTATTGTTAGAAATTGTATCAATTGAAAGCATAGGTTATTTTGACATCAAAGATAAAACTTATTTGTTTATTAATTTTAGGCAATGTTCTTCATCTTTTGCTAATTGAGCTTTTAAAGCATTAATTGAGGAAAACTTTTTTTCGTCTCTTATTTTTACAACAACATCAACACTAATGACTTTATCATAGATATCCATATCAAAGTTAAATAGGTTTACTTCTATAGACTTTGCTTTATTACCAATAGTTGGCCGGTGACCAATATTCATCATACCATTGTATAATTTATTATCAATTGTTGTTCTAATATAGTATACACCATCTTTTGGAATAATTTTATAGTCTTCTTCAATTAATATGTTAGCAGTAGGATAATCTATTTGCTTGCCTAGACCATCACCTTTAACAACTTTCCCAGTTAAGCTAAAAAATCTTCCTAAATACTTTTTCGTTGTTTTCAAGTCACCTTGATTAATCGAGTTTCTAATCTTTGTTGAGCTAATAGCAATTTTTTCAATTTCTTTCGCTTCAATTTCATCAACTATAAAATTAAATTCACTGGAATATTCTTTAAGATCTGAGACTGAGGCTTCACGTCCTTTGCCAAATCTGTGGTCATATCCTATTATGATATGTTTTAACTTAAGCTTCTCTACAAGGTATTCTTTTATAAATTGATCAGCAGATAACAATGAAAATTTTTTATCAAATGGATGAATTATAAGATGGTCAATTCCAATCTTTTCTAGATGCTCTATTTTTTCATCCAAAGTATCTATCATCTTTATATCATTGTACTTATTTAAAATAATTCTAGGATGAGGGAAAAATGTTAAAACTACAGATGATAAATTACTTTGTTTTGACACATTTATAACTTTGTTGAAAATCTTTTGGTGACCTATATGAATACCATCAAATGTCCCAATAGTTACGACAGAACTTTTTGACTCATTATATTCATCAATACTTTTATAAATTTTCATCTATAAAGTTCTTCTTATTATAAAAATTCATAGTTCTTTCTAATCCAGTCTGTAGAAATGAAAAAATTATTTCAATGGATTTATTTGTTAATAATGGTATTCTTGACTGTTCTTCTTCTGTCCATTTACCAAGTACATAATCTGTCATAGAGACACTCTTGTTATTTGAAATACCAATTCTTATCCTAGAATAATTAGAGTTTCCAAGGTATTCTTCAATATCTTTCAGGCCGTTATGTCCTCCGGAATTTCCTTTTGATTTAATTTTTATATTCCCAAAGTAAAGATTTAGATCATCACAAACTACTAATATATTATTTGCATCAACCTTTTCTTTTTTCATCCAATAAGAAAGTGACTTCCCAGAATTATTAACATAATTATTGGGTTTAATTAAAATTAATTTTTTCCCTTTATATTTTGCTTCTGCACGGAATGCTAATTTAACAGCATCAAAACTAACTTTTAGTTCTGTTGCAAGTTTATCTAGTGTGTCAAATCCAATATTGTGCCTTGTATTTTGATATTCAGGACCAATATTTCCAATACCTAAGATGAGATATTTATTCATATCAGACTTTGAAGAGAACCGTGATACGATTTTATTAAAAAAATACATTGTAATGAAATAATCTTATTAAAGTTAAGATTAATTATATACAATTATTCTTTTGAGTCTTGAGATTCTTCTTTAGGAGCCTCTGATTTTCCATCAGCACTTTCAGCAGCTTTTCCATCAGCACCATCAGCACCATCAGCACCTTCAGCACCTTCAACACCCTCTTCACCTTCAACTCCTTCTTCATCTTCAGGCAACGCCATAGAAGCTCTTGAAGTTCTAACTTGGCAAACTACCGTATTATCTGGGTGAAGTAATTCATAATCATCACTTTCAAGTTCAGATGTATAAAATTTATCGCCAAGTTCAAGTTCAGAAATATCAACATTTAGAGAGTCTGGGAGGTTTCCTGGAAGAGCTTTAACTCTAAGTTTTCTCTTATTTCTTGTTAATATTCCACCACTGTTAAGTACGCCGGGAGCAGAACCACTTAGTTCAACAGGTATATCCATTGTAACTGGTTTGTCATCATGTAGCTCATAAAAGTCAGCATGAAGAATTTTATCTGATACAGGATGAAATTGAATGTCCTGAAGTATAGCATTTTTCTTTTTATCACCAAGATCCAAAATAACAGTATGAGCAGCTGCAGTATAGACTAAATCTTTGAAACCTATCTCAGATGCTGTAAAATGTATGATTTCATCTCCACCATATAAAACGCATGGAACATTTCCATGTTTTCTGACAGAATTTGTACTAGTTTTTCCGGTAGCTTCTCTAATTAAGCCTTTGATTTCTATAGATTTCATTTTTTAATTTATAAATAGTTTATCAATTGATTTGTTATTATGAACATTGAACATAGCTTCAGCAAAAATTTTAGAGCATGTAAGGTGTTCAACTTTTTTTGATTTATTCTTTATATCAATTGAATCACTTGTGATTAATTTTTTTAGTTTTGATTTTTCAATTTTTTCATATGCATCTCCAGAAAGAAGTGCATGAGTACAAATTGCAATTACAGACTCAGCACCTTTGTCAATCATTAAGTCTGCAGCTTTTGTTAATGTGCCTGCGGTGTCAACCATATCATCAATTAAAATGACATTTTTACCTGTAACATCACCTATTAGTTCCATGTGAGTAATCACATTGCCTTTTGATCTTTGTTTGTAACATATTACAACATCTGCATCTAAAAATTTAGAATATGCATAAGCTCTTTTTGAACCACCCATATCAGGAGAGGCTATAGTTAAATTATTAATATTTAGTGATTTTATGTATGGTACAAAAATTGACGAAGCATATAAATGATCAACAGGCTTTTCAAAAAATCCCTGAATTTGGTCAGCATGCAAGTCCATTGTAATTATTCTTGTTGCTCCAGCTGTTTCAAGTAGTTTTGCAACTAATTTTGCACCAATTGGAACTCTAGGTTTATCTTTTCTATCTTGTCTTGCCCAACCAAAATAAGGTATAACAGCTGTGATATGTCGAGCTGAAGATCTTTTTGCAGCATCCAACATAAGAAGCATTTCCATTAAATTATCAGATGATGGGTTTGTTGATCCAATTATAAATACCCTAGACCCTCTAACAGATTCTTCAAATGAAGGCTGAAATTCCCCATCATTATATCTTTGAAAATTTACATTACCCAGATTTTGCCCAAAGTGTTCAGCAATCTGGTTAGACAAAGACAGGCTTTGAGTGCAAGAAAATAGTTTAACTGGTGTTTCCACATCTAATTAATTGGTTTGCAAATTTATAAATAATTATTGTTCAGTATAATTTTATTATAAATTATTTAATATGATGGAATTTCTTAATTTTGAGCCCTTTAGCTTCGGTGGCGAAACTGGTAGACGCGCTGGATTCAAAATCCAGTTCCATCTGGAGTGTGGGTTCGATTCCCACCCGAAGTACTAGTTATTATGCCCCACAATAAAAAAAATATTGAACTAGATATTGTTTGGTTTAAGAGAGACCTGCGGACAATAGACAATAAATCACTTGAATTCGCTTCAAAATCAGCTAACCCAACATTATTTATATACATTTTTGAACCATCAATCATAAATTCCCCTGATTTTGACCAACGTCATATTAGATTTATACATGAGTCATTAATTGATATAGAAAACAGGTTAAAAAAATATTCCTTAGATATTTTTTTCATTAAATCTGAGGCATTAGAATTTTTTCAAGAAATTCTAAAAACATATAAAATTAAAAATGTTTTATCGTATCAAGAAGTAGGGAACAATCTCACTTACACTAGAGATAAAAAAATAGCAAAATTCTTTAGAAGTAAAAATATAAATTGGATTCAGAACAAAACAAATGGTGTAATAAGAGGTCTAAAATCAAGAAAAAATTGGAAAAAGAAATGGTTGGATGAGATGAAATCTGAAATTGTAGTGACTGATTTAAACTCAATAAATAAACAAAAAGTAAAAATTCCATCAAGAATTAGACTTTTTAACTACAAATATAAATTTGACAAAAACTTCCAGCCTGGAGGAGAAACCTACGCATGGATGTATATAAAATCTTTTCAAAAATCTAGACATATTGGTTACACTAAAAACATTAGCAGACCAAATGAAAGCAGAGTCTCCTGTAGTAGACTATCTCCCTACATAACTTATGGTAATTTATCTTCAAAACAAGTTTATCAGTTTTTTAACAAATCATCAAAGAGTAGAGATATTAGGAATTTTTTGTCAAGACTTCAGTGGAGATGCCATTTTATGCAAAAATTTGACGATGAGCCTTCAATGGAGTTTAAAAATATCAATAGAGCATACGATTCATTAAGAAGTAATCATAATGATAATTTACTAAAAAATTGGAGAGATGGTATGACAGGTATTCCTATTGTCGATGCATGTATGCGTTGTTTAGATCATACAGGTTACCTTAATTTTAGAATGAGGGCAATGATCGTATCGTTTGCAGCATTTAATTTATGGCAAGATTGGAAACATTTTAGTCATCATTTAGCTAAGAAATTTCTTGATTATGAACCTGGCATTCACTACTCACAAATTCAAATGCAATCAGCTGTCACAGGAATCAATACCGTAAGAGTATATAATCCTGTAAAAAACTCGATTGATTTAGATCCTAATGGTGATTTCATAAGAAAGTGGGTAACAGAGCTTGAGTCCATTCCTTCAGAGTATATCCACGAACCATGGAAAATGACTAAAATAGAACAAGCAATGTATAATTTTAAAATTGGTAAAGATTATCCAATTCCTATTGTAGACATTGACTTGACAAGAAAAGAGGCTTTAAGTAAAATATGGAAAATTAAAAAATCTGCTAAAAGTAAGAGCTTTGCAAAAAAGATTTTGAACAAACACGCCAATTTATAGAATTTTATAAATTGCTAAATAATCTAAATCAATTTAATATGAAAAAAATTATAACATTAGCTTTAATTTCTATAATAACATCAAATATTAATGCACAGTTTGATGCAACTAATATGACTTTCTCCGATGGGGAGCGTTATATAATGAACAAGTGGACTCCAAAAAATGGAAAGACCTCTGATTTTATGAAAGCTGCAGGTAAGAAGACTAAATTGTTCAATAATTCTCCTGAAAATGCAATTGTAACATATCAAGTACTTAATGGTCCTGATACTGGTCAATTTTTAAGAATTAATTTATATGCGACAATGGAAAACTTCGTTGGCTATAATTCCAATAACTCTGAAGAAAGAGAGTACTGGGAGAAAAATGTTATACCCCTTACTCAATCAAATGACGGGCCAACAATTTGGAGAAGATTATCCTCAAGAAGTAATAATTGGCCTGACCCTAATGATGGTGTTATTGAGCCTTCAAAGTATATGGTTGTTGATACTTATACAGTTTCATCAGAAGGTTACGCAGACCATAGGGAAATAATTGGTAAAATTTATACAATAATAAAAGAGGGAGGATCCTCGGCAAAAACCTCACTTTTTAAAGTTGAATCTGGAGGAAATCCAAACACTTATATGAGAGTCAGAATGTTTGACGATCCCAATGAAAGAGCTCAGTGGGCAGAACAGGAGAGAACATTTGAGCAAATGTATAATCAAAGATATGGATACAGGTCTTTTGAGAAAGATAGCCAAACACTAAATGAATCAATCATGTCCTGGTCCAAAACATCTGAGATTGTAATGTTTGTCCCCTCGATGTCAGCAGGTAATTAACTTTTTAAAAAATAGGCTTATTGAAATGATAAGCCTATTTTTTTTAATTGAAAATTAATATTTACATAATTTTTTATAGTTCCTTTTGCACCAGCACTTTTGAGAATTTTATCTGATGAGCTGGACTTTACACCTATTGCATCTATTCCTGAATTTACAGCTCCTTGAAGACCTTCAATTGAATCCTCAAAAATTAAGCAATCTTTTTTATCTAACTTGAATCTTTTTACAGTTTTATTGAACATTTCTGGATTTGGTTTCCCGTTATCTACCTCGTCTCCGCATATTATACTATTAAAATCATTATATATTTTTAACTCATTTAATATCATCATCACATTCTTTCTTATTGCATTGCTTGCAAGTCCAACTAATATTTTTTGTGATTTAATTGATTCTAACATTTGAATGAAACCTTCAATTGGTATCACATTATCTTTATATATATCCCTGAATATAATTTCTTTATCATCAACCATAGATTTTAGTTCTTTTTTTGAAAAATTATTACCTAACACTGTAGTCAGTAAATCAAGAGTTCCACCACCTTTATAATCTTTTAATTTTTCTGAAAAATTTTCAACTTTATTCTCCTTAAAAAAAATTTTCCAAGCTTTGTAATGATAGGGTAAACTATCAACTATAGTACCATCCATGTCAAAGATTATACCCTTTTTCATTTTATAAACTAGTATTAATAAAGTATTTAATTATATTTAAAGTTAAGTATCAACTTAAAAAAAACTAATATTAATTATCAACATTATTATGAACTCAAGAAGAAGTTTTATCAAAAAATCATCTCTAATTACACTAGGAGCACTTAATTATAATTTTACCCCAATCATAAATAATATAAATGGTGTTGATATATCTGTAATTACTTATTCGTTTAATACAGGTTCTGAAGAATCAAATATTATACTTCAAAATTGCTTAGATTCAGGTTTAGATAATATTGAATTAATGGGTAATCACATAGAAAAAACTTTAGGTATTCCTAGATCAACTAGACAACATGCTAATTGGAGATCAAATTTAACAAATAGGCAACTAAAGAATATGAGGAAATTTTTTAATGATAATGGTGTAAATATATTTGCTTTTAAACCCAATTGTATAAGTTCAAGAAACACAGATGGTGAAATTGAATATGCTATGAGGGCTACAAAAGCTTTAGGAGCTGACTTTCTAATGAACGAGTTATTAGATAATAAAGATATTGATAGAGTTAATTATTTTGCTGAAAAACACAAAGTTAAAATAGGCTATCATACACATAGCAATAATCTTGGGTCAAACAAGATAACTACTGACCAAGCATGGGATTATGCTCTCAGCTCATCAAAAAGAAACTATATAAATTTAGATATTGGACATTATATAAATGTTAGAGGCAATACAAAAGAATCTTTAATAGAATTTATTAAAAACAATCACAAAAAAATATGCAGCCTTCATTTAAAAGACAGACAATTTGGTAAATATGCTAACCCTGGCGTTAGTGATAATCAAATATGGGGCTTTGGAGAAACCCCAATTGATAAGGTATTAAGATTAATGAGAGATAACTCTTATAAATTTACTGCAACTATAGAGCTTGAATATAGAATTCCTGAAGGATCAAATAGAGTTAAAGAGGTTAAAAGATGCTTGGATTATTGTAAAAAAGCACTGAGTTCATAAATGAGTAGGCAATTAGTCACTTTTTGTTCATTGCTTATATTCTTAAACATACAATCTCAAAATTTAGGTACTATTTCAGGAAAAGTTTTTAATAACGATAATGGACTTATTCTTGAAGGTGCAACAATCCAAGTTGAAGATTCTGACTTTTTTGCAATAACCAATAGTGAAGGCCTTTTTGAAATTAAGGATATTCCTACTTCAAGTTATAATGTTAAGGCCAGTTTTGTAGGGTTTAAATCTCAGACTATATTTAATGTTATAGTTAAATCAGCTGGAAACCAAACTTTGCTGTATGGGTTAAACCCATCATCTGAAGAACTTGAAGAAGTAATTTTGGTGGAGTCACCATTTAAAACTTCAATCGAGACTCCATTATCAACCCAAACATTCTCAGCTGTTGAGATAGAAACTTATCCTGGAGGTAATAATGATATTACAAGAGTTATTCAAAGTTTACCGGGTATTTCTCCATCAGTTGGTGGATTTAGAAATGATATAATCATAAGGGGTGGAGGTCCAAATGAAACAGTTTATTATATAGATGGAATTGAAATTCCAAACATTAATCATTTTAGTACACAAGGAAGTTCAGGGGGGCCAGTGGGGCTTGTGAATATATCTTTTATAAAAGATGTTACTCTTAAAACATCCTCATTTGGTGCAGAATATGATAATGCTTTATCGGGTGTACTATCGTTTGTTCAAAAAGAAGCAAACAAAGAAAAAATTTCAGGAAATTTTCGAATTGGTTCAAGTGAAGCTGGAATTACTTTAGATGGTCCTATAAATAAAGATACTTCTTTTATTTTTTCCTTAAGGAGAAGCTATTTGCAATTTATTTTTAAAGCATTTGGTTTTTCATTTCTTCCTGACTATTGGGATTATCAAATGAAGTTAAATCATAAAATTGATGATTTCAACTATATAAATTTTATTGGTATAGGATCAATTGATGAGTTAACAGTTAATGAACCTGATGAGTTCGATTTTGAGAATCAATCAACAATTGAACAAATACCGATTACTAATCAAAAATCAAGGACTTTTGGAGTCACTTGGAAAAGAATTTATAAAAATTCAAATGGATTTTTCAATTTATCCCTAAGTAATAACAAACTTGAAAATAACTTCGAAAGATTTGAGGATAATGTGTCCAAAACAAATAAAGTCTATTCAAATCTATCAACTGAAGAGGATGTAAAATTAAGATTCATAAGCAACAACAATTTTGATAATTATAAATTTTCATTTGGTGGAAATTTTCAACTATCAAAATATTCTAATAGAACATTGTTTAAATTTTACAATATTGATTATAATTCAAATATTGATTTTTTTAAGTATGGCCTATTTTTAAAATCTTCTAAAAGATTCTTCAATGATAATTTATCTGTATCATTTGGAATAAGAACAGATCAAGATAATTTTACATCGGAAAATAAAATTTTTGAGAACATCTCACCAAGGATAGCACTTTCATTATCATTATCTAGAAACAAAAAGTGGAATTTAAATTTTACATCTGGGCGATATTACAAAATGCCAACATATACTTCACTTGGATTTAGGGACTTAAACAATATGTTGACAAACAAAAATTCAAAATATACTCAAAGTGATCATATAGTTTTTGGACTTGAGTTTATTAATTCAGAGTCATCCAGATTTACTGTTGAATTATTTGATAAAAGATATAGTAACTACCCTGTATCTTTAACTGACATGGTCTCTTTAGCAAATAAAGGTGGTGATTTTGAAGTTTTAGGTAATGAAAAAATATTAACCATAGGTAAAGGAAAATCATATGGACTGGAACTTCTATATCAACAAAAACTTAAAAATAATTTCTATGGTATTTTATCTTACACTTTCTTTTATTCAAAATTTTCTGGAATTGACAAAATCTATTTGCCTTCAGTTTGGGATAACAGGAACTTGTTTTCATTCACAGGCGGTTACAAATTGAAAAAAAATTGGGAGATCAGTTCTAAACTTAGATATACAGACAAAACACCATACGCTCCGATTAATTTTGAATTAAGTAATGTTTCATATCCTGAAATAATATTTGACTATTCTCAGTTAGGTAACTATTTTTTAAATAAGTTTTTGAAGCTAGACTTAAGGATTGATAAAAGATGGAATTTTAAGTCAACATCTATGAATTTTTATATTGATGCTGAAAATCTTTTAGCAAACGAAATTCCAGTTCCACCCGAATATGGACTTTTACGAGATAGTAATCAAAATGTGATTATACCTAGAAGTTTAATTGAAGTTGAAAGTGATAATAGGACATCAATTATCCCAAGTGTTGGGTTTGTATTTTACTTTTAAAATGCACTGTGACCAGTAATTTCATTACCTAAAATAAGCAGGTGAATGTCATGAGTCCCCTCATATGTTATAACTGATTCTAGATTCATCATGTGCCTCATTATGCTGTACTCTCCGGTAATACCCATTCCACCTAATATTTGCCTTGCATCTCTTGCAATATTAATTGCCATATCTACATTATTTCTCTTAGCAAGAGAAATTTGTGCAGAAGATGCAGCGTCATCGTTTTTTAGCTTTCCTAATTTCCAAGATAATAACTGAGCTTTTGTAATTTCAGTTAACATCTCAGCTAATTTTTTTTGTTGAAGCTGTTTGGCCGCAATCGGTTTTCCAAATTGAACTCTTTCTAGCGAGTATTTAAGTGCTGTATTGTAACAGTCCATTGCAACACCAATAGCACCCCATGATATTCCATATCTAGCGGAGTCAAGACACATAAGTGGTGCACCAAGCCCTGATTTTCCTGGAAGAATATTTTCCTTTGGCACTTTAACATTATCAAAGATTAATTCACCGGTAGAAGAGGCTCTTAATGACCATTTGTTATGAGTTTCGGGGGTTGAAAAACCTTCCATGCCTCTTTCAACAATTACCCCATGTATCCTTTTGTTCTCATCTTTAGCCCATACAATTGCAATGTCAGCAAATGGAGAGTTTGAAATCCACATTTTAGATCCATTTAATATTATATGATCACCATGATCTTTGAAATTAGTAATCATCCCACCTGGATTTGAACCATGATCAGGTTCAGTTAGACCAAAACATCCCATTATCTCACCAGTTGCAAGTTTAGGTAAAAACTTTTCTTTTTGTCCCTCACTTCCAAATTTATAAATAGGGTACATTACTAATGAAGATTGAACAGATGCAGTAGATCTTATTCCACTATCTCCTCTCTCAATTTCTTGCATCATGATACCGTAACTAATCTGGTCAAGCCCAGCACCCCCATATTCTTCAGGTATATATGGTCCAAAAGCACCAATCTCTCCAAGTTCTTTTACAAGATGTTTTGGGAATTCAGCTTTTTGAGCATAGTCCTCAATGATAGGGGAAACGGATTTAGATACCCACTGCCTTGTTGACTCTCTTATTAACTTGTGTTCTTCAGAAAGTAGATCATCAATTTGATAAAAATCTGGAGATGTAAAATTGTCATGCATAATTTGGAACTTATGTTACAAAAATATGAATTAAATATTCAATTAAATAATTTCTAATAATCCATTAGGAATATCTAAATAAATTATTCTGTTTTTTTTATCAATTTTTTTAATTAAGTCTTCATGAATCGGAATTAAAACTTTTCTTGAGTCATAGATTATTTCAAAAACTGGTTGGGGTAGCTTAGAATTAATATTCTCAATTCTACCAATTTTTTTAGAATCAGTGATAACTTCAAAATTTATGAGATCATTATAAAAGAATCCTGAATCTATATTAGATGCCATTTCAGCAGAATCAACATAAATATTCTTATTAATAACTTCGTTGACTTTATCCTCAGAACTTATTTCTTTAAGTTTTACAATTAAAACATTTTTTGAGAATGATCTTACATTGTCAATCTTAAAGGGAATAAAACAACCATCTAAGTCAATAAAAAGATATTTTAAGTCTGGAAAAGTATCTCGATTATTTGATGACACACTTATTTTTATATCACCCTTATAACCATGTTTTGAAACAACAGTTCCAATTTTTACATGATTAGTGTACATAAAAAACTATTTGTCTTTATCAGCAGGAGTCTCATCAGCAGGAGTCTCATCAGCAGGAGCCTCATCAGCAGGAGCTTCATCAGCAGGAGCTTCATCAGCAGGAGCCTCATCAGCAGGAGCTTCATCAGCAGGAGCCTCTTCAGCAGGAGCTTCATCAGCAGGAGCTTCATCAGCAGGAGCCTCTTCAGCAGGAGCCTCTTCAGCAGGAGCTTCATCAGCAGGAGCCTCTTCAGCAGGAGCCTCTTCAGCAGGAGCCTCTTCAGCAGGAGCCTCTTCAGCAGGAGCCTCTTCAGCAGGAGCTTCATCAGCAGGAGCCTCATCAGCAGGAGCC
>Ga0208624_1000617_pt1 | contig 18030 bp, 18 predicted proteins | sample Knorr_S23_td_DCM_FD_185607 | JGI IMG/M metagenome (GOLD analysis project Ga0208624, IMG submission 185607) | Marine microbial communities from Southern Atlantic Ocean transect - Knorr_S23_td_DCM_ad_71m_LV_A (SPAdes) (version 2) | ecosystem: Environmental > Aquatic > Marine > Oceanic | place...
AAGGCATCCTGTGAAGCGTCATCCCGGGTGCCCTCATATTAAATATTGTTGTAATAAAGTTTGCTGCGCCCAGTATTGATGACGCTCCCGCCAGATGAAGTGACAATATTGCCATATCCATTGACATCCCGGGCGTACCTTCCTTCCCCGACATAGGCGGATAAATTGTCCAGCCAACACCCGCGCCACCGTCCGCAAACACTGACATTAAAAGTAATAAAAATGCCGGAATAAGTAGCCAAAAGCTGATATTATTCATTCGAGGGAATGCCATGTCCGGGGCACCTATCATAAGCGGCACGAACCAGTTTCCGAAACCTCCTATAAGGGCCGGCATAACAACGAAAAAGACCATAATGAGGCCGTGAGCCGTGACATAAACATTCCACACGTGCCCATTTTCCATGTACTGAACGCCAGGGTTCTGGAGTTCCATTCTCATGTACATAGAAATGGCACCGCCAATGAGGCCCGCTATCACCGAGAATATTAAGTACATAGTGCCGATGTCTTTATGGTTAGTGGAGTATAACCACCTCAGGAACCCAGTCGGCGTTCCATGATCGTGTTCGTCGTGATGTGTATGCTCTGCAGCGCTCATTTTTTTCCCCAGGCTTCCTAATTACTTATGCTATTACTTGCGATCTGAACTTTTGGCGCGGCTGAGGCAAATTTTACTTTCGCCTCAGTTAACCACTCTTGGTATTTTTCCGCTGATAAGGCCTTTACCGCGATTGGCATTGCCGAATGGTTTATACCGCAAATTTGATTACACTGTCCGTAGACAGTGCCTTCCTTGTCAATCTGCATCCATGTTTCATTTGTACGCCCCGCTATACCATATATTTGTACCACGGCCTGAGGCACATAAAACGAATGCATTACGTCGTTGCTGGTTACAAGCACCTGTACTTTTTTCCCGACCGGCACAACAAGCGGGTTGTCAACCGACAACAAATAAGTTTGCGTCTTGGGATCAATTTCTTTTTCCGGAACCATGTAACTATCGAAGGTTATCCCCTGGTCTGGGTACTCGTAAGTCCAATACCATTGATTAGCCGTGACTTTTATCGTCATGTCTGGATCCACGGCCCTATCTCCATAATAGAGAGTCTTGAATGAGGGAACGGCAACAACAACGAGAATTAAAACCGGCACAACTGTCCATAATACCTCAATAGTCGTGTTGTGCGTTGTTTTTGAGGGATTGGGATTTCGTGAAGCCTTAAAACGAACACAAACGTAGACCAGAAGCGCCAAAACGAAAATAGTTATCGCAGTAATCAGCCATAGAAGATAATCGTGAAACTCATGTATCCTCACCGCGACCGGGCTTACGGGTTCTGGAACACCCAGTTGCCATGGTTTCATTTCGGCTGATGCACTGAATAAGCAGGAAGCGAACGTAGCAAAGGCTACACCAAAAAAAACTGCCATCGACGAACTAAGCTCTCGTATTTTTTCCATATCTTACGCTCTCTGCTCCTGTATATCGACGTTATCGGAAGTTCTCCGATACGGGATGTTATACCTCAGATTTGAATAACAACAAAAATAACTCTTAGTAGTCCACGTCTCAAGGCATCACAGCGCGTCAGAAAGTCGCGCTGACATTTTGATTTAAGGGATTTTGTTCATAAAAACAACCCTATGTTGAGGTTTATAGTGCCTCTGAGGTAATATCATTTAAATTACAGTTTTTTATCCTATATAAGGTCGTTCGAGTGGTTAATAATAAGAGAAGGCTTAATTATGAGTGTTTTGGGCAAAACCGATGTTATTTTCTTTAAAGATAGAGACCTAAGTAAAGATAAATTGAGCCGTATTGTTGATGATGCGCTAGGTAAATCTGATGATGGGGAGCTCTTCTTGGAGTATTGCCAATCTGAAGCCTTCGCTTTTGATGACGGGCGTCTGAAGACCGCTTCTTATGACACCTCACAAGGCTTCGGAATACGTTCGATCGCTGGCGAGACTAGAGGATATGCGCATTCTTCCGAACTAAGTGAAGCCGCCATCAAGAGGGCCGCTGATACCGTTAGAAATGTAAGTGCTGATTTCAATGAAAACATAGAAGATCATCCTAGAGCAACCAACCAAAGCCTTTACACGGACGAAAATCCGATGTTGGGGATGAGTTTTTCCGAAAAAGTAAAACTCTTGAAAGATATCGATGCTTACGCCAGAGACAGCGATACGCGGATAAAACAAGTTTCAGCCTCGCTATCTGCATCGTGGCAAGCAGTTCAAATTATCCGACCCGGAGGATTTCGCGTTGCTGATATTAGGCCCTTAGTGCGTTTGAATGTCTCAGTTGTGGTGGGCGATGGAAGTAAAATGGAAAGCGGAGGGACCGGGGTCGGCGGCAGACTGGCTTATGATCGATACATCGCAACAGATAATTGGAAACAACAAGTGGATGAAGCATTAAGAATTGCGCTTGTCAATTTAGAGGCAACTGCTGCTCCTGCCGGGGAAATGGATGTGGTTTTGGGACCGGGATGGCCAGGCGTTATGTTGCATGAAGCCGTAGGTCACGGATTAGAGGGTGATTTTAATCGTAAGGAGACATCCACTTTTACGGGCTTAGTCGGAGAAAGAGTAGCCTCTAAAGGGGTCACTGTAATAGATGATGGAACTATACCGGATCGACGCGGATCTATAACGGTGGATGACGAAGGCACACCGTCAAAACGCAATGTTCTTATAGAAGACGGAATTCTAGTCGGGTACATGCAAGACCGCCAAAATGCCCGGCTAATGGGGGTTCCAACGACAGGGAACGGGCGTCGACAAAGCTATGCACATCACCCTATGCCAAGAATGACTAATACGTACATGCTTGGTGGAGACTGTGAGCCCGAAGAGATAATAAAAAGCGTGAAAAATGGCGTATATGCAGTAAACTTTTCTGGGGGTCAAGTTGATATCGTATCGGGTAAATTTGTATTTTCTGCAAGTGAAGCTTACCTAATCGAAGATGGTAAAATTAAAAATCCAGTCAAAGGCGCAACGTTGATTGGTAACGGGCCAGACGCGATGAACAAAATATCTATGATCGGAAACGATATGAAACTTGATGAGGGGGTAGGCACGTGTGGAAAGGACGGTCAAGGTGTTCCCGTCGGTGTCGGACAGCCTACCCTAAAAATGAATGGTGTCACAGTCGGTGGAACAGCCGTTTAGTATTGGTTACCAGGACTTTTGGAAAGTTTGTAACCTTAATGATTAGGGAACAATTTTTTAATATCGCAGTTCACTGTAGACAGGATCAACGCTTCCAGACCATCGTGTTTTGAAAGCTTCGACCAAATCCTCAGCCGGTGTCTTACCTCGGTCCGCAATATCCCGGAGTGTATCCAAAAAGCCAGACTCGTCGTTCCCTGCGGCATCTAAATTACCGCGGTTCTTCAGACCTGTGGTAGATATAAGTAAAACCTGCTTTGCCAGTTGCTGAAGCGTTGTATTTCGAAATTTAGTAGACAAGCCGTCCACCGGAACTCGCCTTCTCATGTCTTCTCTTTCAACATCGGTCCAGTCTTTAACGAAGTCCCACGCTGCCTGCTGTGCGTCAGAGTCATACAACAGTCCAACCCAAAATGCTGGCAGAGCACAAAGGTTCTTCCATGGTCCCCCATCTGTACCACGCATTTCTATATATTTTTTTAATCTAACCTCAGGAAAATTTGTCGTCATATGGTCTGCCCAATCACCCATATGTGGAAGCTCTCCCTCAAATCCCTCTAATTTACCCGCCATAAAATCCCTAAAACTTTTGCCCGCCACATCATGATATATACCGTCACGGTACACAAAATACATTGGAACATCCAAAATGTAATCTACATGACGTTCAAAGCCATAACCTTCCTCAAAAACAAACGGCAGCATCCCGCACCTGTAGGGATCTGTGTCTGTCCAAACATTGCTCCGCAACGATAGGCAGTTACTCACCCCACCTTCTTGAAATGGCGAATTTGCAAATAATGCTGTGGCGAGTGGTTGCAGGGCAATACTTATCCTATATTTTTGCACCATGTCGGTTTCATGACTGAAATCCAAATTTGTTTGAACCGTACAGGTTCGCAGCATCATGTCGAGCCCTAGTGTCCCTACTTCTTGCATCCATCGCTTCATTATGGAATATCGGCCTTTTGGCATCCAGGGGACTTCATTTCTAGTCCATTTCGGATCAAAACCAAGCCCCAACATACCAATACCTAATTCATCACCTACCTCTTTTACTTGAGCTAGGTGAGTATGCACTTCGTCACAAGTCTGATGTATTGTCTGTAAGGGAGCACCTGAAAGCTCAAACTGCCCCCCGGGCTCGAGTGTGATGGCACATCCTTCTAATGAAAGCGCAATAACATTATCTTTTTCTCTTATCGGCTGCCATCCAAATCGGGTAAGTCGGTTTAAAATTTCGGCAATACCGTCAGGGCCCTCATAGGGGAGGCGCTTATTGTCCGATAGGCGAAAGGGGAATTTCTCATGCTCAGTGCCAATCCGCCAATTTTCTTTAGGTTTACAACCAGACTCCAAATCTTCGATCAGTTGTGACTTGTTTTCTATTGGCTCACCTTCGGAATCAGGGGGTCGTGACATAGATTTTCCTTTACCAATTAAGTTTTTTTCGACGTAAAGTTAAAGCCAATCCCCAGCGGCGGCCTGCCAACAAGCTAAAGCTGCCACAGCAGCCGTATCCGACCTTAGGACTCGTTTCCCCAAACTTACGCGACACACATTGCCTAGTTTATCCACCTGGTCAAGCTCTTCCTTTGCAAAACCGCCCTCTGGGCCTATCAATAAAGCTGATGCTCGCTGGTGAGATGATCGAAAAGCGTCCAAAATTGGGGCGCCTTTTCCAGTCTCATCCAAACAGAACAAATGCCTATCATGCGGCCACTTTTCAATTAAGATGTCAAAGTCAATGGGATCTAATATTTTAGGAACGGTAAGCCTTCCCGACTGCTCAGCCGCTTCTATTGAATTGGACCTCAACCTCTCCGCATTCACCCTGCTAACTGAGGTATATTTAGTAAAAATAGGCCATAGGGCTCCAGCACCAAGTTCCGTGGCTTTTTGAGCCAAATAGTCGATTCGAGTTCTTTTTATGGGCGCAAAGACTAGCCAAATATCCGAGATAACCTCTTGCAATTTAATTTGCTCTATTACTTCCAATTCCACAAATTTCTTTGCAATGGTTTTAATTGTCGACAGCCATTCACCCTCCTCACCATTGAAAAGGGCAATTTGACTATTTTCCTTAAGACGCAATACCGACCTTATATAGTGCGATTGATCATTTTTTAAGACCAGCGATTTACCGATCGACAGATTATCTTTAACATAAAGTCTGGTTTCATAATCTTTTACTGACATTGGTTAAGACATTTCCCCCACTATAGCGGTATCCGGCCCCTCGAAAACGACACCGCCCCCTTTTAAACACGAGGATAAACTATTAATTTGAGGCGGAATTCGCTTATAGAGAGAATAACAACGCTAAAGTATTAAGACAAAATGTATTTAAATACGTCAGATATTCTTATTTAGAAATGATGTCTCGAAGCGACATCCCCAAGAATAATTGGGTCGATCGTTATATGCCCGAGTTCTCGAGGCCTTATATTCGTTTGGCACGACTTGACCGTCCAATTGGAACATGGCTTTTGTTATTGCCCTGCTGGTGGAGCCTAGCTTTAGGATGGAAACTGCAGTTAGACAATACAGGTCTCAATGAACTGGGTTACTTATATATCCTGTTTACTTTAGGTGCCTTAATCATGCGAGGCGCAGGTTGCACCATTAATGATCTCTGGGACCGAAACATGGATAAACTTGTCGCCAGAACTGCCGATAGGCCTATAGCTTCAGGCGAAATAAGTGTCAAAAAAGCTGTTTTATTTTTGTCCACTTTATTTGTTCTTGCAGCATTAATTTTATATCAGCTTAACAAAGTCTGTTGGTTACTCGGCGTTTTGGTTCTTTTCCTGGTTTTTACTTATCCTTTTTTTAAAAGAATTACCTACTGGCCACAGTTCATTCTTGGCCTAACGTTCAACTGGGGTGCCTTAATGGGTTGGGCCGCTATAACGGGTTCTATTTCTTTCGAACCATTGCTGCTTTATTTAGTTGGTATCTTTTGGACACTTGGATATGACACCATTTACGCGCATCAAGATAAAGAAGACGATGCACTTATCGGCATAAAGTCGTCGGCTCTTGCACTTGGCGATAAAACAAAATTGTTTTTAATTCCGTTCTATAGTTTAACAATAGGCGGGTTGGTCACTATCGGTCTCTTGAACAATTTTGACTTTGCTTTCTATTTTTTGATAGGCATTTCGGCAAGCCAGCTTATTTGGCAGATCCTGGCATTAGACTTAAACTCGCCGATAGATTGTCTTGAAAAATTCAAATCTAATAAATTATTCGGGTTGATTGTAACGCTAGCTATCTACTGCGGGTAAAATTGAAGCAAAATTATCTCCACTTTATCAAAACGCATACCAAGCTATGTAGCGCGCCCCTTGTTCCAGAGATAAAATTGTATACTGCCTCCGATATCACCAACTTGTGGCATATGACAGAAACCGACTTAAAGCAAAAGAACATAAACCCTCCCTTCTGGGCATTTGCTTGGCCAGGAGGGCAAGCTATTGCGCGCTATATTTTAGATAATCCATCACTTGTTAAAAATAAAAGCGTTTTAGATTTAGCTTCCGGATCGGGAATAGCTGGGATTGCAGCTCTTACAGCTTCAGCCAGGCACGTCGACTTTAACGATATAGATCCCTTGGCCTGCAAATCGATCCATCTAAATTGCGCGGCAAATGGACTTAGAGTCTACCCCAGTATTCTTAGAAAAAATTTAATCGCAGGCCCAACCCATGAGTGGTCTCAAAAAAACTCTTGGGAGATAATTGTTGCCGGCGACGTTTTTTACGAGCAGCCGATGTCGCAAAAAATTTTCGAATGGCTTTTAAATAGAGCTCGAGAAGGAACTGAAGTTTTAATTGGTGACCCTGGCAGGTGCTATTTTCCAGAAGGACCGATTGAAATGCTTTACCAATATTCAGTAAAGACATCAAAGATGATTGAGAAAGAGGACGAAATAGTAAGTCGGGTCTATCGGCTTCTGCACGATGGTGGCTGAAAATTTGGCCCGAAAAAAAGCTTTTAGCCAGAGATTGCAGCTGCATTAATTGATGCCACAGCGAGTTTAACAGATGCTAACAAAATGGCTGTCCCAACCTGACCGTCTTCTATTTTTCGTGATAAATCTCGAAGCCATAGGTCGATAATCCAAAAAGTAACAAGCTGAATTACTAAAGTAACTAATCCCCAAATGACAATATCATAAACGTTAACGCTGTTCGCCATACAAAATGCCAAAGGAATAGCAAGTCCCAGAATAGCGCCTGAGAGAGATACGGCGGCAGCGTTATTTCCGTCCCTTATAAGAGCCATTTCATCGTGCGATGTTATTTTAATGTAAATAAACGCTCCGACCACAAGCATTACAATGGTTACCCCGAAGTGGGTCAGCAAAAATGGGATCCCCGAGAGAAAACTTTGAATAGCTCCATCCATCTTTAAATCCATTTCTTTACAAGTTCAGTATTCCAATAATTTGATATGCAAATTTTTGCAATCCTATAGCGTTCCGTCCGATGCCGGAAGTGTTGTTCCCTGAATTAAATTAAGTGCCCTTACTTGCTTATTTTCTAGCATTGATCCTACAGCTTCATCAAAAGTTTTGAAATGGACCGTTAATAAATGTTCATCGAAAGCAGCTTTACTGTCATAAACCTCATACAAAAAGCACTTTCGACAGTCTTCTAAGTCAAAACACACGTCAAACTGACGACAGCCCGGTTCATCCATGAGCGATGCGCGAGCATTTTCTAACATTAGAAGTTTAAAATTCTCTACTTCATTTTCTTTAATCAGAAAATCTACAATTATTACGAACATTCGACCCCCTAACTTATTTTTAAGATCAAAACGGCCATTTAATCGGAGTGAACACCTTTTTTTAACCTCTGTTCTACCAATTTTGCCCAGTAAGTGGCACCAAGAGGTAAAATTTCATCGTTAAAGTCATAATTAGGGTTATGAACTTCACATCGATCCTCTCCTAGCCCAATTGTTACGTAGCTACCAGGAACGATATTTGACATATAGGAGAAATCCTCCGAGGCAGTTATACGATTACTCATCCTGTCAACATTCTGTTCACCTACAAGACCTGCCGCCACATCACCAGTGAACTCAATTTCGTCTTTATCATTTATCAGTGGGGGAAATGTTACTCTAAAGTCAACCTCCGCCGTCGCTCCCATCCCTTCAGCTATATTTTTCGCCATCTTGGTAAGGTTTGTCTCCAAAAGCTTCATGATTTCATTGGAGAATGTTCGAGCAGTGCCTTTCATATGCGCTGTGTGTGGAATGACGTTGTAGGCATCTCCAGATTGTATCTGGGTAATCGAAAGCACGGCCATTTCCTGAGGATTAGCATTTCTAGAGACAATAGTTTGGGCTGCAGTTGCTATGTGCGCTGAAATTATAACCGGATCAATCCCTGACTCAGGGCGGGCGCCGTGCGACCCATTTCCTTTAACAATAATATCAAATAACGCGCCTCCTGCCATCGCGGATCCTGGTCGCATTCCAAACTTACCAACCGACATGCCAGGCCTATTGTGCATTCCATAGACTGCGTCGCATGGAAACTGTTCAAAGAGCCCTTCCTCAACCATTGCTTTTGCACCGCCAACACCTTCTTCAGCTGGTTGAAAAATAAAATGCACGCACCCTTCAAAGTTTCTAGTTTCCGCCAAATATTTTGCCGCCCCTAAAAGCATAGTGGTGTGTCCATCATGTCCGCATGCATGCATCACATCCTCTTTTGTTGACCGGTACTCAAATTGATTAGCTTCGGGCATCGGCAAAGCGTCCATGTCGGCCCGTAGTCCAATGCTCCGGGTATCATTTCCTACTCTAAGAGTACCCACAACACCCGTCTTGCCCAATCCCGTGTGGACCTCGAGCCCCCAAGATTTTAGCTTTTCCGCGACCAACTCAGAAGTTCTTACTTCCTCAAAACCAAGTTCAGGGTGGGCGTGTATATCGCGCCGCCAAGCCGTCATCTCATCATGATTTGCTGCAATTTCTGGTATAACCCATTCGTTAGCCATTGATATCACCTATTATATTTGAGTTAGTTAGCATCCTGCGTTTTTATTCTTGGTTTTCGATATAAACAAGTTTTAATCACCAACTACCCGTGTTTGGCATGCTTGCCCAAGGCTCGCTAACTTCCAGGGCATTGCCTTTTTGAAGTAGCTCGATAGACACGCCATCTGGAGATTTAATGAATGCCATCCGTCCTTCGCGTGGTGGCCTATTGATTAGGACACCACTTTTTTGCAGGGAGTCGCAAAGTTCATAGATATTATCAACCTGAAAAGCCAAGTGCCCAAAGTTTCGTCCCCCAGTATATTGCTCAGGATCCCAATTGAAGGTTAACTCAATTGTTGGAGACCAATTTTCCTTTGCACTTTCGGCGTCTCCAGACGCACTGAGGAATATGTTCGTATAGCGCCCAGCTTCGCTCTCCGTTCTTCTAACTTCTACCATGCCCAATTTATTACAGTAAAAATCAAGAGATTCCTCTACATTACTAATCCGCACCATTGTGTGTAGATACTCCATTGACGCCGCCTTTCCATTGTTATTTTGACTATTTTATCGGTTATTTGAATTTAAGCAGGAAGTTTCCTAAACTTATGATATAGCATAGTAGATTTCTACAATTTCAAGAAGGTTATATTAATTGCAAAAACAAAAAATTGTTACCGAAATCGGTCTTGGGACAGATATCCGAGGTCGCGATTACACTAAAGCGGCCTGCCGAGCTCTAAAAGACGCTCTTTGGCATAACTCGCTCGGGATTGCAGAAATAATGGGTGTTGATACAGACTCTATGTGGGTCGAAGTAATGATAGGGATACCCGAGCCTAATAAAGTCAACAAGCCAGACGTTTTATCGATTTTACCTCACGGCACAGGCAAGGTAACGTGCGTAAAGGGTGGATTAGAAATAGAAAATAAAGCACGCAAAGATTGGACCGTGATGGCTAATGCTGCAGCTGTGGTTTACTTAAACAAACAACAGGAAAACTAAACATGGCAATCGCAAGAGCTATTCTTGAAATGGGTATGGGGAACGATCTTCATGGCAAAGACTATACAAAAGCAGCCGTGAGAGCTGTTAAAGATGCTATGCATCACAGTTCACTCCATTTTTTAAAATCGTTTGATCTAGACAGAAATTCCATAATCATTCATGTAAAAATCGGCGTACAGGATCCTAAATCTGTTAATATGGACGAAATAAAAAAAATCATACCCTTTGAGAATGCCCAAATACAGGTAGAAGAAGGAGGGCTAGATGTTGTGGACGAAGAAATGGATGACGCTTTAGTCATTGCTAGCGCTGCTGTGGAAGTGATGCTGCCAATCCTAAACGCCTAGGCTTTTAAATAATTGAGACTAGCTGATTCAAAATGACAAAGCTCAATTTGTTTTAGCAACAGGATCGTTTTAAATCTAAAATTTGACGAGACTATCTTATAAATTATAAAGACTCAGACGCGAGGTTAATTCTAGTGAAACCAAACGGACTCAAAAACAAAACTAGAGAAAACCATAAAATAGACGGACTGAGCCCAGACGCTAACAAATTGCGTGGCCACTCCGAAATTATAAATGTTGAAACACTAACAAAAAATATCGACCTCGCTTGGGAAACAACGAGAACCCCTGCAGAATTTCGATCCAAATTGTTGGCTATATTCCGAACGACCCTCTCAGAAGGCTCAAATTTCATTCAAGACCGATTTCTTTCAAATAATGATGGAGCCGAGGCCGTTCTTGCTCAAGCATATTTAATGGACTCTCTCATTAAAGCTGCCCTTGAAACAGTTGATACAAAACTCTACAGGGCACCAAACCCAACTCGAGGTGAACAACTTTGTATTATCGCTGTCGGTGGATACGGGCGGGGAGAATTAGCACCCTTTTCTGATATAGATCTCTTATTTTTGTTACCCTATAAACAAACCCCCCGTGTTGAGCAGGTAGTGGAAACAATCTTATACCTCCTCTGGGACATGAAATTAAAGGTGGGCCATTCCACTAGATCTATCGACGAATGCATGCGACAGGCTAAAGCCGATATGACTGTTCGAACTGCAATACTGGAGTCAAGATATATCTGTGGCGAAATCTCTCTAATGGAACAGATGATTGCCCGTTTTCGGGAAGAAATAATAAAAGGAAGTGCACTAGAGTTTGTAGAAGCAAAACTGAAAGAGTCTGACGATAGGCACCGACAACTTGGAGACTCACGCTATGTTATTGAACCCAATATCAAAGATGGCAAAGGTGGCTTGCGCGACCTCCATAAACTATTTTGGATTGGTAAATACGCTTACAAAACAGATGATGTTTCAGCTCTAGTAACAGAGGGAGTTTTATCTTTGGATGACGCTCGGCGGTTTGCTAAAGCGCAAAAACAGCTTTGGACTATACGCTGCCACCTACATTATTTAGCCGGTCGAGAAGAGGATCGCCTTACCGTTGATCATCAGCGCGAAATTGCAAAACGACTTGGGTATATGGACCGCTCTGGGAACACAGCAGTTGAACGATTTATGAAGCACTATTATCTGACCGCGAAAGATGTTGGGGATCTCACAAGAATATTTTGCGCCGCAATCGAAGAAGAGCATCAACGGAAACCTCGCCTAAAACTGTCAGCTCCTTGGAAACGCCCGAAGAGCCTTGGAGATTTTGAGTTAGAGGGGGGACGACTGAACGCAAAAGATCCAGAAATTTTCAGCAAAGATCCTGTTAATTTTTTAAGAATGTTTCATGTGGCACAGGAGAACGATTTAGAGTTTCATCCACAAATACTAAAATTAGTTAACCAAGATCTCAAATTGATAGATAAAAAACTCCGACATGATCAAGAAGCAAATAGCTTGTTTTTAGAAATATTAACGTCAAAGAAAGGACCGGAACGAATACTCCGCCGTATGAACGAAGCGCAGGTTTTTGGAAGGTTTATTCCAGATTTTGGAAAAGTGGTCGCTCAAATGCAATACGACATGTACCACGTTTACACAGTTGATGAACATACAATAATAATGCTTGGTATTCTATTTAAGATAGAGAAGCGTGAGTTAGAGGAAATCGCGCCCACTGCCTCAAGCGTAGTTGGAAAAGTAATATCAAGAAGAGAGTTATATGTTGCCGTTCTTCTACATGACATTGCAAAAGGACGAGGCGGCGATCATTCCATTTTGGGGGAGAAAGTGGCTCGCCGATTATGTCCACGTTTTGGAATGACAGCAGAAGAGACCGAGACAGTCGCATGGCTTGTACGATGGCATTTGCTAATGAGCTACGCGGCCTTTAAACGCGATATTAATGATCCCAAAACCATAGAGGACTTTACTGCAATTGTGAGGTCACCGGAAAGATTACGTTTACTGTTAGTGCTTACGGTGGCGGATATTCGAGCAGTTGGGCCAAATGTTTGGAATAGTTGGAAAGGAACTCTATTGAGCGAGTTGTACTGGTTAGCCGAGGAAGCCTTGTTGGGTCATAGCTCTATTAAAGCACAAACAGCTCGGATTGAAAAAGTTCATGACGATTTGGAAAAAGAACTTATCTCCTGGACTTCCAAAGAACTTCATACTCATTTCAAGCAAGGTTACCCTTCATATTGGCTGACGTATGACAAAGATACCTTAGTTCGCCATGCAAACCTTATAAAAAAGGCTAATGACGATAAAATAGCCCTCACAGTAAACACACTCATAGATAGCGACAGAGGCATCACCGAGGTAATAGTTTATACAGCAGACCATCCTGGATTATTCTCAAGGATAGCAGGGGCATTAGCTTCTGCAGGCGCCAATGTAGTAGACGCAAAAATAACAACTATGCGTAATGGGATGGCACTTGACAGTTTTTGGGTCCAAGATGGCAACGGTAATGATTTTGAGGATACCACTCGTCTAACGAATGCTATAAGCGAGACACTTTCTAGCGGGATACATTTAGGCCAATTGCTTGCATCCCGACCAAACAAATTACCAAAACGAGCGCAAGCGATGGACGTGCCCCACCGCGTTTTAATAGACAACAAGGCGAGCAGCACACACACGGTTATAGAGGTCAATGGCCGTGATCAGCCGGGGCTTCTGCATCGTTTAACCAAGAGCCTTGCAGAACAAAACCTTCAAATTTCGTCCGCTAAAATTTCAACTTATGGGGCGAGCATCGTTGACGTTTTCTATGTAAAAGATCTCTTTGGTTTAAAATTGCACGAGAATAAAAGGCTAGAGTCAATAAAAGATTTCATGCTGAAGGCATTAGAAGAAGTAGAAATAACAAAAATTGTTGAAAAATAATATTGGTGAAATGATGAAACATTCGCTTTTAGAATTTATTGAAATAAACTAAATCAGCATAATGTCTCTTTTGCGCGCTGTTGCTACCGTTAGCGGGTTTACTATGATGAGCCGAATCACCGGCTTTGCCCGCGACATATTGATTGCATCGATTCTTGGGGCTGGCCCAATAGCAGACGCATTTTTTATCGCGTTTAAATTTCCGAACTTTTTCCGACGCTTAACAGCGGAAGGCGCCTTCACTGTGGCATTCGTGCCTACCTTTTCCCGTCTGCTTCAGGACAAAGGTAGAAAGGATGCCCTCGAATTTGCCGAAGAAGTTATTTCTATTATGGGGATTGGTTTATTTTTATTTAGCTTTTTTGTAATAATATTCATGCCAACTGTTATGCTGGGGCTAGCGCCTGGTTTTATAGGACAGGATTGGTTATTCGACTTAACAGTTGAGCTAGCCAGGATTACTTTTATTTATCTGACACCAATATCTCTAGTAGCTTTGTTGGGTGGCATACTTAACAGCTTTGGCAAATTTGGAGCTATGGCTTCTGCTCCAATCTTATTGAATATAATTCTTATCGTTTCTCTAGTTTTCTTTGAAAACAGTATGGAAACAAAAGGACATGTTTTAGCGATTGCTGTCGCTATTTCTGGTGTCGCCCAATTTATTTGGCTTCTAGAAGCATGCCGTCAAAATGGTAGTATCCCAAAGTTGCGACGCCCGAGAGTAACCGAGCGAGTTAAAAAGTTGTTTAAGTTAATGTTACCTGCAGTTTTAGGGGCAGGTGTTGTACAGATAAACCTATTAATCGATATAATTCTAGCATCAACCCTGCCTTCTGGTTCCATCTCATTTCTTTATTTTGCTGATAGAATAAACCAGCTACCTTTGGCTTTGATTGGCATAGCTATTGGCACTGCACTTCTTCCAAAGTTATCCCGAGAAATTCAATGCGGCGAGCTCGAAAAAGCAAAAATAAGCCAAGATCACGCCCTGGAATTTGGGATGGTTCTTGCCCTTCCTGCTGCTGTAGGGCTTTCGGTATTGTCACAGCCTATCATCAGTACATTGTTTGAACGCGGTGCGTTTTCCACGATGGCCGTTGATGCAACAGCACAAACGTTATTTTGTTATGCATTAGGACTACCTGCGTTCATAATAATAAAAGTTTTACAACCAAGTTTTTTTGCGCGTTATGACACTCTCACCCCAGTGAAGGTTGCGAGTTTCATGGTTCTAACAAATCTTGTTCTCAACATAATATTAATGCAGTTTTTAGCACACGCTGGGTTGGCCCTAGCTACTTCAATAACTGCTTGGCTGAATGCCGCGATCCTTGCCTTTATATTGAAACAAAAAGGGCTTCATCAACACAGTAAGAAAACCTACGTTAGATTAGTTCGGACTTTCATGGCATCTGCTGTTATGGGTATGGGTTTACTTGGGTTGATAGAATTCGTGGGGGATTCGATATTCGGCTCAAAAAATTCAAATATATTATCATTAGCTGGGCTAATTCTGCTCGGATTATTTTTATATATTATTCCAGTATTTTTATTTCGCGTGATACGACTTTCCGAAGTCCGTCAAGAAATAAAGTCGTGGGTCAAAAACAACCAATAACAATTTTTAATTACTTAAAACCTTGACCAGCAAGCGCTATGCAGGCTAATCGAGTGAGTGCTTGAAAGGAACAACTTGATGAAGCGAATTTTCTCAGGCATCCAACCATCGGGTAATTTGCAACTTGGTAATTACCTGGGTGCAATTAGGAATTGGGCAAAAATGCAAAATGACTATGAATGCATTTTTTGCGTCGTAGACTTGCATGCCATTACCCTCCCTCAGGATCCATTGACGATGCGGAATGCTACTCGCGAAGTTGCTGCCGGAGTGATTGCAGGGGGGGTGAACCCTGAGACATGCATTATTTTCAATCAGAGCCAGGTTCCCGAACACGCCGAACTGGCATGGCTGTTTAATTGCGTTGCCCGCCTCGGATGGCTTAACAGAATGACGCAATTTAAAGAAAAAGCTGGAAAAGATCGTGACGGCGCGTTTGTTGGTCTGTATACGTACCCTGTGCTTCAGGCTGCTGACATATTAGCTTATAAGGCTACCGATGTACCTGTTGGAGAGGACCAGAAACAACACATCGAACTTTGCCGGGACATCGCTCAAGCTTTTAACTCAATGTTTGAAATAGACTTTTTCCCCTTGCCTGAAGCTAGGATTCAAAAAGCAGCTGCTAGAATTATGAGCCTACGCGACGGAAGAAAGAAGATGAGCAAATCGGATCCTTCAGACTACTCACGAATAAATATGACGGATGGCCCTGATGCGATTGCTCAAAAAATAAAAAAGGCTAAAACAGATCCTTATCCGCTCCCAGACTCGCTAGATGAACTAGATAAGCGACCTGAAGCGCAGAACTTGATTACTATTTTTGCTGCATTATCTCAACGAAGTGAGGAAAGTGTGGTCTAAGAGTTTGCAGGGAGAGGTTTTGGCGATTTCAAGAAATATCTTGCAGAACTAGCGGTAGAAATTATGGGACCAATAGGTAAAGAAATGCAACGCTTGATGAATTATCCCGACGAAGTTGATAGTATTTTAAACCATGGGGCGAATAAGGCTAGAGAAATAGCGAATCCAATTGTTAGTGAGGCCAAAGAAATCGTTGGGTTCCTAAAACCCTGAATTCTATTTGCTTGTTTTTGATATTTGGAACTTTAAGAACTTTTGGTAGATAAACTGACAGCTTTAAAGAAGAGAGAGGTAACAATGTTTATACAGACAGAAGAAACGCCCAATCCAGCAACCCTAAAATTTTTACCCGGCCAGCCCGTTTTACCGGGAAAAAATTTAGAGTTTCTTTCGTTGGAAGAGGCTTCAAGTTCACCTTTAGCTCAAATTCTTTTCAAGATTGATGGGGTGATTGGAGTTTTTTTAAGCGAAGATTTTATCTCGATTACTAAAGATGGCTCACGAGAATGGGCTTTAATGAAGCCTAGCTTATTAGGTGCCATTATGGAGCATTTTACTGCTAAACGCCCCATAGTTATAGAGGCTCAAAAAGACGGTGACAGCGAATCTGGCGATCAAGAAGATGACGAAATAGTAAGCCAAATCAAGGAGCTGTTGTATACTCGAGTTCGTCCGGCAGTTGCACAAGATGGCGGCGACATTGTTTTTGAAGACTTTACAGATGGCATTGTCACGTTACAGATGCGTGGAGCATGTGCGGGATGTCCAAGCTCATCAGCCACTCTGAAGATGGGAGTGGAAAATCTACTTCGGCACTACATTCCAGAAGTAAAAGAGGTAAGACAATCCGGGATGTATTGATCCTTTAAGTAACAACCCAAAAAATACTTTTTTTTAAAAAACTTAACGGAAAAACACGCATTGGAATGCAACGCAATAAATTAAACGCGTACCTTACTGCTATAACGATATTTTTATTATCTGCTAGCATTTTAGTTGGCATGTTTATTCCCTCAAGCCTGTTTAATCTAAAATTCCGCCCTCTAGAAAACCCTTCACTTACCAGGACCACTCTAAGTTTTGATGACCAAGGCTCACAAAAAGACCTGGCAATTGATAAAAAAGACGCGCCGTTAGCACTTATACGTCTGTTAGGGTCGTTCGACTTTGATTTGAAAAAAATAAAATCGAGAGAGTCCCTGGTGCCCAATCTGATTTTTTGGCGGCTACCTCATGACCTTAAAGAATTGTCTCAGGTAGCAATCCGAAAGAAATTGTTCATGAAAATTTTGCTTCCACTGATCATCGATAGGAACATGCAAATTCAGAAAAAAAGGCAGCAAATTTTTAATTTGAAAAATATAGGAATACCTAATTTAAGGAATAACCAAAAAGGTTGGATCTTCGAGCAACTTAAATACTATAAGGTTCTTTCAAAATATAATGCTGAAGCTACTCTCAACGACGAAGTGTTTGATGAATTGTTGCTGCGAGCAAATATCCTTCCCATCCCTCTTGCGATTGCGCAAGCCGCTATAGAAACAGGTTGGGGAACCTCTAGGTTTGCTTTAGAGGGAAATTCCCTATTCGGTCAGTGGACATGGAAAAAGAGTGGGCTCACTCCATCAAGAAGAGAGGTGGGTAAAGAGCATTCGGTAAAGGCCTTTAAAAATTTACGTCATGCTGTCGAGAATTATGCACAAAATTTAAATTCAAGCGCCTTTTACACCCGTTTCCGTAAAGCTCGTTTGAAGTTCATTAAAAATGATCGATATGTAAATGATGCTAGTTCACGATTAGCAACGCATCTCTCCTCTTATTCGCAGGAGGGCGAAAAATATGTAGAGAAAATCCTAAAAATAATTTCAATTAATAGATTGGCAGACTTTGAACTACTTTCAAACGAATTGCGCGACGTAAGTTTAGGAAACTAAATTCAAAAAATAGTCTCCTATGGAACGGTGAATTGCACCCCAAACCATCTCCATCTTTCCTTCAAACCCGGCATGGTACAGTTGATCCTCGATCTTCCCGCTGGAAACGCGGAAGCTA
>Ga0208624_1000620_pt1 | contig 18014 bp, 19 predicted proteins | sample Knorr_S23_td_DCM_FD_185607 | JGI IMG/M metagenome (GOLD analysis project Ga0208624, IMG submission 185607) | Marine microbial communities from Southern Atlantic Ocean transect - Knorr_S23_td_DCM_ad_71m_LV_A (SPAdes) (version 2) | ecosystem: Environmental > Aquatic > Marine > Oceanic | place...
GCCGTTATCATTCGAATGAATTAAGTAAACATGTCTTGTATCAATACTTTTTTGATCTATTATTTGCCATTCTTTGTCCTCTCCTCTATTCCAAGTAGCCAATAGACTTATCCTACCAGATTTTTTATCCAGAACTGGAGATGGATTTCCACAAGTGTTACCACCATCATCCCATATAACTTTTAAAGAAGACCATGTTTTACCATTATCACGTGACTTTTTGTAGACTAAGTCAACATCACCAGTATCACTACAGCTTTTTTTTCTACCCTCAGCAAAAGCAAGAATTACATCATTCTTTGCTTTAATTATTGTGGGAATTCTAAAGCAGTTATAACCATCATCTCCACTTTTAAAAATGTAGTTTAATTCTTGGTTAAAACTTAAACTTGGTAAGTAAAAAAGAATAATAAATACTATAAAACGCATAATTTAAAAATAAAAAAAACCCTTCACATGAAGGGTTTAGGAGTGTTATATTTTAATAACTTAATTTAGTTCTGTTGGAACTTAGCAAATAATACACTCATTCTGTCACCGATGACCCTTTCTCTTGAAGCAACACCATATTTTACCATCATTTGTTCAGTAAATGAAGGTTCGCCATCATTTGACCATTGATAATCTTTATCAATTACATCCATCGTAAAATGAGTTACTTCTTGGTTGGCATTTTCACTTCTATTCAAGACTTTATTAAACTCCCACCAAGCTCTAGTTCCTGATTCAATTTGCTTGTTATGATTTTCCTTAAAAAACTTCATTTCAAAATTTTCATAATCATCATTTAAAGCTTTAAAACCATTAAAAAGGAATAAGGGCTCTTTGCCTTCAGCTAAAGGACTCCAAACTGAATTATCTAATCTCTCAACTAAAAACCTTCTAGTTTCTTTTCTAACTTGAGAACCTAGTGTCCATTTTTTTTCAAATTTTTTCTTTGACAGTTCTTTTTTGTAAACCTTTTTACCTAATTCCTGCCAGTTAACAGATTTTGATCTTTGAATAGAATCCTTATAACCATTCATTACAATATAATCTGGTTTCATTTTATGATCAGCATTTTCAGGATCCTTTTCAAGCTTGAAAACAATCCAGAAATCTTGAGAGTCATCGGCAATTGCTTGCTCTTTAATTTTAGACCAAAATTCTTCTACTTCAACGTATGATTCATCCATAGAATCTTTGACCCAAATAGCCTCATATGAAACTAATTGTGAAAATGAAATAGTAAGTGATAATATAAATATTATTGATAGTATTTGTTTTTTCATAATATATTTTTTCTTGAAATTAAGCTTATTTATATTATTTAGATTAATTCTTTGTTAAATAATTAATATGGTTGATAACATTTTAATTTATCACTTTAAAAAATTCTAAATTTTCAAAAAAATTTATAAAATTTATGAATATTAATAATGTTAGTGTGAAAAGTTTAATTCTAATTTTGTTTTTTTTCCTCAGTGTCAGAGCACAAGAAAAAAAATATATTCTAAATACTGTTGCGTTCTATAATGTTGAAAATCTTTTTGATATAAATGATGACCCTAATAACGGTTGGGATGAAGCTAGAACACCTGAGGGAGAAGACAAATGGACTGAAAAAAAATATAATATAAAACTTAATAACCTTGCAAAGGTTTTACCAATTATAGGCTCAGATGTAACAAATAGTCATCCCGCTATTTTAGGACTTTGTGAAGTTGAAAATAAACAAGTACTAATTGACTTAGTTTCAACTGAGAAAATGAAAGATCTTAATTATGGAATTATTCACTTTGATTCCAAAGATTGGAGAGGTATTGATGTCGCACTACTTTTTGATACAACTAAATTTATCCCCAGAAAAGCAAAAGCATATCCTTTAGAAGTTGAATATAAAGGTAAACCAAGTTTTTCAAGAGATGTACTTGTTGTTTTCGGTTTTTTGGAAAAAGAACCAATTAATTTTATTGTAAATCATTGGCCTAGTAGAGGAGGTGGTCAACCAAGTATTGCTCAAAGATTTAAAGCTGGTGAATTAAACAGAAGAATTATTGATTCTATTTTGTCCATAAATCCAAAATCTAAAATTATTTCTATGGGTGATTTTAATGATGATCCTGGTGATCCAAGCATTAAAGTTGCATTAAAAACAAAATCTGATAGAAATGCAACTAAGCTTAATGAGATGTATAATCCCATGGAATTTCTTCATGAAGAAAAATACTACTGGACTTACCTATATAAAGGCAAAGGGAATATGCTTGACCAATTAATTGTTTCTGGATCATTAATAGAAGAAAACAGCAAATTAAGATTTCTAAAAGCAGGGGTATTTAACAAAAAATGGTTATTAAATGGCAGGGATAAAGGTAGGTGGGCAGGTTATCCTACTCCAAATGTAATTTATGGTAAATTTGATCCTAATGGATATAGTGATCACCTACCAGTTTTTCTTTATTTAGCTAAAGAAATTGATTGATGATTTTTTTTGACCAGAAAAATTAAAAAACTTTTCCATTACCAAAAGAGATATAATTTTTTCATCATTTTCATCTCTGAACTGATTAACATAATTATTAGCATTTGAAGAAATTTCTTTTAACTTATCTAAATTTTTAATGTAATACTCTAACCTATCGTTAAGGTCTGAGTAATCATCTTTAATTTCTATATAATGAAAGTTAGGAATTAAGGTAGCTTCCATAAACCAGGATTCAAACTTTGGTTTTGGCATCACAGCAACTGAATTTGAAGACATAACCCATTTCAAATTAGACGCTACATCATTTCCCTCAATACATAAAATAAATTTATGCTTTAAATGATAGTCAATCGATACCTTTTTTTTAAACCATTGATCATGTTTTGTTCCTGTATTTATTTGCCCTAAATCACAGTAAGGATTATTAAAATATTTAGTGTAGAAATTAATTCTTTGCCTTTGATGAACAGCAGCTCTTCCAAACAAAATATCTTTTTTTTTCTCAATTGGAATAATATCATTTACATATAAAAAGTGTCTTACTTTATTAAGTTTTAGAATAATTGAGTTTTTATTTTTAGCATTAATTGGCCTTGATTTAACAAATGAAACCTCTTTAGGTACATAGTTAATATCACCAAATAGAAAATTAGCTTTTAAAGATTGTGTAAAATATTTTGTGATTGAATAAGTATCAAAAAAATAGGTTTTCCCTTTCTTCTTAATTTTTAAATCGGAGAGTTTTGGCCATGTATCATTTAAAAGTATTTTATTTTCTAATCTATTATAATAATTAACCCTTTTTTTAATATAATTTAATCTGTTGTTTGGTACTGATTTTAAAAGACTTTCAAGATTATTTTTAAAAATAACATTAGGGATAATTAAGGAAAAAAAACCTTTTAAATAATATAAAAACTTATTATTCTTAAAATTTTTCTTGATTATTTTCATAAAAATTTAAAAATGATAAGTTACAAATTAAAAAATTTAGAAAACTCTTGTTTGTAACCACATATTTTGAAATTTGTTAGAGGGATCATACCTTTCTGCTTGAAATTTTATATTGAATTTTCTATCACGAGGATCATTACCAACGCCTGAAACATACATCCAATTTCCATAATTACTATGTACGTCATAATCAATTAATTGTGATTCAAAATATCTTGCACCCCATCTCCAATCAAGATTCAATTCCTTAGCTAAATAACTAGCAACATTTTGTCTTCCTCTATTACTCATCCAGCCTGTATATTTAAGCTCCAACATATTAGCATTTACAAAAGGTTCATTTGTTAATCCATTTACCCATTTATTAAATATTTTAATATCTGTGCTCCATTGATAATCTTTCTCCAAAATACCTCCAATTTTAAATATTTTATTTCCATACTTCATAGAAATATATTTAAAAAAATCTCTCCAAATTAATTCAAAAATCAACCAATATGTTGACTGATTTTTTAAAATATTTTTTTCATAATCCTTTATTTCCCAGAATATTTCACGTGCAGAAATTGATCCATTTGAAAGCCATGATGAAAATTTTGAACTGTAGTCTTGGCCAATTAATCCATTTCTAGTTTGTTTATAAAAATTTATTTTTTTTGATTGCCACAAATAAAAGTCTAACCTTTCTTTAGCTGCATTACAGCCTCCTTTGAATTTGAATGCACTCCTTGAATCCATTTCAAAATCTTCAAGACCTAAATCCGATAGGCTTGGAATTAAGTAATCATCATTCAACAAATTATCATCTAATAACTTTTTAGGTGATTCAACTAAGTCTTTTACTTTTAATTTTTTTTCACAATGCTTTCTAAAATTTGTAAAAACATTAGAAATATTATTAATATCTAGATCATCAGGATCGTATAAAAACTGACTATAAAATGACTTAAAATTTTTATCATTGCATTTACTCTTTAATTGATCCTCTTCATCAACTTCTTCTTGTGTCCACTCTTTTTGGAAGAAAATATTTTTAATTTTTTGTTGTGAAATAATCTTGGTTAATTCCTCAACTGGATCTCCAATTTTAATAATTAATGTAACATTAATTTTTTTTAAATCTTCTTTGAGATTTTCAATAGTTTCTAACAGAAATTTAGCTCTAAACTTATCAATCTTTGGAAATCCAAGATTGGTCATTTTAAACATTGATGAATTAAAACAATAAAATCCTATTACTTTTCCTGAAATCGATAATGCTGAATTAATTCCTGGATGATCATTAATTCTTAAATCATTTCTAAACCAAATTAAAGAGTTAGTTACCTCTACATCTTTTACTGCAATACTTGACATTTTCCCAATTTTTTTCCCACTTTTTTCTCCATGTAAAAGGTCTATTACAAACAGGACAAACTTTAGAGGGTAGATTACTTTTTTTCAATATTTATATCTTCTAATTTGAATTTTTTATTCAATTCAAAAACTTTGCCAGGATTATAATTAGAATCACTTACTATATTGAGTTGTTTTTCGAGAAGTTTTACTTTATGTTGTAGTGTATTTGTTGATTCTGTATAAATTTTATTTTGTTCTAAATTAAAATTTCTGTTCATTGAATGAATTTCATTAAGTATGATCTCAATAAAGTTTAGAACAGATTTTATTTGATTAGGAATCCAGCTTATAATTGGTGTTCCACCAGTAGCTTTAGCGTACTTTGTATTAGCCATAATATATTTTTGAACGAATTGCCAATGACCATTTCTGAACTTATATATTTCCTCAACAATAGCAAGCAAATAACACATACCAATAGAATTTTTTTCTTTTTTTAGATAATGAAAAATAGATCCTCCGCTTAATGAATCAATTGTGTTTTTTAAATCAATAAAAAAATTCTGAATGCATTTGGGTCTGTAAGTTCTTAGATCTAAAAGATATTTAGTTAATTGATTATCAGGATAGAAATTAATTACTCCAGTAAAAATATCTTCCATAGGAATGATATTATCTTGAGCTCCTGTTTGACCTCTAAATTTCTTAGGTTCATCCCACACTCCCTCATAAATTAAGCCATCATCAAATATTTCATCATTTCCCTTTATACCCATGATAAATATCCTAAAATCATTATAATGCTTCCATCTTGATGCTACCCACATGTCTTTTCTCCTATCATTTACAAGTTCCATTGAATGAAAGTTTTGTTTTAAATTTTTATTAAGATCTTCATTGTTATTATTGGAGATAGCCTTCAAAGCTTGTAAAACTGAACCAACCAGCTTTGGTGAATGCTGATTTATATCAACATGATTCATAATAAATCCTGATTCATCACTAGTTCCAGAAAATTTCACACACTGATCAAGATTTGACCAGTGAAAACCTTTTGATTCATCAATAAATTTATAGTTTCCTAAAGAATATGCATAATGATAATCTAACCAAGGATATACATCTAACTTTTCTGCTACCTTAACAAAAGGTTGTGCTATTTGTATTGGCAAAAATTGTCTTGCTTTCCCATATTTCTTTGTCTTTACAAACTGTTGATATGAAAGTTCTAAGGTATATGCAGAAGCTAAAAAACAATATCCTCTGTATAGCGCTTGAATAACCATAATATCAGTTTCATTTTTAACTATGTCAAAATAATTAGTGAGCTCTTCAACCTCAACTTTAATTTTATTAGGAATAGCTAAATATCCTTTGGATCCATCTTCTAAATTAACAGGCATTTTATCAAGTAATTTTTGTAAACCAAGATATCTTTCAGGGAGCTTTATAAGTGGATGATTTTTGGGTAAAAAACCAAATTTTGAACCAACTTCAAAAAAATTATCTGAATAATTATTTTTCATCTATCTCGAATTTTTATTCTTCAAAAATTTGGTTAAATAACTTATTATCAACTCTAAAATAAAAACCATTTTCCTCATGTAAACTGTTGTCAGGAAGTCCATTGAGCGTATGGAATTCTACAATATGATTTTTAAAACTTTTAATATCCTTGATTTCATAAGGGTTACCATAAATATCATTAACTATCATAACTTAAAATTTTTATATGATTTATAAATGAAATATGGAAAAGGTAAGGTTATTGAAATACTGTATAAAATTATCATAGTCGAAAAATCAACTAAAAAATAGAATACAATAGCTAGTATAAGAGGATAAGATGCAAGATTAATAAAAAATTTCTTAAAGAAAATAAGGTATGATTTCAAATCAAATTGTTCTCTTTCCTTTTGGGTCATTGTATTATATCCAGCTAACAAGTATTTAGCATTTTTTTCATTTATGACTTTTGCACATCCTAAAAAAATAAGACTAGTAAAAAAAATTATTAAGAAAACAATGCCAATATCGCTTTGTAAAAAATTTACTAAAAGATTCATTATCAGTGTAATATAGAAATAATTATTTTAACAATTTAAAAACATTCTTTTATTAACATCTATTGTCAATAATTTTCTAAAATAAATTATCAAACTCTTATTTTAATTATTAAAAATTTAGGTATTTAGATAAATGGTATTTAGAAATTCTAAAGGTCAAATCTTAGATCCTTTAAGTTATACTTTACAAATTATTAATAACTATCCTGATGTTGAAATTCACATTGGTACAGACTCATATTCAGAATCAGATAATACGAGATATATAACTGCAATCGCATACAGGTATAAAGAGGCAGGTGTTCATTATATATATTCAAAATTTAATGTCCCAAAAATTAATGACATATGGACAAGATTATGGAAAGAAACTGAAATGAGTCTTGAAATTGCCCAAAAACTAAGGCATCATCCAAAAGTTAATTTGGAAATAGATATGGACTACAATGAGGATAAAAGATTTTTTTCAAATAAACTGGTTCCTGTTGCTAAAGGATGGGCAAATTCACTTGGTTTTAAAGTCAATATTAAACCTTACAGACAAATTGCAACCTCAGCTGCCGATTACCTTTCGAAATAGTTTTTCCTTTAATTTTATTCAATATTTGTATCATGCTAAAAGTAGCTTTTGATAAATCATATAAACATCCCTTAGATGAGAATCATAGATTTCCGATGATTAAGTATGACCTTATTCCTGAACAACTTTTAAGAGAGAATACATGCAATCATGAAAATTTTTTTTCACCATCACCATTGGAAGACAATCTAGCCTTATTAACTCACTGTGAATATTACTATAAAAGATTCTCATCGCTTTTATTAACTAAAAAAGAAATAAGGCCCATAGGATTTCCCATGAGCAGAGAGCTTGTATATAGAGAGAAAAAGATAGCAAAAGGAACAATAGAATGTGTTGATTTTTCAATAAAAAATGGTATTTCAATGAATATTGCAGGTGGTACTCACCATGCATTTCGAGATAGAGGTGAGGCCTTTTGCATGTTGAATGATCAAGCAATTGCTGCTAACTATTTACTGGAAAATAATAAAGCAAATAAAATATTAATTGTTGATTTGGATGTTCATCAAGGTAATGGTACTGCTTCTATTTTTAATGAAAATAAAAATGTATTCACACTTTCCTTTCATGGTAAAAAAAATTATCCATTTAAAAAAGAAATCAGTGATTTGGATGTTGACTTTCCTGACAGCACAGATGATAAATTTTATTTAAGTAAACTAAATGAAATTCTTCCAAAAGTGGTTGACGAATTCGAGCCTGATTTTATGTTTTACCTTGCCGGAGTTGATGTATTAGAAAATGATAAACTAGGAAGATTATCTATGACAATAAATGGGTGTAGAGAAAGAGATAAATTTGTTTTGAAACTTGCTAAAAAAAATAATATACCTATTCAAATTAGCATGGGGGGAGGTTATTCAGTTAATATCAAAGATATTTTGGAAGCTCACTCTAATACATATAGGCTCGCACAGGAAATATTCTTTTAATCTTTAGTTTTTAGGAGCACAACATTCCTCATCATCACATTGACAATACTTAAGATTGTAAATATGAAGACCTGCAAGAAATGCAGCAGCAGAGTAATTTAAAACCTCTGGTACATGTAAAAAATGAAACTCCTCATTAACAATTGAAAGGGTTAAAAGAGAAAAACCTATCCAAAGTAAAGGTTTCATTATTTTTCTAGATGTTTTTTTTACTGAATTATAAACAGCAATAAAAGAAACTGAAATAAAAAGGATATTTAAACTCGACCACCACCATATTGGAGATAAAAAAAGTAAGGGAGTAAGTACGCAATGAGCCAAACATAGTGAACTCGAAGTTGCACCAAAAATATCAGAGTTTTTTAATTCAATTATTTTCATTTTTGCTAGTTTATGCAAATGAACAAATTTATTTTCTATTACCCAATCAAATAAGATGATTTGTTAGATTACATTAAATTATAATACATTTATACACCACAATGAAAAAGGTCGTTATAATAACTGGAGCATCAAGAGGATTTGGAGAGTTAATTGCAAAAAAATTTCAAAAAGAAAATTTTCAAGTTATTGCCACAATGAGAAATATTGATAGCTCTCCGAGTTTAAAAAAGCTTGAAAATTTAGATATAAAAAAACTTGATGTAACTGTTAAGTCCGATATTAAGAATGTTGTTGACTACACGGTTGAAAAATATGGGAGAATAGACATCCTCATAAATAATGCTGGTTATGGAGCTTTTGGTTTTTTAGAGGAAGCATCAGATGAAGAAATAAGAAACCAATTTAATGTAAATTACTTTGGATTGATTGATTGTATTAAGGGAGTTCTTCCTCAAATGAGAAAGCAAAAAGATGGTGTGATAGTTAATATTTCTTCAATAGCAGGAAGGTTTGGATTACCATTCACATCTTTATATAATTCTTCAAAGTTTGCTGTAGAAGGTTTAACTGAATGTCTTCATTATGAATTAAGCTTGTTTGGTATTGATATTAAAACTGTTGCTCCAGGATCTTTTAGAACAGGATTTCATGATTCAATAAACTTTACAGAAGATGAAAAAAAAGAGGATTTAGATGTCGTAAGAGAAAATCTAAAAAAAGCCCTTGAAGATGGAATTAAAAATCAACCTCCTTTTCCTTTTGGATTTGGTAATAATGATGATGTAGCAAATTTTGTTTTTAAAAAATCTATCACAAAAAGTAAAGTTTCTAATTTTATCGGGCGAGATACAAAAATTATAAACTTTTTTATTAAAATTTTTGGTAGAGAGTTACTTTTTAAAATCATCAAAAAACTTTGGTTCTCTAGAATCCTACCAAAAAAAGAATTATGAGCAGACACAATATCCAAAGTTTATTGTTTATTTGCTTTCTTTTAACTTTAAACATTTCATGTAATATGAAAATAAATCCCCCAAAAGCAGAAAAAAATCCAAAAAAACTAACAATACATTCTGATACGAGGATTGACAATTATTATTGGCTAAATCAAAGGGAGGATGAAAAAGTAATTGAATACTTGAATCAAGAAAATAGCTACACTAAAGCCAAGTTAAAACCAACTGAAAAACTTCAAAAACAGCTTTTTAATGAAATGAAATCCAGAATCAAGGAAGATGACAGCTCAGTTCCATATTTTTACAATGATTATTGGTACATAAAAAAGTTTCAAAAAGGAAAAGATTATCCAATTTATACAAGGAAATATAAAAGCTTAGAAAATGAAGAGGAAATTCTACTTGATGTTAATAAATTAGCTAAAAATCATTCATTCTATAATCTAGGTGGAATAAGTATTAGTCCTGATAATAAAAAGTTAGCTTATTCTGCAGATACTTTGTCGAGAAGATTATACACTATTTATTTTTTGGATTTAGAGTCCCAAAAATTATACAATGAAAAAATTGAAAATACAACTGGTAGTTTAGTTTGGGCTAATGACAATCAAACAGTTTTTTATTCTAAAAAGGAAGATGTAACTCTGAGAGTTAATAAAATCTTTAAGCATAAATTAAATACTGATTCAAAAGAAGATGAACTTATTTATGAGGAAAAAGATGAATCATTTAGCATTGGTGTATCAAAATCAAAATCTGAAAAATTTTTATTCATAAGCTCTAGAAGCACTCTGACGAGTGAAGTGAGATTTTTAGACGCAAATAAGCCTGATGATGAATTTAAAATTTTTAATAAAAGAGTCGAAGGTCACGAATATTCCATTAGTCATTTCAAAGACAATTTTTATATAATAACTAATAAGGACAACTCTAAAAATTTTAAATTAATGAGAACCTCATTAAAAAATACAAACCAAAAAAATTGGAAAGATGTAATTGAACATAGAAAAAAAATCCTTCTTGAGGGTATTGAAATATTTAATGACTTTTTAGTAGTAATTGAGAGAGATTCAGGACTTGTTAAAATGAATGTAAGAAAGTGGGATAATAGTCAGAATTATTATTTACCTATTGAAGGTGAGACTTACAGTTTATCAATAGGAACAAATATTGACTTTAAATCCACGAAGTTAAGATATAACTTTTCATCTCTTAATACACCTTCATCAGTTATTGATTTTGATATGGAAACAAAATTGTTCGATGTGAAAAAGAAGCAAGAAGTTGTAGATGATAATTTTAATGAGGCAAACTATATCACTGAAAGATTATGGGCAAAATCTCACGATGGGACTAAGATTGCGATTTCATTAATCAGACACAGTGAAACAAAATTAAATGACCAAACTCCATTATTATTGTATGGGTATGGATCATATGGCATAACTTTAGACCCTTATTTTTCAACCGTCAGACTTAGTTTACTAGATAGAGGCTTTGTCTATGCAATTGCACATATAAGAGGAAGTGAATATTTAGGAAGGGATTGGTACGAAGAAGGTAAACTTTTGAATAAAAAAAATACATTTTTAGATTTTATTTATTGTGGCAAGTACCTTATTGATAAAGGATATACTTCTAAAGAACATATTTATGCAATGGGTGGTTCTGCAGGTGGGCTTTTAATGGGTGCAGTTTTAAATTTTGAACCATTATTATTTAATGGAATAATTGCATCAGTTCCATTTGTTGATGTGATGACGACAATGCTTGATGACTCAATCCCATTAACCACTCTTGAATATGATGAGTGGGGTAATCCAAATGAGAAGGAATATTATGATTATATGCTTTCATACTCACCTTATGATAATGTGAAAGAAACAGATCATACTAATATTTTAGTTACAACTGGCCTGCATGATTCACAAGTTCAGTATTGGGAACCTGCTAAATGGGTTGCTAAACTGAGAGATTATAACAAATCCGACAGCACAATCCTATTAAATACAAACATGGAAACTGGACACAGCGGGGCCTCTGGCAGATTTGAAGCTTTAAAAGAGATTGCAATGGAGTACGCTTTCTTAATTGGTTTAGAAAAAGATTTATTTTAGTTCGATTCTGCTAATATTTCAAGCAGATCCAAAAATAAATTTATTATATCTAAGTACAAATTAACTGCAACCCTGACCGCAGTTCCCCACGAATTATCACCAGCAGCAATTGCTTTTTCTAAATAATTAAAATCATAAATTAAATACAATGAAAATATAACAACTCCACAATATGAGTAAATTATCCTTCTCCTTTCTGATTTAAATACAAAAGCATTCAAAACTTCCACAACTATCAATGCTAATAATGAAATCCAAAGGAAAATTCCGAGAAAACTAAAATCTGTAGGAAAGTATGCTACAATTGCACCAGCTACAATTACAGCTAATGTTGTTCCAGTCATAGCTTGAAAAACTACATTTTGCCACTCTTGATTGTACTTATCGTGAGATAATACATTTTTATTAAAATCGTCTTTTAATTTTTTAAATTCATCAGACATATTATCAAAAGTTTTGGCAGGTTCTGATGCATAGTAATAGATGTATTTCTTTTCATCATCAGCCCCAAACATTTTTTCCACAAAAGTTGCATTTGGATTTTTTTTAACTGTTTTTGATAAAACAGCTTTAGACTTTAGATATTTTCTAAATTTAAATCTTTCTCCAATGTAAGCTATAGTTGGTCCCAATGACCAGCCAATAAAGCCTGAAAAAATAGCAACCATAACAAGGTTTAGAGGATATGAATCAGCATAAATCATAACCATAATAAGAAATAAAAATGTTCCTCCTATTGTAAATACTGCCTCAAGTGTTGTTTCATAGGCTTTATTAAATCTCGCTGATAAAGTAGTGACTACCAGCATGCCACCCAGAATTAAGAATGTTCTGGACATCAATAAATTTGGTTCCATTACTATATATTTTACAAATTTTTGATCGAAAAAAAAAATAAACTGAGCTAATAAAAAACTAAATCTAAATTTTTTATAAATTCATTAATCATTATGAAATTTTATAAACTTTTAACAATAATTACCATTACAATTTTGTTTTCTTGCAAAAAGACAAATGAGAAGCCAAGAATTGGGATTACAGGAATCGCAATAGAATCTAGTACATTTTCACCTGCAATAACCACAGAAAAAGAATTTGATATTAAATATAGTAGTGAAATTTTTGGAAGGTATCCTTTTTTTGATCAGAACTATATTGATAACGCAGATTGGTTTCCAACAATGACTGCTCGAGCTCTACCTGGGGGCGTTGTTTCAAAAGAAGCTTACGAATCTATGGTTTTACAAATCATTGAACTAACCAAACAGACTTTACCGTTAGATGGTTTGTTTCTTGATATTCATGGAGCAATGAATGTAGTTGGTATGGATGATCCTGAAGGTGATTTTATAGAAAGAATTAGGGCTGTGATTGGAAATAAAACAATGATTTCAACATCAATGGATTCTCATGGAAATGTTTCAGAAAAATTAGCAAAGTATTCAGATATTATTACATGTTACAGAAAGGCTCCACATACTGATGCTCTTGAATCAAAACAAAGAGCTCTTGATAATTTAGTTGACAGATTAAAATCTGGTAAAGGAAAACCAAAATACAAAGCTTGGATCCCAGTCCCTATACTATTACCTGGAGAGCAAACCAGTACAAGAGTTGAGCCTGGTAAATCACTTTATGAAAAGGTTAAACCCATTGCTGATAGTAAAGGTGTTGTTGATGCTGCTGTTTGGGTAGGATATGCTTGGGGAGACGCACCTAGAAATCACGCTGTTGTGATGACTGTTGGTGATAATAAAAAAGCTGTGGTAAATGGAGCAGAAGAGTTAGCTCAAAGTTTTTGGGATGCTAGATATGAATTTGATTTTGTAGCTCCAACTACAACCTTAGATAGCGCATTAAATCAAGCATTTAATTATCAAAAAAATAAAATTGGTAATAAGCCATTTATCATTAGTGATATGGGCGATAATCCTACTGCTGGGGGTGCCGGAGATGTAACATGGACATTAGATAAATTATTAAAGATTAAAGAATTTAAATATGAAAATGGTCCAGAATTAATTTATGCTTCAATACCTGGACCTGATCTGATTTTAAATGCTTTAAATACTAAAATTGGAGATAAAGTTAGTGGTTATGTTGGAGCTAAAGTTGATGATCGATTTTCACCACCTATTCTTTTAAATGGAATTTTAAAAGCAGTCCATTTAGGAGATAAAAATGCTGAAGCAGAAGTTGTTGTTCAAGTTGGAAGTATTAAGGTGATTGTAACTAATAAAAGAAAACCATATCATTATATTTCAGATTTTACAAATCTTAATCTAAATCCAAAAAATACAGATATTCTTATGGTTAAAATTGGTTATTTAGTTCCAGAGCTTTATGAAATCAGAGGTGATTGGGTCATGGCTTTGACTCCTGGTGGAGTTGATCAAGATCTATATAGACTGGGATATAAGAAAATAAAAAGACCAATGTTTCCTTTAGATAAAGATATGGAAGATCCAGATTTAAATGCAGTATTGATTCCAGTATTAAAATGAAAATAAAACTAATTAATAAAGCTGGTTACCATTCAAAAATTGAAAATCAAAATGGAAATTATATAGATATTGATAATAAATCTGATATAAATCCCAAAGGAGTCAGTCCAATGGAGCTTCTATTAATGGGAGTTGCTGGATGCAGTAGCATTGATATAATTTCTATATTAAATAAACAAAAACAAGAATTTAAAAACTTATATATTGAAGTTGAAGGGAAAAGAGAGGATGGAGAATTACCATCGCTTTTTACTCAGATTCATGCTGATGTTTTTATAGAGGGAGAAGTAGATTCCAAAAAAGCTTACAAAGCAAGTGAACTTTCATTTACAAAATATTGCTCTGTTTCAAAAACTCTAGAGGCTACAGCTGATATCTCCTTTTCAGTATATGTTAACAATAAAATTTGTAGTAAGTAAAATGAATTTAGATAGTGTAAAGCAAAAAGAATTTTTCCCAGGTTTAAAAGGGAAATTGATACATGGCGACAAAATAACGTGGGCGTTTTGGGATGTTGAAAAAGATGCTGAAGTTCCAGAACATTTCCATCATCATGAACAAATTATGCATGTTGTTGAAGGTGAGTTTGAATTTATATTAGATGGAGAAAAAATGGTTTGTAAAAATGGAGATGTAATTGTAATACCTTCAAATATTCCTCACTCAGGTAGAGCTCTAACTAAATGTATTTTGATGGATGTTTTTTCACCTGTTAGAGAAGAATATAAATGAATATTTCACTTAAATCTAAAAATGCTCTAGTAGGTGGAAGCAGTAAGGGGCTAGGAAATGCAGTGGCAAGACAACTTGCTTTGTCTGGAGCTAAAGTTACTTTAGTTGCAAGATCTGAAGATTTGCTAGTCAACACAATCAATGAACTAAATAAACTCACTGACTGCAAACATGAATACTTAATATGTGATTATAATGATCATGAAAAATACTCCAAAATAATTAGTCAATATTTATCTAATAATCGAATTGATATATTAATTAATAATACACAAGGTCCTAAATCAGGTGATGTAAATAGCTTATCAATTGAAGACTACCAAAAAGCTTTTGATTTATTATTTAAAAATACTGTGTTCACAACAATGCTTGCGATTGAAAATATGAAAAAAAATAGCTGGGGAAGAATTATAAACATGACATCGGTTAGTGTTAAAGAACCACTCAGTTATTTAGCATTATCCAATTCTATGAGATCATCCGTTATATCTTGGGCAAAAACTCTTTCAAATGATATAGGGCATAATAATGTTACAGTAAATAATATTTTGACAGGTTATTTTGATACTGAAAGATTAAAAGAGTTGAACTTAGATAAAGCAAAAAAGTTTAACGTAGATGTTGATGAGTTATATGATACAATGAGAAATCAAGTTCCATTGGGAAGAATCGGTAAACCTGAGGAATTTGGATATCTTATAACATTTTTAGCATCTGAATATGCTAGCTATATTAATGGAGCAAATATTCCAATTGACGGAGGACTTTTGAAATCAATTTAATCCATCAAGAACATGTCTATTGTAGAGTCAATTTCATTTTTTTCATCAATACTTGGTGAAAATAAATAACTGTATAACTTTTTGTCATCTACAGTAGGCTTTAAAGTTAAATCTTTGTTTGAACTATAAATTATATCCCACTTATCTCTGACCATTTTCCATTTACTTCCATTTTTGTCCCACCAATCAACAGCAGCTTTACATTCGGAGTCAGGCACTTTAGTGTAGGTACTATAGCCTTTTTCGTGAGCCAAAACAAACTGCGAATCATCTTCCTTTTGAATTTTCTTGTTGTCTTGATCATGTATCCATCCATCGCTTGTGATTTCATGTCTGTTTCCTCTAATTGTGACATTATAATCAGATCTTTTTGAAAACTCTCTTCTTGGCAGGGGTGCTGGAGTTGTATTTTCCCAATAACTTTTTCCATCTCGGTGAATCCAAGATGCAGATCCCTCATATCGTGGACTATCATCTACTTGAAAAACTTTTTGAGTCCACTGACCTTTAACATCTTTTTTGTCTAAGGAAATATAAGACCATTTATCATTTTTGTCGTAAAGATAAAGATCAGTATTCTGATAAATCCAATCTTGTCTCCAGTGTTTCACAATAGAGGGGAATTGCTTGCTACCAACTATTAATAAATGTTGAATTGAAATTTTATTTTTTTCATCGAGTATTAGTTGACCCCACTCTAATGCTCTGGCTTTATATGTTTTTGATTTTTGATAATCATCCTTCTCAGAAAAAACAAATGTCTCAGCAAAATTAAATTCAATTTCAAAGCAACCACACATAGATTTAATAGATTGAATATCCTTAGACTTCTTACTTTGAGAATAAATAGTAATGCACAACATAATGCACAACAAAGACAAAAATGAGCTTTTATTCATAATTTATTATTTTGAATCATTCTAAATTATAAAATGTTTGCGATTTATTAGTAGTTTTGAAGATTATTTTTAAAAATTGATATATTTAATTAATGATTAAAACAGAGGCCCTTAAATTCAACTACAATAATCAAGTTTCATTTAATTTTCCTGATATTTCATTAAATAAAAATGAAAACTTATTAATTATTGGAAGTTCAGGTATAGGAAAGACAACTCTCTTACACCTTCTTGCAGGCTTGCTTCAATCTAACTCTGGCTCAATAAACCTATATGGTCAGGATATTAGTAAATTAACTCAACATCAAATTGATAAATTTAGAGGACAAAATATTGGTATTGTTTTTCAAAAACCTCACTTTGTCAATTCTTTAACTGTTAAGGAAAATCTACAACTAGCTCAATATTTAGGGAACAAAAAGGACGATTCAAGGATTGTAGATATTTTGTCAAGTTTAGATATTTTAGACAAGGAAAATAAAAATCCTAAAAAATTAAGCCAAGGTGAAAAACAAAGAGCATCAATAGCTATGGCTATTGTAAATTCACCCAAATTAATATTAGCTGATGAACCTACATCAAGTTTAGATGATGAGAATTGTGAAAGAGTGATTAAACTATTAAAAAAACAAGCTTCAGATTTTAATGCGCAACTTATTGTTATAACTCACGATAACAGATTAAAGAAACATTTTAAAAAAACCATAAAGCTTTGAATATTTTTAAATTAAGCATAAAGAATATTATAAGTAAGCCTCTAAGCTCACTTTTGAGTTTAACATTACTAGTTTTTGGTATAGGAATAATTTCTCTTTTACTACAACTAAATAGCTTGATTAAAACTCAAATGGATAATAATCTTAAGGGAATAGATATGGTTGTTGGTGCTAAAGGAAGTCCACTTCAACTAATACTATCTGCAGTTTACCACATTGATTCACCAACAGGGAATATTTCTGTTGAAGATGCTAAAAAAATTAAAAATAATAGAATGGTCGGCTCTAGTATTGATCTTCTTTATGGTGATAATTATAAAGGTTATAGGATAGTGGGTACCGATGATGAGTTCCTTGACCTTTATGATGCAAAAATTAAAGATGGTCGTAAATGGGAGGATCCATTTGAAGTTGTTGTTGGATCAAAAATACATTCGAAATTTGATTTAAAACTGGATGATGAATTAATGAGTTCTCACGGATTGAGAGAGACTGGAGAAGCCCATGAAGATCAATTGTTTAAAATTGTTGGATTACTTGAACCATCAAATTCAGTAATTGATCAATTAATAGTGACATCTCCT
>Ga0208624_1000627_pt1 | contig 17874 bp, 15 predicted proteins | sample Knorr_S23_td_DCM_FD_185607 | JGI IMG/M metagenome (GOLD analysis project Ga0208624, IMG submission 185607) | Marine microbial communities from Southern Atlantic Ocean transect - Knorr_S23_td_DCM_ad_71m_LV_A (SPAdes) (version 2) | ecosystem: Environmental > Aquatic > Marine > Oceanic | place...
TATGCATCCCCAACTCAGGAGTTTGATATAATCACACAAAAAATCCGTATTATAACAAGCATCAATAAACCACTAGTGATCGCTTGTAAGGGCATTGACATAAATTCAAATAAACTTCTCACAGAAATCAGTAAAGAAAATCTGCCAGATTGCATCCCGGTAATTTTATCAGGACCGGGTTTTGCAATTGATCTCGCAAATGGACATCCAATAGCAATCACATTGGCTTCGGACTCACATTCTGGTCTTGAAAATATAGGGCAGCTTCTTGCCAGTAATAACTTTCGTCCTTACTTCAATGACGATGTCGTAGGTGTTCAAATTGGTGGGGCGCTAAAAAACATAATAGCAATTGCCACGGGCATCGCAATGGGCAAAAAATTAGGGGATGGCGCTGTTGCATCTTTAATAACGCGTGGCATGAATGAAATTATTACTTTTGGGATGATTATGGGAGCAAAAAAAGAGACATTTTTTGGTCTATCAGGATTAGGTGATTTGGTTTTGACTGCAACAAGTTTAAAATCAAGGAACACCAAACTTGGTAATCAAATCGGTATCTCAGATGGATTAAAGAACATCTCAAAAGACCTGACCGAAGGTTTTTATACCACTAATGCAGTTTATAATATTTCCAAAAAGAAAAAGATCAAGCTACCAATAATTGATGCAGTTTATAATATATTATATAATAATGGATCTGTTGATAACGAAATTGGTCTATTAATGAATAGACCGCTTAGGGATGAAAATACAAGCAAGGATTAGTTATGGCGTACTGGCTTTTTAAATCTGAACCGAATACATGGTCCTGGAATGACCAAATTGCTGCAGGTTCTAAAGGCACAGAATGGGACGGGGTTAGAAATTATCAAGCAAGAAACAACATGGATAAGATGAAGATAGATGATCTAGGCTTTTTTTATCATTCAGTTAAAGAAAGGAATATCGTGGGCATTGTTAAGGTAATTGCTGAAGCCCACAGCGATACAACAACCAATGACAGTACGTGGAGATGTGTAGATCTTGCTTACCACAAGAGTTTCACAAACTTGGTGAATTTGGACACCATAAAGCTTACTGCCTCTTTAAGTAATATGGTACTCGTGAAAAATTCTAGATTGTCAGTACAACCTGTGACTGAAAGAGAATGGAATATCATTTGTGATATGGGGCAACCTCAATAATAGAATTAAAAATGGTGATTAATAAAAATGAATAATTTTATAGGAAATAAAGTTAACAAGACTTGGTCAGAAAGTTCTCACATTAATCGAAAAACATATGATGATCTTTACGCAGAGAGTATTGACTCACCCGAAACTTTTTGGCGCAAACATGGTCAAAGAATTGATTGGATCAAACCATACACAAAAGTCAAAAATACATCTTATAAGAAAAATAATGTAAGTATCCAGTGGTTTGAAGACGGCACACTAAATATTTCTGCCAATTGTATTGATCGCCATCTTGAACATAATTCCCAAAAAAAAGCTATTATTTGGGAGAGTGATGATGGCGAGTTAACTCGTATTTATACTTACCAGCAGCTCTACGAAGAGGTATCTAAATTTGGAAATATTTTAAAAAATATCGGTACAAAAAAGGGTGACCGGGTCACCATATATATGCCAATGATACCAGAGGCAACCTTTGCAATGCTCGCTTGTGCAAGAATTGGTGCAATCCACTCGGTAGTTTTTGGAGGATTTTCTCCCGAAGCTCTTGCTGGACGAATTCATGATTGTAAATCAAAAATAATTATTACTGCAGATGAGGGAATACGTGGTGGAAAAATTATACCACTCAAGGAAAATGTCGATGATGCAATCAAGATTGCTAATGGACTTGGTACTGTGGTTGAAAAATCATTGGTGATTCAGCGAACTGGAAATAAAATTTCATGGGATTCATCAATTGATACATGGTATCATGATGAGATAGAAAAAGTATCAGGCTCTTGCCCTCCTGAAGAAATGGCCGCGGAGGACCCGCTCTTTATTTTGTATACCTCTGGCTCGACAGGAAAACCTAAAGGTGTTCTTCATACGACAGGCGGTTACATAGTCTACGCATCGATGACACATGAATATATTTTTGATTATAAACCAGATGATATTTATTGGTGCGCTGCTGATGTCGGGTGGATTACTGGTCACAGTTACATTGTATATGGACCTCTCTCTAATGCAGCAACTGTACTGATGTATGAGGGACTTCCAAACTATCCAAATGCATCAAGGTGCTGGGAAATTATTGATAAGTATGCGGTTAATATTTTCTATACTGCCCCAACCGCTATTAGAGCTCTCATGGGTGCTGGTGATGAACATGTCAAATGTACAGACCGTTCCAGTTTGCGGCTTTTGGGAACAGTCGGGGAGCCAATCAATCCTGAGGCGTGGAATTGGTATTTCAATGTTGTCGGCGATGCAAAATCTCCAATAGTAGATACATGGTGGCAAACGGAGACAGGTGGCATAATGATATCGCCTTTACCAGGCGCAATTGACCAAAAACCTGGGTCTGCAACATTACCTTTTTTTGGAATACAACCTGCAATCGTTGATGCTGACGGGAAAATTTTAAATGATGAATGCAGCGGCAATTTAGTCATATGCGACTCATGGCCGGGACAAATGCGGACAGTATATGGTGATCACAAAAGATTCGAAAGTACGTATTTTTCAACATACGATGAAATGTATTTTACAGGTGATGGATGCAGGAGAGACTCAGACGGTTACTACTGGATAACAGGTAGAGTTGATGACGTTATAAATGTTTCAGGTCATAGGCTGGGGACTGCGGAAGTAGAGTCCGCTCTTGTTTCAAACAAAAAAGTATCCGAGTCCGCAGTCGTCGGGTTCCCTCACAATATTAAGGGTCAGGGTATCTATGCTTTCGTTAGTCTGAAAGCTGGTGTTGACTATGAAGATGAGGCAATTTCAAAGGAGCTCAATAGCACTGTTAGAGATGTAATTGGACCGATTGCTTCACCGGATCACATACAAATAACACCATCCTTGCCAAAAACGAGATCAGGAAAAATTATGCGTCGTATATTACGCAAAATTGCTGAAAATAATTTTGGTGATTTAGGCGATACCTCAACACTCGCCGATCCTACAGTTGTTGATGATCTGATTAGCAATAGAAAGAATAAATAATTAGAAATCAGAGGTTATTCCCTTTTTTTCCCAGTCGCCATATCTTGTGGGTTCGGGCCCCTCTGGTCCATCAATTTCTTTTGGCATTTCATTTACTGCTTTACTATTTGCTTTTCTTCTCTCTTCAGCTTCCTTAAGAGCTCTCTTTGCTGCAGGTGAGAGTTTATTTTTGTTATTTTCTGACATTATTTTTTATTATTGTTACATCTATAAGTATAAATATAATTAATAATAAAAAAAATTAAATATGAGCCCTGCAAAGAAAATAATAAAACATCAAGAAAAAGGATATATTCCCAGAGCACTGGCATTGGATATACTGGATGAGGTTGTTCGTAAAAATGTAAGCCCAGACGACCGACTAGAATTTTACCTCAAAAAAGAGAATTATCGAAGTTTACCAAAAGAAGATATTGCGCTTTGTAAGTCAATAGTCATGATAACCCTCAGACGATGGGGGCACATTGAGCAGATATTATATAATTACCTGAAAAAATCGGTTCGGAGCCATTCCCCCCGAATTCACCTAATTATGATGACTGCCATATGCCAATTAATTTTTATGCAATCTCCGCCCTATGCCGTGGTTAATCTTGCGATAATACAAACTAAAAATGATAAAAAATCATATAAATTAAAAAATCTTGTTAATGCAGTGCTCCGCAGAGTGAGCGATGACATTGAAGAATATAATGATGATCAATTTGATAACGTTGAACTAATTCCCAAATGGATGTTAGAAAGGTGGAAAAATTATTATACATCTGATGAAATAAATCAAATAGCGAGCTCATTAGTCAACATTCCACCTTTAGACATAACACTAAAAAAAATTGATGAAAAAATTGCTGAAGATCTTGGTGGGGAATGCATTGTACCCGGAAATATTCGTTTCAAAAAGTATGGATTTATTCCAGATATAAAATACTATCATGATGGCAAATGGTGGGTCCAAGATATTGCTGCATCCATGCCCGTACGAATTATTCAAAATGAAATTAATAACAAAAACATTGTTGATCTTTGCGCGGCACCTGGAGGTAAAACAGCAAATTTAATTGATGCCGGAGCAAAAGTCACAGCAATTGAGAGCAATATTGATCGGATAAGCCTTTTAAAAACAAACCTTAAAAGACTGAACTTTGAAGCAGATATTATTCATGCTGATGGAACAAAATGGAGCACAAAATTAAAATATGACGGAGTCTTGATCGATGCACCATGCAGTTCTACTGGTGTCATGAGACGGAACCCAGACATATTAAGAAGAAAAAATCATAATCTGGATTATCTTACAAATCTTCAACATAAATTACTTATTAATGGAATTAAACTTCTTAAAAAAGGTGGGTTTCTCTTATATTGCACTTGTTCATTAGAAAAGGAGGAAGGAGAATTTCAAATTGATAGAATTCTTGATGAAAGAGATGACATTGAATTAAGAAAAATTCAGAAAAAAGATTTTGTTTTATTTCAAGAATTTATTCACCCCAATGGTTATTTAAGGATTTTGCCCAATACAATAGGGGATGGTGGAAATGATGGTTTCTTTATTTCCATTCTTCAGAAAAAATAATAATATTAACTTGCATATATAAAAATCAGGAGTAATTTAATGCCGATTTTCCGAAAAGATGAGATGGAAGCCACGCCAGATGTTGCAAGACCACACATCAAAATGATTCAATATGCCGGTGATCTTCTTAAAGTAGGCATTGTAACCTACAAAAAAGGCGATGTTCCACCCCCGCATTACCACCCTAATGACGAACAATGGATATATATTCTCTCCGGTAAACTGGCCGTCTTACTGGGAGATGAGACAACAACAGCGGATGCTGGTGATTTGATTTTTATTCCAAGAAATACCGTGCATGGTATACGTCTATTAGACGATGAATGCACATTCTTTGCGTGTAAAAATAAATCAGGAGCAGGTGGCTTGAGTGAAGACTACACTGATGTGACTAATCTTGATGAACTAATAGAAAAACTTGAAATGCAAGAATAGTTTTAATGTGTGATTTAGGCCTCGAGGAAACAACTGAGTATGAATGATAATATTATTAAGATAAAACGTGCTCTCATTAGTGTTTTTGATAAAACAGATATAGTAAAGCTTGCTAAAAGCCTTGCAGAACATGGTATTGAAATTGTCTCCACAGGAGGCACGGCAAGATTACTAGTTGAAAATAATATTGAAGTAACTCAAATAGATGAAATCACAAAATTCCCCGAGGTCTTGGGTGGTCGAGTTAAAACATTACATCCAAATATATACGCAGGCTTGCTCTCAAGATTGAATAATTCAGATGACAAGGAAACAATAAAAGAATTTAATATAGAGGAATTTGACCTTGTGGTTGTAAACTTATACCCTTTCCAAGAAATTGTCGAAACCACAGAAGACGTTGCTGAAATTATTGAAAATATTGATATCGGGGGGCCTTCGATGATAAGAGCGTCTGCAAAAAATTACCCAAGAGTGTCGGTAATAACTCACACTGGTGCATATGACGGTCTAGTAAAAAAATTAGAGATAAATGGAGGATTATCATTAAGTGAAAGAATGTCACTCGCAGCTGAAGCTTTCAAATTATCCTATAATTATGACAAGATAATTTCAAATTGGTTTGAAAACTACCTCAACCCCGATCAGAAAAATTGGTCAACAGATAAAATAATAAGCGAAAAAAAACTAAGATATGGTGAAAACCCTCATCAATCAGGTGCATTACAAATTAATTCAAAGAGTGGGCTTGGCTCCATCGAACAATTACAAGGAAAAGAGTTATCTTATAATAATATTAATGATATTGATGCGGCTCTGCAGCTGATTGACGATTTTAAGAGAGATAGCCCCACATTTGCCATAATCAAACACGCTAACCCATGTGGCGTCGCACAGAAAGAGACGATATTTGCCTCATATATTGATGCACTATCTTGTGATCCAACGAGTGCTTTTGGTGGTATTTTAATAGCTAATGTTCCTATTGACGCAGACACTGCAACTGAAATTGTAAAAATATTTTCAGAAGTTGTAATCGCACCCGGTTTTACTGATGATGCATTAAAAATACTATCCGATAAGCAAAACCTCAGAGTAATAAAGTTTAACATAATCAATAATGAAAAATCAGATAACAAGATACTCAAGTCAGTCTATGGAGGCTATTTAGTGCAGGACAGAGACCAATTTATAATTGATGAAAGTGAACTAAAGACTGTCACTTCTAACAAACCTAATTCTGAGCAGATGAGAGATTTGATATTCGCATTCAAGGTTGTAAAGCATGTAAAATCTAATGCTATTGTTTATGTGAAAAATATGAAGACAATTGGCATCGGAGCAGGTCAAACGAGTCGCGTCGATTCATCAAAAATTGCAATACAGAAATTTTATGAGAATATTAATGACGAAAAACAAAGAACTGGATGTGTCATTGCATCTGATGCATTTTTTCCATTTTCTGATGGATTAGATGAAGCCATCAAATTTGGTGCAGTCGCCGTAATCCAACCTGGCGGTTCGATTCGAGATAAAGAGGTTATCGAAACAGCGAATAATGCAGGTCTGTCAATGGTTTTCACTGGTTACAGACATTTTAAGCACTAACAATCAAATATAATCGCTTAACTTTGTTGGCAAAAATTTACCTATATTTTGTTTTCCCATGATTTTATTATTTTTGACAATTGTATGTCCCCTCAATAATACTTCGTCGGGCCAGCAAAATAATTCAAATCCGGAGTATGGGTTATATTTTGACCCATCAACAACCATCTCGTCTGTGAGTATAACTTTTTTATCTTTGTTCCAGATTGTAATATCAGCATCGGAACCAATCCTAATTTCACCTTTTTTAGGATAAAGACCATATATTTTTGCAGGCATTGTTGAGGTAATCCGAATAAAATCATGCAAATCTAAATTGCACTGTTTTCTTAATACCTTATTGAGAATAATTGGTAATCTCCAATGGAGCCCTGGCATACCATTAGGTATTTCTTTAAAGCTTGGATTATTACCCATAAAAAACTTACCTTTTTCATCAAAGCTATATGGTGCGTGATCGGAAGATACTAAATCAAGAACCTTTCCCTCAATACCATACCATAATGCTTCAGAGTCACTCTTATCACGGACTGGAGGACTGCAGATCCACTTTGCAGCTTCTTTTATATCAGATTGGTTGAGCAGACTTGAGTTCAAAGAGAGATATTGAGTACATGTCTCAGCAAAAAAATGAACCCCCCTTAACTTACCTTTTTTTATTTCATTAAGGCCTTTTTCAGAGGAAACATGAAAAATCATTACCGGTTGTTTAGTCTCCTCGGACATTTTTATGATCCTCTTGAAAGCGTCTACTTCACCCTCCACTGGATGACTATCTGTGTGATACTTTGGGTGCGTACAATCATTATTAAGCAATTCTTTAACTTTTTTTGTAATCATTTCATGATTTTCAGCATGCACTGAAACCATCGCACCGCATTGTTTCGCCTGATCAAGTATCCTTCGAATACTATTATCATCGATTCTTAACCTGTCATAAGTCATGAATATCTTTATTGAACTATGGCCTTCCCTGATCAGCTTTGGTAGCTGAAAATCAATAACATCATCTGACGGTCCAGCAATGATCATGTGCATGGAATAATCTACAACAGCATTATTTTCGGCTAGCTCGTGATATTCTTGAACAATATTTGTAAGGGAGTCACCCTCATACTGCGCTGCAAATGGTATAACAGTTGTATTTCCTCCGAGTGCTGCCGCAGTTGTTCCAGAAAGAAATGTGTCAGAATTTACTAAACCAGATGCGGATCTCTGTTCAATATGACAATGACTATCAACGCCACCCGGAAGTACTAGTTTATTTGATGCATCAATTTCTCTATCAACCGATACACATATATTATTTTCTATTCTCTCTATGACCTGATCTTCTATTAGAACATCAGTGACTTCAACCTTATCAGAATGGACAACAGTTCCATTTTTGATTAAAATTTTTTGAGATGACATTTTCTAAAACCTCAACAGAGAAAAAATTGGATTTGAAGTTTTGATGATGGAGCGGGCGATGAGATTCGAACTCACGACCCCAACCTTGGCAAGGTTGTGCTCTACCACTGAGCTACGCCCGCTTATTAAACACCTAATTTTATATATGGATTTAGTATATTTTACTAGCAAATAATTCATTAAATGTGATTGATTTTGTGCTATTACTTATTATATAGAAGAAGTCTAGAATGGATACTTTATTATGACAGATATTAACCAATTTATAAAAGATACGACTACTGCATCTTTCTCTGAAGATGTAATTGAAGCGTCAAGTCATAGTCTTGTAATCGTAGATTTTTGGGCGCCATGGTGTGGACCCTGCAAGCAATTGACACCAACACTTGAAAAAATTGTGGGTGAATTTGGTGGAAATGTCTTACTGTGTAAAGTAAATGTGGACGAAAACCAGGCGATAGCAGCACAAATGGGTATTCAATCAATACCAGCTGTGTTTGCTTTCAGAGACCAAAAACCAATTGATGGCTTTATGGGTAACATTACAGAAGATGAACTTAGAAAATTCTTTGATAAGCATGCTAACACTCAAGATACAAAGGTTGATGAACTCCTACAAGAAGCAACCAATTTAAAGCAAGAAAAGAACTACGAGGAAGCCCTAACGATTCTTGAGTCAATTGCAACAGATAACTCTGATAATATTGATGTCATACTCGAAATTGCTGATTGTTACCTGCAAATGGGAAAATTTGATTTCGCAAATGACTTTCTGGCAAACTTGTCTCCACAAATATTAAATAATGAGAAAATAAGGCAGCTAAAATCAACAATTGAATTATCCCAGAGTGATCCTGTTGATGATGCCAATATATCAGATCTTAAAGAGAAGATAGAGAAAAATCCAAGCGACCATCAATCGAGAATTGATTTATCACTTTACTATAATTCTGTTGGTGATAAATCTTTAGCTGCAGATTTGTTGATAAAATCTATTCATATAGATAGAGATTGGAATGAAAAAGCAGCTCAGTCGCAGTTACTAAAATTTTTTGAAGCCTGGGGCTTTGCAGATCCTGTGACTGTTGAAAAAAGAAAAGATTTATCAGCAATTTTGTTTTCCTAGGAGTACGCATGAACCAAGAAACTGATATTAGAAATTTACCAGAAGTTATTCCAATTTTTCCCCTTGATAAATGTGTTCTGTTGCCAAAAGCAATATTGCCTCTAAATATATTCGAGCCAAGATATTTAGAAATGATTGATGATGCTATGAAAAAAAATAAGTATGTTGGAATCATCCAACCCTCTGTATCTAAGAGAAAAAAGAGTGATACAGAGCGCGTTGGATGCCTTGGGAAGATCTCTACTTATGTTGAAAATGATGATGGTACACTAATAATTAAATTAACAGGTATCTGCAGATTTAATATCATCGAAGAGATAGGAAATAGAGCTCCTTATCGAGAAATGAAGGTAACATATCATGCTTTTAATGATGACCTATTACTCGATGATAATACAGATACAATTGACAGAGAAAAGTTGCTAAATGTTATATCTGACTACTTAAATGTGAATGACTTAACGACTGACTGGTCTGTAATAACCGATACGGATACAGAAATTTTAATAAATGCCTTTGCAATGCTCAGTCCATTTACAGCAAAAGAAAAGCAGGCACTGCTTGAAGCAACAAATATAGAAAATAGATCTGAAATCCTAATAGCGCTAAGTGAAATTTCAATCGCGTCCAGAAATAATAAAAAAAATAATTTCATTCAGTAAAATGACAGATAATTTTGATCAGAAACTATTACATGTTTTGATTTGTCCTGTTAGCGCTGGTCCACTGGATTATGATGAAGAAAATCAAGAACTTATATCTGATAATGCTGGCTTGGCATACCCTGTAAGAAACGGTATTCCAATAATGCTTCCTACTGAAGCAAGAAAGTTACCAAAGAAATAATCATCAATCTACGTGTTCAACTAAGCTTAGTGCCTAATATTTTATAGATATACCAGATCCCCCTCTAACAAGAGTCTTTTTGAGGATGGGAATGCTATCAGCCAAATTAATTACGAAGTTTTTTAGGGGATTTAGGCCACTAATATTATTTGAATATAACCTGTTTATTCCATCATATGCTAATGCTGATGTCAAAATATCAGGCATTCTTTTCCTTTGGTATTCTTGAAGATTACTTGTCGAGCCAACATCTAATCCATACTTAAAGGCTTCAATGATCCTATCAGATAGACAAATGATATCACGCAATCCTAAATTAGTCCCTTGTCCAGCCAGGGGATGAATCGAATGAGCTGCATCACCAATTATAGCACATCTCTTGAAGTATAATTTATGTACAAGAGAGAAGTTAAGCTCAAAAAAACCAGTGTTATCCAGTTTAATAATTTCACCAATATAATTTTTAAACTGTTTTTCAATATTCAATTTTAAGTCACCAATACTAATTTTTTTTATTTGGTCAATATTCTCTCTATTCATCGACCAAATTACAGAGGAAGTGCCTTTACCCATTGGAAGTAAAGCAATGGGACCCGTCTGTAGAAAATTTTCAACAGCAATATTTTCATTATTTTTTGAATGCTCAATAAGACAAGATAGTGCAAGCTGATTATAGTCCCATGATACTGATTTAATGTTGAGTTGTTTTTTTACGGCTGATTTTCTTCCATCAGCTGCAACAAGCAATTTCGATGTTAATATTTGATTCTGCACTTTCAAATTGACCTGATCAGTCTCCAACTTAATATCACCAATATTAGCGTAAATTACGTCTATGTTGCTCAGTTTTGCTGTTTCTTCAGAAACTAACTTTCTAAGCACCTTCTCATCAATTATATATGATGCAACCTCGTCATTAACCCTATTATCTAGATTTAAAAAACTTTGTTTTTCTATATTTGATGCTGAGTGACTTATAAATATTTTAGATACCGGGTGTGTATGTGGTTCTATCAATTTCCAGATACCAAGTGACTTACACAGGTTTATTGTTGATAGTGATAAGGAGAGAGCGCGAACGTATTCCTTAAGATCAGAATCTTTTCTCTCCTTGTCAATGATTATTATTCTAATCCTACCACCCAATATCTTAGATAATCTAAGTGCAAAAAATTGTGAGGTTATTCCATTACCTACAATTATTACATCCGAATGTGAAGGTTTTAGCTGTTTCATTTTTTTCTTGTTATGTAGTCTTTAAAATATAAATATATAACTTTATTAAATAATTTCTATTTTATTATGAGTGCGATTAAAAATCTTAAGAACTTACTCAACATAGAGAAGATATCAGATAATAGATTCAGAGCTTCAGTAAATGAGTTTGGTTGGACTAGGGTATTTGGAGGCCTTATCGTTGCACAATCAATCATTGCCTCCTACAGGACTGTTAAAGATAAAAATTTGCACTCCTTACACTCATATTTTCTTCGTGCTGGTGATCCTGATATTATAATGAATTACGAGGTGAGTACTCTTCGTGAGGGCAGAAGTTTTGCTCAAAGGATTGTATCGGCTTACCAGAGTGACAAACTAGTATTTTATATGATTGCGTCGTTTCAAAAAAAAGAAAAGGGGCTTGAACATCAGGAAAAAATGCCTCGTGGCATCGTTACTCCCGAAAACCTGAAAACAGAAATGGAAATACTTGATGATGTTTTTAAAAATAAACCAGACAATATTAAAGACACACGACATAGGGGTAGAGCCATAGAATTCAGGCCAATAAAACCACGAGATATTACTATGCTGAAAAATGAAGACCCTTTACAGCTGCTTTGGTTAAAAACCTCGGCGAAAACAGATCTAGATCCGATTATGAACCAAGCTCTATTGGCGTATGCGAGTGACTATACAATTCTAGATACAGCTCTTATGCCTCATGGTATTTCAATTTTTCAGAAAGATATTCAAGTTGCAAGTCTAGATCACTCAATTTGGTTTCATGATAGCAATTTTGATATTAATGATTGGACCCTTTACAGCCAGAAAAGCCCAAAAACAAGTGGTAATAGAGGTTTTGCTGAAGGAATGCTTTATTCCTATGAAGGAAGTTTAATCGCGACTGTGGCGCAGGAGGGCATGATTAGAAAAATGCCTATTATTTAATCATATTTCAAATAGTGCATAATTTTTAATCTTATTCACTTTATCCAAACAGTAAAGAGTTTCCCAAGAAAAAAATTATTGTTACATAACAATAGTTTATAAGAAAATTCCAAAACTTGGCACACTTTTTGCACTAATTATTTCAAACGATTTTAAAAGGAGAAATTCGATGAAATTAATTACAGCAATCATTAAGCCATTCAAGCTTGATGACGTAAGAAAAGCTCTCGTTGATCTTGGGATTGAAGGGATGACTGTTACCGAAGTAAAAGGTTTTGGTCGCCAAAAAGGACATACCGAAGTTTATCGAGGCGCTGAATATGAAGTGAATTTTATCCCAAAGATCCAGATTGATCTTGTACTAAAGGATGATTTACTCGACTCAGCAACAAGCGCGATAGTTGAGGCAGCAAAAACAGATAAAGTCGGTGACGGTAAAATATTTGTATTTGATGTTCAAGGCGCAATTAGAATCAGGACTGGCGAAAAAGACGCTGAAGCCCTTTAGAAAACTAGGAGAAAAAAATGTTAAAAAAATTATTATTATCAGCAATTGGTCTTGGAGTTATTACTCTGACCATGACTGAACCGGCCAACGCTGCTGGTGAAGATACGGCTTATGTATTTAATACGTTGCTATTCTTGATCGGTGGTTTTTTGGTTATGTGGATGGCAGCTGGCTTTGCAATGCTAGAGGCTGGTATGGTACGATCTAAAAGTGTTGCCATGCAATGTACAAAAAATATAGCTCTTTATTCAATAGCTGGTATAGCGTTTTGGGTACTTGGCTATAATTTAATGTATGATGGTGTTGATGGTGGATTTTTTGGAAGCTTCACAGCTTTTAGTGTTCCAGACCCATCAGTTGATACAGGAGACTACTCTGCTGCTTCAGACTGGTTTTTCCAAATGGTATTCTGCGCAACAGCAGCTTCCATAGTATCTGGTACACTTGCTGAACGTATCAAGTTGATTCCATTTCTAATATTCGTTGTAATACTATGTGGTATTATTTATCCTATCCAAGGCGCATGGCAATGGGGCGGAGGTTTCCTCTCCGAACTAGGCTTTAGTGATTTTGCTGGGTCTACAATAGTTCACTCAACAGGTGGATGGGCTGCTCTTATGGGTGCTCTGATACTTGGCTCACGAGCTGGCAGATATAATGAAGATGGCACTGTTAATCCTATGCCAGGGTCATCCATGCCGCTAGCAACATTGGGTACTTTCATCCTGTGGTTGGGATGGTTTGGATTTAATGGTGGCTCACAGCTTGCCCTAGGTTCGCTAGAAGATGCATCATCTGTATCAAAAATATTTATGAATACAAACCTCGCTGCTGCGGGTGGTGTTGTTGCCGCTATTATATTATCGCAAGTATTGTATAAGAAAGTCGATTTGACTATGGCCCTTAACGGTGCTCTAGCAGGTCTTGTATCTATTACAGCAGAACCTTTAATGCCTTCACCACTTCTATCAATAATCATTGGTGGTATCGGTGGTATTATAGTTGTACTTGCTGTACCGATGCTTGATAAATTTAAAATCGACGATGTCGTTGGTGCGATTCCTGTGCATCTACTCGCAGGTATTTGGGGAACATTAGTTGTTCCACTATCTAACGATGGAACGAGTGTTGTAACCCAGTTTATTGGTGTTATTTCAATCGGTGTCTTCGTAAGTGTTGTCAGTGCAATTGTATGGTTCGTAATGAAATCAACAATTGGTATACGCGTAAGCGAGGAAGCCGAACTATCCGGTGTAGATAAAGCTGAGTTAGGTATGGATGCTTATCCAGACTTCTCTAAGTCATAATATTTACACTATTATATTCTCCCATAAAAAAGGTGGTCATTTCGACCACCTTTTTTTATTAGTTATTAACATACGTTTAACCAGATAATTCTATAATAAAATTTTGTTTATTATGAGGATTTATGGTATCTCTTTCACCATTTCAGCGCACACGCGAACTGCTTAAGAACTACCCGGAGAAAAATGGTTGGATCGATATGTCTATTGGATCTCCAAAACATGAAATACCATCATTTATAAGAGAAATTATTAATGATAATTTTACAGAATTCCAAAATTATCCCTCAGCGAATGCAAACCTTAATTTTGGCGTGAATATATCCAAATGGCTTTCTCGTCGACACAATCTTAAAACAGATGACTATACTAGTAATATTTTACCTATCTCTGGATCGAGGGAAGGGCTTTTTTTTGGCAGCCTGCTTGCTAAAAAAATACACAATAATAAATCCATATTTATCCTACCGAACCCTTTTTACCCTGTATATGCAACAACAGGATATTATGCCGACCGAGAAAATCTTACTATTAATGTCTCGAAAGAGGATGATTTTTTTATTAATCTAAACATGGTTGAAACTAATACTTGGTCCAAGACCATAGCTTTCTATTTGTGCTCGCCATCAAACCCACAAGGATCAATAGCAAGCAAAGAATACTTGGAAAAACTATATGAGATATCACTTCGATATAATTTTATTATAATAGCTGATGAGTGCTATTCTGAAATTTATCGTGATGAAGCGCCGCACAGTATTATTGAGGTAGCAGAAAAAAATAAATTTAAAAATATATTATCATTCAACTCATTATCTAAAAGATCAAATGCACCTGGACTAAGATCGGGTTTTGTTTTTGGTGAAAAGAAACTAATTAATAAGTTCTTTGATCTACGAAATGTTTCAGCACCGACTGTTCCTACTCCAATCCAAATAGCCTCAGAAGCATTATGGGATGATGAAAACCACGTTATTGAGAACAGAGAGCTATACAATCAAAAATTTGAATTATTCCAAAATAACATCGATAAAAAGTTTAATTTTAATACACCAAGAGGTGGTTTTTTTGCATGGTTGCAAATATCAGAATTTGGTTCCGATGAAGAAGTAGCAATAAAGCTTTGGTCTGCCGGTTTAAAAGTAATACCGGGGTCATATTTATCGTTAAATACAAGAGATCCCTCATCAGCAGATAACTTCATTAGAATTGCATTAGTTGGAAGCAATAGTGAAGTTGAGCAGGCAGTTGCGATAATAAATAAGGTCCTAAATTGAAATGAAATTATCGAGTTTAAATTTTATTGAGAGCGTGCTACCATCTGGCTTTAGATTATTTATGAGAAAACAAGCTAAAAGGCTTTTTGGTTTATTATTGTTCTCTCTTGCAATTTACTTAATTACATCTCTCATTTCGTGGACACCCTACGATCCAAATTTAAATAATTATAATGCAAATAGCATAAGTAATATCTTAGGTGCATCAGGGGCAATAATTTCAGATTTAATGTTGCAATTTATGGGACTTGGCTCATTTATTCTAATTTCGATTATACTAATTATAAGCCTTGATATGATAATTCAATCAAAAAGAATAGGCGGTATCCCAGGGTATATAAAATATCCGATATACTTTCTGGCTTGGATAACACTGCTGTCAAATATTGGCATTACTGACAATAGTTTCTTTAAATCGATGATTAACTGGTCCTATCTGGTCGGCGCCGGTGGGCTACTGGGTGACTCTCTCTCACTTTTAATTAGAGAAATTATTATAGGCAATTTTGAAACTATTTCGGATAATAACTCTAATCGGGTCATCTTCATTATTTCTGCATTAACAATCGTGGTTACGTTCTGTCTTAATAGATTAGTATTGGGGATGAAAAGGAAAAGAAATATTAAGTTACTAGAGTCTGATCAGATGCATCAACAGATCTCCCTAAAAAAATCAAATCCTTTAGCGCTAATTCTCAAAATCATTCTAAAAATGTTTGTAAATATCTTATTACGTATGAAATCACTATTGCAATATAGAAAATATGAAGAAAAAAGCTTTGAAGAGATCAGGGACAGTCATGATAATCGAAATGGAGATGAGAGTATCATAATTGGCGAGAGTATTGAGTCTAACATTGACCTAAACGTATCTGATAGACCAAAAAAAACTTACAAGAAAAAATTAAGGGTCAATAATAAAAAGGAAAATTTAGATCTATTTGAGCAGAATGAATTTTCTCTACCACCGGTCAGTCTTTTAAAAACAAACCCTGAAAAAAATTATGAAAAAACAGTAAACCAAGAAGAGCTTGAATTGATATCTCAAAAATTATCAAACGTCTTACTGAATTATAAAGTGAACGGAGAGATTACAGATATCAAACCTGGTCCTGTTGTTACGCTTTTTGAATTAGAGCCATCTCTTGGGACAAAATCAACAAGAGTTGTTGGATTAGCAGAAGATATTGCAATGTCTATGTCTGCGCAGTCTGCAAGAATTGCAATTATTCCGGGACAAAATAAAATTGGTATCGAACTTCCTATCGCAAAGAGGAGCACAGTATATTTGAATGATCTAATACAGTCAGATGAATTTGAAAAATCGTCCTATAAGCTTGCGATTGCACTCGGAAAAAATATCGGGGGTAAGACTGTTGTAGTTGATTTAGCGTCAATGCCACATCTATTAATTGCAGGGACAACTGGCTCAGGTAAATCTGTTGGTATAAACACGATGATACTCTCATTATTGTATAAGTATTCGCCAGAGGATTGTAAATTGATAATGATAGACCCTAAAATGCTCGAACTTTCTCTTTATGAGGGAATACCCCATCTTCTCACACCAGTTGTTACAGAACCAAAAAAAGCCGTTATTGCGTTGAAGTGGATTGTTAGAGAAATGGAGAAAAGATATAAGAATATGTCAAAAATTGGGGTAAGGGATTTAGAAGGTTACAATAAAAAAATAGAGAGGGAAGGTGGTACCATTAAGACAAAGATCAGGATTGGTTTTGATGAAAAAACTGGTAAACCAAATTATCATAATGAGGAAATTACATTAAAGAAAATGCCATTTATAGTGGTTATCGTGGACGAAATGGCAGATCTAATGGCTGTTGCAGGTAAGGAGATAGATCAGTCTGTTTCAAGACTTGGAGCTATGGCAAGATCTGCTGGCATTCATCTCATCATGGCAACACAAAGGCCGTCAACTGATGTCATAAGCGGCGTTATCAAGGCCAACTTCCCAGCAAGAGTTAGCTTTAAGGTTAGTTCAAAAATTGACAGTCGCGTAGTTATAGGTGAAGGAGGTGCTGAGCAACTTCTTGGGAATGGTGATATGCTTTATGTTGCAGATGGCAACAGAACAACCAGAATACATGGGGCTTTTGTTGATGATAAAGAAGTAGCTGATATTGTTAATTATCTCAAGAATCAAGCAACCCCTGACTTCATCGATGAAATCTTAGAAGAGCCAGAAGAAGTAAATAAAGATCCGAGTGAATATAATAATGTAGATCCACAATTGTTTCAGAAAGCCATAGAAATAATCATTAGTGGTAATAAGGCCTCCACAAGTTATCTCCAAAGAAGACTTGGAATAGGCTACAATAAAGCAGCAAATATTATCGAAAAAATGGAAAATGATGGAATAATCTCTGCTGCTGATAGCTATGGACGCAGAGAAATATTGTTGAACGAACAAAATTTTGACAA
>Ga0208624_1000628_pt1 | contig 17827 bp, 11 predicted proteins | sample Knorr_S23_td_DCM_FD_185607 | JGI IMG/M metagenome (GOLD analysis project Ga0208624, IMG submission 185607) | Marine microbial communities from Southern Atlantic Ocean transect - Knorr_S23_td_DCM_ad_71m_LV_A (SPAdes) (version 2) | ecosystem: Environmental > Aquatic > Marine > Oceanic | place...
TGTCCCAAATCTAAAACTATAATTAATCGCATTATCAGCTTTAGCAGTAAACCTTACCAATCCAGTTCCATTTCCATTTGGGTTATTACTATCAGCTCCGTCCACTTCAATGGTAACAATAAGATTTTCTGGAATAATATCAGCTGGAGGTTGGGTACCCCCATTAATATTTTCCTCACCTGAACAAGAAAAAACTAATATTATTAGCAAAAAAAGCTTATACATATCTCTCATAAATACTTTTAGAAAGAGCTTGAGAAATTTATATTCTCAAGCTCTTTTCAAACAAAAACAAAAAACCAGTTTCTTCTACTTAGTCTTTATTAGTGATTTTCCACCACCAAGCATTATTCTCCTCTGAAAAATAATTTTTGAGTCTAATTTCATTAGGATTAGATCTATCTAAAATTTCTAAAGAATGAGATCCGATATAAAAGCCTACATGCCCGAGACCCGTAAAGTTTAATGTTTCAACTCCACCTGGAGCAGTGATATACCATGTTCCAGAAATTTTATCTACATCTTCTTGCGTAACTGGATAATTTTCATGCTCATTATTAGCAACAGAAACTTGGCCTCTGTCGCCTCCAAAATCTCTTTCTAATGGAATAACTTTACCAAATAGTTCTGAATCAGCTCCAGCATCAAACGTAAAAGTTCCATCTTCATTGAACTTATATCTATCATCATAAAGACCAGATGATGCTTTATCAAAAGGGTTAGCTGACCACCACCATGGATCAGGAGCTTCATTTGGACCTACTCCCATATGAGCACCTTCCTCAGCTGCAATTCTCCATGTACCTGTAGTTAATAACTTAACGAGTGCAGCAGGAGGTGTATAGGTTACTAAAACATCTACATTAATTGCCTTACTGGATGTAGTACCCCCTTTTCCAACAGCAATAATTGTTACTGTGTAGGTATTTAATCCAAGCTTAGCAAATGTGTAAGTAATTTTACCATCAGGACTTACGGTTTCTTCGCCGTTATATACAAACTTATAAGTAATTGCATTATCAGCAGAACCAGAAAAACTTACTTCTCCAGAACCATCTCCGTTTGGATTATCGGAACTTGTTCCTGCAATCGATGCAGAAATCTGAACATTAGTTGGTGCTGTGATGTCGCCAAATGAAAACTGGTCTTCCTCGGCAAAACTATCTATTTCACAACTTACAAAAACAAATGTTAATGAAACGAATAAGATTTTTAATAGTGTATTAAATTTTTTCATAATTATTAATTTAAAATTTTATCTGTGAATAAATAAATTGTCAATATAAGCTGTTACTTGATCGTTATTATTTTCTCCATTAAACTGTAATAATAACCTGCTAAAAGCGGTTTGATCTTTTTGATCAGAGAAATCAAACTCAAGATATTGCCATTTGTCTAACTCAATCGCTTTTTCTTTAGTAACCTGACCTTCCCATGGTCTATCTTTGGATCCATCTTGTAACTTTATCCAAAGTTTATTGTCTTGACTTCCAGTTATTGAACTTGAAGGAACATAGATATCAACTGAAACTTTGTTGGCATTTGATAAATCAAATTTTACAGTTTTTGCGGCATCTAAATCAAATCTAACATTCGCATATTGACCTCCTGTATCTTCATATTTCATCACTTTATTTGACTTATTAAATGATTCCTTATATGGATTATCAACTATTGACATTCCCGCAGCATCCTCTGCCCAAGCAGGAATATTTCCATTACCTTCAAAATCATCATGAGCTTGAGGAACTTCATAATAGAAATCATCAATGTAAGCAGTAACATTATCATTATTATTTTCTCCGTTTACTTGAAAAACAATACGACTAAACTCAGTTGACGATGCTTTCTCGGAAAAGTCAATTAAAACACTTTGCCATTTATCAAGTTCTAAAGGAGCAATAACGCCATGCTGTCCTTCCCATGGCCTGTCTTTAGAACCATCTTGTAATTTAACCTCAACCTGGTTCGGCGATGAACCAGTTACTCCACTAGATGGAATATAAATTTTAAAAGTGAAAATATTGTTTGTAGTTAAATCAAACTTTTTAGAATGATCAGCAGCTAAATCAAATCTTATATTAGCGTACTGTCCTCCAGTATCTTCATATTTTAAAACTTTACCTGAACCGTTTGGGTTATCTACCACTGATTTACCTGCAGCATCTTCTACCCAAGTAATAGTTCCATTACCTTCAAAGTCATCAAAAACTGCTTGATTGGTAACTACTGGTTCTCCTTTAATTATATCATCAATATGGTATGTTCCAGTATCCTGTTTTCCACCATCAATAAAGAAAACCAATTTTTTAAAATCAGCCGTACCATCCCAAGCTCCGCCAGGATTTGGCCATGCTTGAGCTGTTACCGTTGAAAAATCAAAAGTTATGTTATTCCAACCTTGAGCAGAGAAATTTTGTTTTAACTCAATATACTCATTATCACCACTTTGTTCCAGTTTCATCATTAACTCATGAGTATCAGAAGTTGGATTATAAATTCTCAAAGAATACTTGTTATCAGCACCTGAAACAACTTTTATAGGTTCATCTAAAATTAATTCAGCTGTCTCCCAATCATTTCCACCGTTAGTAACTTTACCAGTTTTATTAGATGAATCATCTGGATCTGTAGATAACTCAAATGATGCACCACCAACTCCTTTAAAAGGCTCTTCATTATCAAAATGAATTGGAAGCCCAACAGAATTTTCTTTCCAGAAATAAATATTATCTAAAAACACATCAGCTTGAGCCCACTGGTCAACACCCTCGAATTTAAATTGAAATAAATCTCCTAGTGTTATTCCTTGACTTGTCCATTCTGTAAGTGGAATATCTAAACTGGTCCACTCATCCTTTTTTAAATCTTTAACAACAGCAACTTCTCTTGGATTAGCATCTCCAGGCTCTCTAATTAGGAAAGTTTTCAACTGGTTTAAGTTAGCTGTCCAAGCATCTATATGTAAAAACTCCATACCAGAAATATCAGTCTTATCATATTGAACCCCCTGATAACTAATTTTTGAATAGTGAGTTATTTTATCACCATTAAGATCTAATTCAGCATACCCACTTCCTTGCCACATTTGACCCCAATCAGGATTCATATTGACATTTCCTACAGCTGTATATGCATCACTAAAAATAGATACAACTGTTGAAGATGGTCTAGCAGGTGGTGTTGGAGCAGATACAGTTGGTGCTAAAATTGCAGTAACCTCAAATTCTTGTGAATATTCAGTTGTAGCGATTGCGGCACCTCTTGCAACTACTTTCACTGTGTAAGTACCAGCTTCTTTATATGTAAAAGATGCTGTTTCACCAATATTTGCTGTAACCGGATCAGCACCTGCTTCACCAGGGATAAAATCAAAAACTGTAGCCCAATCAGCTGTAGCAGTTACATTAACTTTCTTAGAAGCAGCAGTATCGTTTTCAATTGTTACCTGAAGATTTTCTGGTGCATTAAAAGACACAGTTAATGAAACATCTGCCGTTGTTGTGAGGTTATTTAAACCCGTTGCAGTCACTTTAATTGTATGATTGCCCTCTTTGAATGTATGCTTAACACTACCACCAGACTTTATTGAAGAGGAAACAGGTGATCCGTCACCATAATCAATAACAAAGCTTATTGCTCCTTCACCTGTAGGTGTTATTGTTACATCACCCGTGTTATCCTGCGTAATATCAAAAGATGCAGATACATTACTTGGTGGTGCAATATTTTTAGCAAACTCATTATTATCACTAAAGTCCTCGTCACATCCTACTAAAAGGAATATAAAGAACATTGAACCAAAAATTTTATATATATTTTTCATATTCATAATTTTATTAATAACCTGCGTTTTGAGTTAAACCTGAAATATCAACTTCAGTTTGAGGAATAGGAAATACTTCATGTTTTCCTACAACAAATCCTGAAATTTTATCACCAGCTTGACCAGTTCTAACTAGATCAAAAAATCTATGACCCTCACCTGCAAACTCCAATCTTCTTTCATCCCAAATAGCTTGGGTTAGAGCGGTTCCAGTCTCATTTTTTGAGTCGAGACCAGCTCTGGTTCTAACTTGATTAAGATAATTTAGAGCTTTAGAGTCACTTATTCCTCCTCTGTTATTTGCCTCAGCAGCCATAAGTAATACATCAGCATATCTAATATATCTGAAATTATTTTCGTAATTGAGCTCTAAAGTATTTTTTGAGTAACCGGCTCTCGGAATGTACTTGTTGTTAAAGTACCCTGTGTGCTCATATCCCTCAGCATACTGAGCACCATTTGCATCAGCCCATGCTACAATATCAAGAACAGATGCATTTTTTCTTTTATCTCCAGCATCAAAAGCGTCAACTAGATCTTGTGTAGGAACATTAAAACTCCATCCAGATGAATATACAGGTCCACTGTATCCTCTAATTCCATGATGAATAACTGAGAAATTTCCCTCTGTACTTTGTGGCATCCAACCCCAATTCCATCCATTGGATTCTTTAGAATGTTGAATTTCAAATACAGATTCTGGCCCATTTTCACCCTCTACTAAGAATACACTTCCTGGATCTGAAGGCAGAGTGTAAAGACCTACCAAAGGTTCAAGTATATTAGCTGCTTCAGCAAACTTATCTTGATAAAGATAAACTTTGCCTAATAGAGCGTGAGCTGTAAAAGAAGTTGCTCTTCCATCAAGACTCTTTTTTGCAGGAAGTGCACCGATTGCTGTTTGTAAATCTGATTCAATAACTGAATAAACTTCAGCCTTTGGCACTCTTTGAAGTGTTCCGGAATCTCCAGCTGTTAATCTACCGTTAGTAAATAGCGGTACATCACCGAAAATTTTAACTAATTCAAAATAGAAAAAAGCTCTTAAAAAGTGTACTTCACCATATAGTTCATTTTTTCTCCTCTCAAAACCAGGAAAATCAATTTTATCTTTATTCTCAACTAGATAATTAGCTCTATTTACACCCTCATACATATATTGCCAAATTCTTTTAAGTTGATCATTAACAGGATCATGAATCATATCATCAATTTTTTGTAAACCGATAACATCACTTGCGCTTTCACCGCCACATAAAGAATTATCAGATGCAATTTCACCAATCATGAAATTATATAATGTCCACTGTAAAACATCATATACACCAACTAGTGCAGCTTCATAATCATTAGCTGATTTAAAATAATCGTCTGCAATAATTTGATAATTTTCTGATGCTTCATAATCTACATATTCATCGCAACTTTGTACAAAGAATAATATTGATATTGATATTAAAAATTTATTAATTAATTTTTTCATTTTTATTATTATTAAAATTTAACGTTTAATCCAACTGAAACAGTTCTTGCACTAGGATAATTTCCTCTGTCAATACCAGTATCTAAAACACCGTACGACATTTCAGGATCATAACCTGTGTAGTCTGTAAATGTCATCAAGTTATTGCCTTGTAAATAGAGCCTTACAGCATCTAAACTTTTTGAGTTTGATACATTAAAGTTATACCCTAGTTGGACATTCTTTATTTTGAAATAAGAACCATCCTCAACATATCTAGTTGAAGGTCTTACATTATTGTTTGAATCAATAAAAGTAGCTCTTGGCTCAAAATTACTTGTACCTTCCCCTGTCCATCTTGCTAATACGCTAACAGGTTTGTTGGTATAGTTTAAATTTCTTTCATAACCTCTGAAAATATCATTTCCAAAAGTTCCGTAAGTTCTTACACTTAAATCAAAATTATAAACACTTAAGTTGAAATCCCAACCGATTCTGAAATCAGCAAAAGGATCTCCAATTTTTGTTCTATCATCAGCATTAACAACTCCATCACCATTAACATCAACAAATCTTATATCACCAGGTTGCGCATTTGGTTGAGTCGCATGGCTGTCAACATCAGACTGATTCTGGAAAATTCCATCAGCTATATATCCCCAAAAAATCCCTGGAGATTCGCCTTCTTGGAATCTTACCAAATTGTTGTAGGGTATACCATATCCAGCTCCCCAAATATATTTGTCACCATTGGCGATTTCTTTAACTAAATTATCAGTAGTCGTAAAGCTAATATTGGTAGCGAAAGAAACGTCTTTAGCTTGATCAGTTTGATATCCAAAATTTACATCAATACCTGATGTTTCAGTTTTTCCAATGTTAGCTGAAGGATAGTTTGGTGTTCCTAAATACAATGAAAGAGTGGGGTTAAATAATAAGTCATCAACAGTTTTCTTAAAGTAATCAACTGTAAGTGAGACTTTAGAATCAAACATCCTTAAATCAAAACCAACATTTATTTGAACTTGATTTTCCCAAGAAACATCTCTGTTTGGAATTCCATCAAGTGCAGAACCAGTTATGATGTTTCCACCAAAAGTATACTTTGGAAAGGTTGTTATAGTTCCAAACTGAGAACTTGCATTATCATTTCCAACACTTCCATAACTTGCTCTTAACTTCAAAAAGTTTATGGCATTTGAATTGAAAAAATCTTCATTAGAGGCTACCCATCCAAGTGATGCCGATGGGAAAATTCCAAATTTATTATTTTCACCAAAGCTAGTAGATCCATCTCTTCGAACTGTGACTGAAGCTAAATACTTCTCATTATAATCATACTCTGCCCTTGCTATCATAGAGACACTTCTGTTTATGTACTGCCATGATCCTGTAGTTTCTTCATCTTGCGGTCCAGTTGCTGAACTCAAGTCAGCAAAAGTCCAAGAGTTAAATGGCACACCAACTTTTGAACCATAAACGCTACTTCCAGAATTGTTAGCGATTTGAAAACCTGCAAAAACACTTAGATTATGATCGTCCATTGAAAAATTATAACTAGCATTTATGTCATAACTATAATTAAAATATGAAGTTTTATTTTCGTTTACACTATTCCATGTCTGAGTAACATTGCCATCAGCATCAGTTGAGGTTATAGGACTTAAATCTGCATTTGCATTTGTTGCATTATGACCTACACCATAAAACTGATAAGGATTAAATCCTTTGGATGCTATATTAACGTAAGTGTAACCCAATCTGGAGGTAATTTTTAAATCTTCAAGCAGATCATATTGCAACTCAAATTTTCCAGCGATTGTATTTGTGTTACCCTCACCATAAGAGTTGGATATTTGAGCCATTGGGTTTTTAATTTCTTGTGTGATTGTATTACTAATTGCGTAAGACCCGTCATCTGCAAATACTGGAGTAGTAGGAGACATATTTAAAGCATTAAAGATAATATCACCAAGTCCACTATCCTTAATATTTGTATATCTATTGCTAATCTTCATGTTTAGCTTGCTTGAAATATCAATATCGAAATTTCCCCTAAATGTTGATCTATCAAAGAAATTCTTATCACCTCCATATAATATTCCTTCTTGACCAGTGAACCCGGCAGATAGGAAATATGATGAATTATTAGTTCCGCCAGAAACTGAAATATTATTTGTAATTATAGGTGCATCAATTCTAAAAATTTCTTTTTGCCAGTCTGTTCCTTTACCAAGATTCGAAATATCAGAAAAGACTAATCCGCCACCAGATGAAACACTCATCTCATTTAGAATAGCAGCATATTCAGAGGCATTTAAAACCCCAATTGTTTTTTCTGGTGATTGTTGGCCGTAAGAAGTATTAAAAGTAAACTTAGCCTCTTGATTTCTTGAACCACTTTTTGTGGTGATTACAATTACTCCATTACCACCTTTTACACCATAAAGTGCTGTTGTTGATGCATCCTTCAAAACTGAAATACTTTCAATATCAGATGGTTCCAATGAATTCATATCATCAAGACTTTGATTTATACCATCAACTATAACTAATGGATCATTTCCAGTATATGATGTAACTCCTCTAATAATCACCGTAGGTTTAGAACCAGGTGCTCCATTGGAAAACATATTAACTCCAGGTAAACCCTGTAATGCATCTTCCATTCTAACGGGTTTAAGTTTCTCAACATCATCCGATCCAACAGTAGAAACTGCACCAGAAATATTTGACGCTTTTTGACTTACATAACCAAGTACAACGACTTGCTCTAATGCTTCAACATCTTCTTCTAAGGAAATAGATAAATTGAATGAATCGGAAACAGTATATTCTAATGTTTTAAAACCTAAATAAGAAAACACTAGAACATCACCACTATTTACATTATCTAAAGAAAAATTACCATTAAAGTCAGTATTAGTACCATTGGTAGTATTTTGAACTATAACATTAACTCCAGGAAGGGGTTCATTACTATTAGAATCAGTAACAGAACCTGTAATTGAACCTGTTTGAGCTGTCATAGTATAAAATCCTAATAACAATAGGAAATTAAAAAATTGACGTTTCATATATTTTATTTAATTGATTAGTTCGCACAAATTACTATGCATGCATAGTAATTTTGATGTGTAAATATATAAAAAATATTATGCCTGAATAATAAATTTTTTAGATTTTTTCTTAAAAAAAATGAACCTCTAAAAAAAGCTTCATATTTAAAATTTTTGATGAAATTTTAAATTAATAAATGATATTTTTTGATAATAATAAAACAAGATGTTAAAACTAAGATATCATGAAATAAAACTAAATTATGGAAATGTATATTTTGTTTAATCTACCAGAAAAATGCATATAAAAAGGCTGTAATGATACAAATTGCAAAAGCTGAAATATTAAAGGTTGGGCTAGTGCTAAAAAGTTTTTTAGTTATATTAATTCCCTTTGGATCATCAACACTACCCTCGATTTTACTAACTATAAAAATTATAAACATAGTTGCTAAACAGGTAATCAACATTTGATTCATAAAAGGAATATCGTGAGTAAATACAGATAAATCTGACCAACCGTTTGGACCAACTTTAAAATACATGGCAATTGGAATTGATGATATAACACCCCAAATAGCACCGTTATTACTAGCTTTTTTGTAGAAAAGTCCCATAAGAAAAACTGCTAAAATACCTGGACTCACAACACCAGTATATTCTTGTATATATTGAAAAACTTGACCTAAACTTTTTAGTTGAGGAGCAATCAAAATAGCAATAATTAATGCGACAAGACCTGCAACTCTACCTACTGTAACTAAAGATTTGTCATCAGCCTTTTTATTAATTATAGATTTATATATATCCATAGTAAAAATTGTAGAAGTTGAATTTACCATTGATGCAAGTGAAGAAACAATTGCTGCAGCAAGTGCAGCTAAAATTAATCCTTTTAATCCTACAGGGATAACTTCCTTTATAAGCCATGGTGCAGCGTTATCGTTAACTATTGATCCATTAGCACCAATAAATCCTTGATCTAAAGATTCTACAGCTAAAGATCCTGATGAATCTAAATTCATAACATAAACAATAATTCCAGGTAAAACAACAAAAATTGGGATTAGAAGTTTTAAGAATGCAGCAAAAGCAATTCCCTTTTGGCCTTCCTCTAAACTTTTAGCTGCTAATGTCCTTTGAATTATATATTGATTAAAACCCCAATAATATAGATTTGCAACCCACATTCCTCCAATTAATACTGCAAGTCCAGGTAAATCAAACCAAGCATCGTTGCCATTAGGGGTTATTATCTCTCCTTTTGATAAAATCATAGAGAATCTTTCAGGTACTGTCTCATAAACATATTTTAAACCATCAATTGCCGATCCTCCATCTGCAAGATTAACTAAGGCAAAATATGTCATCATCAAACCACCAAATATTAAAACTATAACTTGAACAACATCAGTCCAAGCAACGGCTGCAAGACCACCCCACAATGAATATGCTGCAGCAAATAATGCTAAGCCGATAATTGAATTAATTAAAATAGATCCATCTCCAGTGCCCATAACTGTATCCAAAGCAAGACCTCCTAAATATAAAACTGTTGTTAGATTAACAAAAACAAAAAGCGCAATCCAAAAAATAGCAAGAATTGTTTTAAGTTCAGTACTAAATCTTTTTTCAATAAATTCTGGAATAGTATATAAACCTTTTTCAATGAAAATTGGTAAAAAATATTTCCCAACAATTAACAATGTAATTGCTGCCATCCACTCATAAGATGCAATTGCTAAGCCTAAAGCAAAACCAGAACCTGACATTCCAATAAACTGTTCAGCAGAAATATTAGCAGCAATTAACGACGCACCAATAGCCCACCACGGCAAAGATTTCCCAGCAAGAAAATAATCTTCAGCACTTTTTACTTTCCCTTTTTTTTCTCTTGAAACATATAAGCCTATGAACAGTATCAAAAGACAGTATCCAGAAAAAACTATAATATCAGTGTTAGAAATGTTCATAATATATTTGGCATGACAATTGTTTTATAACAGTAAATCTCGTGGAATGAATAGAAAAAACCAAAATAAAAGAAGAGAATTTTTAAACAATGTTTGTCCTACAGTTGCACTTGCTTTTATGGGTGTAACATTACTTGAAGCATGCTCCTCTGGAGGTGATGATAGCGATATTGGGGGAGGTAGTAACAATGGAGGAGGAGGTAATAATAACGGAGGTAATGATCTTGGTTATACCAAAAATGGAAATGATGTGACCATCAATCTTAACCACTCAAGCTTTAGTGGTTTACATAGTAATGGGTGGTTTAACTTATTTCAAGAAAAAATTTTGCTACTAAAAGTTAGTTCCTCATCCTATCGTGCATTCACAGGTTCATGCCCTCATCAAGGAACCCATACTGCGTGGTCTTACAACGGTTCATCAGGTGAGTTTGTATGTGGACAACATGGGAATAGTTATAAAACAGATTGTTCAAGTGCAGGAGTTGGAGGAGTATTAAAATGTTATTCAACTGTTTTATCTGGCTCAAGTTTAAAAGTTACTAAGTCATAACTTAAAATATAAAATGTCAAAACCAATAATTAATCTTTATTGGTTCAAAAGGGATTTAAGAATTATTGATAATGTTCCTCTTCAAATGTCTTGTGATGAGGAAGGTCCAACTCTATTATTTTATCTTTTTGAACCTTTACTGGTCAATGATTCACACTATTCTAAAAGGCATTGGAATTTTGTAAAAGAGTCTATTATTGATGTCAATAAAAGTTTAGATAAATATAAAACTAAAGTCCATTGTTATGAACTTGACGTCATAAGCTTTTTAAAAAGAGTTTCCAAATATTTTACAATCAATAAGATTTTCTCTCATACAGAGACTGGTATTGGAATTACTTATAAAAGAGATTTAGAGGTATCTCATTTTTGTAAAAAAAATAAAATAAAGTGGCATGAAGAAATAAGAAATGGTGTATTTAGAGGAAGGTCAAATAGAAATAATTGGATTAACGATTGGAAAAATTATATGCAACAAAATATAATTGATTTGGATTGCGATAAAAATGATTTTTGCAACATAAATGATAAGCTTATTAAAACAATAGAAATTAAACTAAATAATGATAATAAAGTTGTTCAAAAAGGTGGCACAACAGAAGGTTTAAAATATCTTAAATCTTTCTTGAATGATAGATTTAAGAATTATCAAAATGATATTAGTAAGCCAATGAAATCTCGAACAAGTTGTTCTCGCTTATCACCCTATTTCGCTTGGGGAAACCTTTCCACAAGATATGTATGGCAATTAGCCAAAAATGAAGTTTCAAGGGGTAAATCTAGATTTCATCTTAATTCATTTACTTCTCGACTAAGATGGCAAGCTCACTTTATTCAAAAATTTGAAATGGAATCAGAAATTGAATTTAGGAGCATGAATAAAGGATATAGCAAACTCAATAAAAAAATAAATAATAAGTTAATTTCAGCATGGAAATTGGGAAAAACAGGTTATCCTTTAGTTGATGCAAGCATGCGATGTTTAATATCTACCGGCTATATTAATTTCAGAATGAGAGCTCTTTTGGTATCATTTTTAACTCACCATCTTTGGCAACCATGGCAAGAAGGGGTTGAATACTTAGCAAGTCTATTCTTGGATTTTGAACCAGGAATTCATTATCCTCAATTCCAAATGCAATCTGGCGAAACTGGAATAAATATGATAAGAATATATAATCCTGTTAAAAATTCAATAGAGCATGATAAAAAAGGTGAATTCATAAAAAAATGGGTACCAGAACTAAAAAATCTTCCTGAAAGACTTGTTCACATGCCATGGGAAATCAATTTATTTGAAAAAGAGGAGTATAATTTTCAAATTGGCATCAACTACCCTGAAAGAGTAGTAGATATAAGTAAAACATATTCAAATGCATCTAAATTATTATGGGCCTTGAGAAAAGATGAAGATGTAAAAAAAGAGTCAAAAAGAGTTCTTGACAGACATACCAATCCAAATAGAAAAGCATTTATGGATTAATTGTAGCCCCACTAGGAATCGAACCTAGATCTAAAGTTTAGGAAACTTTTGTTCTATCCGTTGAACTATGGGGCTAAGCTAATATGAACTATTGATAATCTTGATAAGTTTATCTTTAATTTCCTCTGATGAAAAAGAAAACTTAATTGCTTCTAAATTGGTTTTCTTTAATTTTTTAAGATCCCAATTAAATTCTTTGTAAGCTATTAAATACTCTTTAGAAAGTGTAGTATTTGATATTGTTCTTCCATCAGTATTCAAGCTTAAAGAAATTGATGAATCATAAATTTTATTTAAAGTGTGTTCCGAGTAAGAATTGAAGGTCTTGGTTTTTAAATTACTTGTCAAACAAATTTCTAAGTGATAATTATTCTCAGCTAAAAAATCTACTAGAACATTATCCTCAGTGCACCTAACTCCATGACCTATTCTAGTTGCATGAAGTTTCTGAATTGTTTCCCAAATACTCTCAGGCCCTTTGGCTTCTCCTGCATGAGCTGTTATATTTAATTTATTTTGATTAACATAATCAAATGCATCTATGTGATTATCAATGGGATATCCAGCCTCATCAGCTGCAATATCAAAACCTACAATACCATTTTCAGAAAAATCATTTACTAATTTAGCTGTTCTAATGCTTTGATCCTTTGTATAATGTCTTAGGGTACATAAAATTAATCCATAATCAATTTCATATTTCTTGGAACATAGTAATGAAGAATCAGAAACTATTTTTACAACCTCAGATTCTGTAAGATTCTTATCACAATGTAAAAGAGGTGCAAACCTTATTTCAGCGTAAATAACATTATCATTTTTCAGTTGTTTAAATAAATCTTCAACAATTATTTCAAGGTTTTCTTTCGTCTGCATAAGTTCTATAGCTCTATCAGCACAACTTATATAATCTTTTAATGATGTACAATTTGGACTAGCCTGAAATAATTTTTTATAATCTTTTAAAGAAATATTAGAATCAATCTGCTTTACAACATCAAAACTTAAACTGCAATCCAAATGTAAATGAAGCTCAATCTTTGGAAGTTCTTTAAACCTGTTTGCTTGCATATTTAATATTTCTTTTTAATCCTTTGTACTTAGTTCTATTTATTGGACTATCCTTAAAAGCAAAATCAAATACCTCATTAGTTAGTTCAATCCAATCTTTTTTACTAAAATTCTTTATCTCATCTTTTACTTTTAAAAGTTGTTCATCATTAGGCTTAGAAAATTTATTCCATGGACAAACATCCTGGCAAATATCACATCCAAAAATCCAGTTTTTAAAATCTTCATCTAGTTCCTCAGGAAAGCTTTCCTTTAACTCAATTGTAAAATATGAAATGCATTTAGATGCATCTATTTTATATGGTTCATACAAAGCATTCGTTGGACATGCATCAATACATGCTGTACATGATCCGCAGTAATCTTTAATTTGTTTATCATAGTTTAATTCTAAATCAACTATAATTTCAGCAATAAAAAAAAAAGATCCTGATTTTTTACTAATTAAGTTTGTATTTTTCCCTATCCAGCCAAGTCCACTTTTTTTTGCCCAAGCCTTTTCTAAAATTGGTGCAGAATCAACAAAAACTCTACCATTTATATGTCCAACTTCATTTCTTATTTCATCAATTAGTGTTTTAAGTTTATCCTTAATTATAAAGTGATAATCTCGACCATATGCATATTTTGATATTTTAAAATTTTTATTGTTACCGATTCGTTCAGTAGGATAATAATTATAAAGCAGAGATATGACACTTTTAGATCCTTCTACTAATTTGGTAGTATCCATTCTTTTGTCAAAATTCCTTTCCATATATGACATTTTTCCATGATAATTATTTTTAAGCCATTTTTCAAATCTTTCAACTTCATCATTAAGAAACCCAGATTTTGAAATACCACAAGAAATAAATCCTAAATCAATTGCTTTAGTTTTTATATAATCAGTATAGTAGGATTTGAGCTTCATTATTAAATTAATCAAATAAATCTTTTTGATTATTTAATGGGTTAACATCTAAATGCTGATATGCTTTTTTAGTTACTTGCCTTCCCCTTGGAGTTCTTGTCAGAAATCCTTCTTGTATAAGAAAAGGCTCATAAACTTCCTCAATTGTTTCTGCAGTTTCAGATACAGCAGTTGATAAGGTATTTATGCCTACTGGTTGTCCATTGAACTTTTTTATTAGTGTAGTCAAAATTTTATTATCCATCTCATCTAAACCAAATTTGTCAACATTTAAAGATTTTAGAGCATACTTTGTAATTTCTAGATCAATATTTCCATCTCCTTTAATTTGAGCAAAATCTCTTACTCTTCTTAGCAAAGAATTACAAATTCTAGGGGTTCCTCTGCTTCTTCCAGCTATTTCACTAGATGCATCAGAATCGATTTTAATATTTAAAATATCAGCACTTCTATCAATAATTGATGATAACACGTTGACATCATAGTATTCCAATCTATTATTTATACCAAATCTAGCTCTCATTGGAGCAGTCAATAATCCAGATCTTGTTGTGGCTCCAATAAGCGTAAAGTCATTCAAATTAATTTGGACAGATCTTGCATTGGGACCAGACTCAATCATTATATCAATTTTATAGTCCTCCATTGCTGAATACAAGTACTCTTCAACAACAGGTGATAACCTATGAATTTCATCAATGAATAAAACATCTCTACTTTCCAAACTTGTTAATAATCCCGCTAAATCACCAGGCTTATCAATAACTGGACCTGATGAAACTTTTAATGATACTCCCAGCTCCTCAGCAAGAATATGAGCTAGTGTAGTTTTTCCTAAACCTGGGGGGCCATGTAAAAGCGTATGATCAAGGGCCTCTGATCTTTCATTGGCTGCTTGAACGAAAATCTTAAGGTTTTCAATAACCTGAGCTTGACCATTAAAATCTGAAAAGGAAAGGGGTCTTAATGCCTTATCTATTTCTAATTCATCATTGTTGAAGTTATCTTTAGATGGATCAAGATTTTCATTCATAATCAAATATAGTTAAAACAAAGTTTAACTGATTGATCTTAGAAATCAGTTAGAATTAATGTTCTGTAATCTTCTCCCCTTTGGCAATTGGTACAGATTGAGGAACAAAATCTTCCTCTTTTCCTGGTTTACTATAATCATATGCCCATCTAAAAACTTGTGGTATTTTTCCTGGCCAGTTACCATGCATATGTTCAACAGGTGCTGTCCATTCTAATGTATTAGATTTCCAAGGATTTTGTTCAGCTTTTTTTCCATAATACATACTATAGAAGAAATTGAACAAAAATACCAATTGAGCTAAACCAGCAATTAAAGCAAATACAGTTATTAATACATTAATATCTGCCAAATCATCAAAATAAGGAAAAGCAGTATTAGTATAATATCTTCTTGGAAGGCCTGCCATACCAACAAAGTGCATTGGGAAAAATATACCATATGCTCCAATAGCAGTAATCCAAAAGTGAATATATCCAAGTGATTTATTCATCATTCTGCCATATAATCTAGGAAACCAATGATACACTCCAGCAAACAGTCCATACAATGCAGAAATACCCATTACTAAATGAAAGTGAGCTACAACAAAATAAGTATCATGAACATTGATATCAAGAGCACTGTCTCCTAAAATAATACCAGTTAGACCTCCAGTTATGAATGTTGATACCAATCCAATAGAAAATAACATGGCAGGGTTAAGTTGAAGATTACCCTTCCAAAGTGTAGCTATATAGTTAAAGGCTTTTACGGCAGATGGAATTGCAATAAGTAATGTTGTAAATGTAAAAACTGAACCCAAAAATGGATTCATTCCTGTGATGAACATATGGTGACCCCACACAATTGTTGATAAAAATGCAATTGCAAGAATTGAGGCAACCATTGCTCTATATCCAAAAATTGGCTTTCTAGAATGAGTTGCTATAATTTCAGATGTAATACCTAATGCTGGTAACAATACTATATATACCTCTGGGTGACCAAGAAACCAAAATAAGTGTTCAAATAAAACCGGGGAACCACCTTGATAATGTAGAACCTCGCCTTGAACAAAAATATCAGATAAGAAAAAAGAAGTTCCAAAACTTCTATCCATAATCAGCAGTAAAGCAGCAGATAATAAAACTGGAAATGAGATAACTCCAATAATTGCAGTTATAAAAAATGCCCAGATAGTTAAAGGTAATCTAAAAAAGGTCATCCCTTTAGTTCTTAAATTCAGAACTGTAACAATATAATTTAATGAACCCAAGAGTGATGAAGCAATAAAAAATGCCATTGAAACAAGCCATAAAGTCATTCCTAAACCTGATCCTGGTTGGGTTTGAGGTAGTGCACTTAAAGGTGGATATATTGTCCACCCAGCAGCAGCTGGACCAGCTTCAACAAATAATGATGCCACCATAATTACACTTGAGATAAAAAATAACCAATAAGCGATCATATTTAAAAATCCAGATGCCATATCTCTCGCTCCAATTTGTAGAGGAATCAAAAGATTGCTAAAGGTTCCACTTAACCCTGCAGTCAAAACAAAAAATACCATTATAGTTCCGTGAATGGTTACAAGTGCCAAATATATATTAGGGTCCATAACACCATCTGGCGCCCATCTATCACCCAAAAATATTTTAAAAACCTGAAATGATTCTTCAGGCCATCCTAACTGAATTCTGAACAAAAGGGACATTAAAACTCCGATAATACCCATAACAATTACTCCAGTTACAAAGTATTGCTTTGCAATCATTTTATGGTCTTGGCTGAAGATCCACTTAGAAATAAAAGTTTCTTTGTGATGATGGTGCTCCTCGTGACTATCTACATTATTATTTATTGCTACTGACATTTTACTAATTTATTTATTGAATAATTTCAGAAAAAGTTTTTTGATTATTGATCCATTTATTAAAGTCTTTTTCAGACTCAACAATTATTTTCATTTGCATATTATAGTGTGACGCTCCACATATTTTAGCACACAAAAGTAAGTAATCAAATTGATATGGGTCTAATGATTCTTCACCTTTTGCAATTAATTCTTGACTATTTTCGTATCTAATCTTATTAATTCTATTTACTTTATCAACAACATCAGGATTCATTCTCATATCAGCAGTCGTAATAGTAGGTGTAAATGAAAATTCTGTTATCATTCCAGGTACACAATTCATCTGTGCTCTAAAATGTGGCATGTATGCAGAGTGCAGAACATCCTGTGATCTAAATTTGAAAATAACTTTCCTATCAACAGGCAAATGGAATTCTTGAGTTACAACAATATCATCAAGACCATTTGGATCAGATGAATCTATCCCAACTGTATTTAAGCCGTCATAATCATTTAGAAATCTTACATTGGCATCTCCCAGTACATTATCAGCCCCAGCATATCTTGCTTTCCAATTCCACTGTTGTGCATACAATTCAATAACAAGTGCATCTTCA
>Ga0208624_1000629_pt1 | contig 17793 bp, 10 predicted proteins | sample Knorr_S23_td_DCM_FD_185607 | JGI IMG/M metagenome (GOLD analysis project Ga0208624, IMG submission 185607) | Marine microbial communities from Southern Atlantic Ocean transect - Knorr_S23_td_DCM_ad_71m_LV_A (SPAdes) (version 2) | ecosystem: Environmental > Aquatic > Marine > Oceanic | place...
AATCCACACTTGTGCTGGTGATCATGGCGTTTGTGCCGGGCCAAGTAAGTTCATGGTTGCCTTCTTGGTTTACTCTGAATCGGCCAACTTCCCCGATGTATATGTATTCATTGGGGTCTTCCGGATTATCTGGTTCAACAAGAGTGGCGCTCAATTCAAACACATCCTTCCCAGAGACAGAAAAATCCAAATCGATTGGATTCTGCAGCGAAGCTTGCCCGAAAATTGCATCAGGATCATCAACAGTACGGCCCGTGTTCGAGAAACTTCTGGAGCGACTGCCGGGTACAAGTATCGGTCCAACTTCGTCGGCCGCGCTCATAACACCGTACAAGCTAAGGAAAATTCTCCAGTCTTTACCGATTCCTTTCGTGAAATTGATGGCATCGTACAATTCCTCATAGTTTTTAATCCAGTTTGCTGTGTTATGAGGATAGGCTATGGAAAGAGCGGAAATGTGTGTGCGCAAGCTCCCAGTAGCCTTGGCCAAGATCATCTCATCAATAGCCTGTACAAGATTGAACGAGGCTTTTTTGAGTTCCGCATTGACCGGTGCAATAGTGAACTTCTTCGCGAAATCTCCAAGGTCGATAAAGTGAGTGGGAGATTTGGCCTGCGATCGCTGTGCAACGGAATAATGAGTGGCCTCAGCACGAATCTTAGGCACCTCTTCTCCTCCTGTTTGGCCGTATAGTTTGAGTTGAACTGAAAACTCCTTGAAGCGCTGTGAAAAAGATTCGTACTTGCTCATGTCGTAAGCAGCATGAACCTTGTGTGTCATATCCATTGCTGCGCCATGATGGGTGTTCCAGAATTCTACCTCTTTTCGGGCGAATTCTTTAATATCCACGTCAGGATTCGCCTTAAGATAGTTCAGGGTTTTGTCGTAGTCCCAACCGTCGCCGTAATCCAATTCTGGGCAGGCGAAGAAGACATCACAAAAAGTGCTAAAGTCTCCCAATATCTCTGCTCCACCCATTAAACAAGTATCGAAAGCAATAAAGTCCATTTTATCCTGACCTTTAGCAGACAAAGCCGCCTGAATGGCTTTTTTTACCTCATCGGTCGTCATGCCCATTGGGTGGTTCAGTGATCCCTCCTGTGAATCGCCACCATATCCCACGAATTGACCACCGTGATTCCAGAGAACCAATCCATATCGGTCGGCGGGATACTTGGTCATTCCCCATTGGATGAAATCACTCAGCACATCCGGATCATCCATGTTTTTCTCTTCGGGCAGAGATTCAATAATATCGGAGTTGAATCGACTGGGATTATTGTCTTCGCTAATCAACAATCGTTTCACTCCTCGAAATTTTTTTGGGTCAATGTTGTATTTAAACTTCCAAAATTTCGTTCGTCTATCCGCTGAATTGATGTCTAGTTGAACAGCGATTTTAAAGTTTTCGCTACTGCCAGCTTCTTCCATCTCTAGCAGATCACTTCTCATTGCTGAGGTTAGACTATGATCCGCATGTCCATAAATTAAAATGGTCCACTTGGCTGGTGCCGCAATAAGAACGCTTGGCAAAATTGACAGTGCCAGCAACGTGTAGCCTAAGTGTTTAAAGGGTGAAGAATACATGATGTAATATTTATGCGATGATGGTTATTTCCAAGTGTAACTTGATTGACCCGGCTTTATGCCCAAATTGTGAGTTACGGAATCTTCAATGATCTCGATTGCTGTGACAGGTTTGCTGTAACCAAATATAAAATAGTTGGGAGCTTCCTTCCTATAGCCGTATTTGGAAATATATTCGTATGTGGCTCCCTTGGATCCATCCTTGTAGAGGAGTCTGGCTTTAGTTCCAATCCGGGCAAGACTATCCCCACCTAGTATTAATTTTATGCCACTTCTTGAGGCTTGGTTAACGAAGTAACGTAGGTATCCGTTGTATTCGGGTATTGCCAGATCCGGTTGGTTGTCCCCGTTGTAGTCACCGGAAGCCAAGACTCTTGGGAAGGATCGGTTTTTACCCAAGCCAGTCTTATATGCGATATCGAACGATTTTTTATCATCCATGCGGTTAATAAGGATCAGATTGCTGTTATTCAGTTGCGGCTCTGTTCCATCGTAATAGTCGTTGAATCCTTGATTTAGAGCGATATCCAACAATCCATCGAGGTTAAAATCATCGAATACGACACCGAAGGTTGGGGCAAATTGAACTTCGGAGGGAAGGGGATGAGCCTTGAATGATGCATTGTTGTTTAGGAATAATCTTGTTCGAAGTTCATTGATTTCTCGAAAATTTGGAGCATTGTTAAATATGTTTTCTACACCTTCCAATCGAAATGACTCATGCGTCGAGTACATTAATCCCCTAATCGGATTGCTTTTTTTGAACTTGGCCAAACTGGGTTTCAAAATGTTTTTATCGTTGGATTGAAATGTTTCAAAAATATCCATGATGCCGTTTTCTTTACTGAAATACATGCGGTAATTATAGTGAATATATCGATTGAGGGCTTGGTTGGTGCCCCAGTTCGCAGCGAAAAGATCGTTTTCACCGTTCCCGTTCAGGTCGCCGCAGGCAATGCTATTCCAGTTGCCAACTCCGGACTCAAGGCCAAGCGCTTGGGTAATATTCTTCGTCGCTTTATTGTTGATTCGGTAGACAGTGATTTTTCCCCCATCCGGTGCAATAACAAGTTCCTGTCCCGCTTGGCCATCCAAGTCGGCAAAAACCAAATCATTGACCGGTTTATCCCCTGGTAGTTTGTGTGCGATGCGTGGCTTTTCTCCCGGGTTGGCCAAGCGCAACTCCAGAATCAGTGACTGGGTGGCAAGTGGATACTGGCCAAGTGCCGTACCACCTCCAAATGCGATCAAGGCAGTATCTGTCTGACCGTTTTTTTTGGTGATAGCCAGACAGTTATAGTTTGCTGGTAACGGGTGATTCCATTTGGCAGACCTTGGGTTTGACTCGTCATCAATAATAGTCAATTGAGTGGTAAATTGCTGTTTGGAATTCAATTGCCGTTGTAATTCCACGCGGATCATTTTGTCTCCCACTATCAGGTGGGTAAAGTCAATGATATCCCATCTCGATTGATTCAAGCGTTGTCTTCGCCTGTTCTTATCGCCTTCAATCTTGACCATTTGGACTATACCTCCCCTGTTAATTCGGAGTACGTTTGGGTCATCGCCAGCTGCAACAATACTCGAGATGACGGGCTCAACAGTATAATGGTTTCGATTCACGCTTGGCTGAAAATGTTGCGCGTTCAACTGACTTGGAGCGTGTCTAAACGATTTGTTTATCGGTTGCTCCACGAACATATTTAGGCTGCCAGATTTGACACCGTTTTTTCTTTTAGCGAAATCACTGTCTCTAAAAGTAATCAAAGTGTTCGCTTTTAAGTTCTCGATCACTGCAACGTTGCCATTTAAATGGCATTCAATGCGCCGAGTTGATTTGTCGGGTAACCAAGCGAAGGTAACTTCCGGGTTATCCGATGAGCAATAGCGTGAGCCAGTTCGAATCTGGTTCGACTGCCGAACGGCATCCTGGATGAAGACAATTGTGGCACCGATACCATGTGTATTTCCCTCTTTGAGCCGAACACGTACCTTGATCCGTTCTCGGATTGCTTTGTTTTCGTAAATCGAGCACTCAGGAGATGACTGGTATAACCTAGGCAAGTGTTTTCCGAGTAGTTCTCTCTCAGGTAAATAAAGTGAGAAATTATTTACCACGACATCCAAGTCGCCATCGTTATCCAGATCGGCCAGGCATGCTCCATGAGAGATTCCTTTTTGGTTGAAATTCCATTTCGTAGAATAGTCGCTGAACTTCAGGTTGCCTTGGTTTCTGTATGCTTGGTTAAAATCTAGTTTGGAATGTTCCAATTTAAATGTTCTTTCAACCAATCCCCCTCTGCCTCCTTCATTGAGGGTTGCCTGTGTGAGATCTTTTTGAACATCAGGGTTTTCTAAATCATAGCTAAATCCGTTCGTAACAAGTAAATCCTGAAAACCATCCAGATCGACATCCAAGAAAATGGGGCACCATGACCAGTCCGTTGATTCCAGGCCACTATAATGGGCTATTTCATTGAATTTCCCACTACCCGAACCAGTAAAGAGCATGTTCCTCCGATATTCTCGCGGCGTTTCGTCCGTTGCTTTTCGCTTCGGAATATCATGTGGGATTTGCATTTTCCTTGCTGTTAAGGAGGTGTTTAACATGTCTACTACGATGAAATCTGAGAGACCATCGTTGTTTATATCTGCTACATCGACCCCCATCGAAAACGCAGGCGTAATTTGATTGATTTCCGGCAGCGCATCTACAATCCCTTCGGGCGTGAAGTAGTAGAAAAAATCCTCTCCGTCCAGATCGTTGCAAACGTACAAGTCGTCTCGATAATCGTTATTAAAATCGGCGAAAATCGAGCCCAACCCCCAATTCATCTTTGTAACCACTTTTTCGTTGGGAGTGGCTTTGAAATCAGCAAGAGTTATGACTTCAAACTGCCCAGATCCGTCGTTCAGTAGCAAAAAGTCCTTCGTACCGGCCTCAAGCACTTTACCGTCACTGATGTAGAATCTTTCCTTGCTAAATTTTTCCCCGGTTTTGGTGTCGATGGCACTCTCAAGTGTTTGTTGATTATCAGAAAAGCCTAATTCAAACTTAAGATTGGGGCTGTTGCGAATTGAGGTAGAGCGGTAAGTAGCCACGTATATATCCAAGTCGCCATCTTGGTCAATATCGGTCACGGGAGTGCTGTAAACGGCTAGAGATTTCGCATAGGGCAATTTAATATTGCGCCGGGAGAAACGGTGTTCATTTTCATTGATAAATGCAATTAAACCATCACCTACTGTTCCAACAATCAAGTCCAGATCTCCGTCTCCATCTAAGTCAGCAAAAATGCTACTGGTTGATGCAATATCCTTGCAGGCCAAGCTTTTACTGTTTATTGCCGTAAATCGAAAATTACCCCTGTTGTGGTAAAGAATATTTTCTGATTCCAAACCGCAAAAGTAGAGGTCTGGCAATCCGTCCTGATCGAAGTCTCCGGAACTTACGCCAGAGCCATTTAGTAAAACTTGATTGTTAACTCCACTAGAAACTTTAAGTTCATTCCGGAAGTTCGTTTTGGAACGATCCTGATCGATCTTTACAAATCCAACATGGTCAGTGGCATGTTGGATTTGGAGAAGCTCCTGTTGCACGGAAAACCCGGGCACTGCCACGATGATAAATGATAAACAAGAAAGTATAAAATGTAATTTACTTAAACTTAATTCCGATCGGTTTTTATTATGGAGGAATGTAGTAAAAAATGTATTCAAGGTTTGAGTCAGTCTCTATGAAACTTCTTTTTTCAGTTACGGCAAGAAAAGAGTGCCTTTTGTGGAGAAAATATAAAAGTCTTGTGTTATTAGGCTCCTTACAAAAAACGAAACCCGCCTTGCGGCGGGTTTCAGAGATTAATTTTGATAGTTTACTACTCTACAGGCTTAATGCGGAAGTATGCGGAATTGCCTGATACATTCTGTTCAACATAAAAATTAACAGGTGCATTATCTTGTGGTTCACCTATGTTTTCCCACTTGATAAGTCCACCGGCATTCTGATCAAGGGATTCAGTTTTCTGTACTTGATATTTTTTGGCACTTCCAGTCCATCCGATTATCATACCGCCGTTATAGGCTTCGTACTTCACAATCGTTGTCTGTCGTGGGATCAAGCTGTCATCTCCATGAACATGAACGAAAAATGTCTGTTCAATTGTATCACCGTTATCTGTCTCAGCTCTCAATTCGATGAAATCGCTTTCCGCATTTGAGGGGACATCCCATGTCAGAATATTGTTTTCAACCTTGATGCCTTTAGGGCCGTTTACTAAGTTTAATTGGTAAGGTTGATCATCCGTGTAAACATTTGGCTCGTATTTGTAAGACCTGCCTTTTACGGCTGTTAGTGGCGGTGTGCTGATAAATTCAAATGTATCTTCCCGGTAGGGTATGCCGTTCAATAGGTGGCTAGGGAATACGTTGATCTCAAATTCCTGTGTGGCGATATCAGCATGAACGTTAAATCGAAATTCGCCGTCCGGCAAAGGATCACGAGCACTCTTATGCTCCTTGGCTGAAATCACAACGCGATGGATGCCTTCCTGGTCCTCACTTGGTTTCCAGGTAATAAGACCGGATTCCTTGTCAATGTTCATGCCACTCGGCGCAACAACTAACGTCCAGTCTATCTCTGTTCGAACCTGCTCGGTCAGATCAGCAACGATCTCAGGATTGTGCTCGTCCCCATCAAAGAAGGTTGGGCGATAGTAGTATTCATATCCAGCAGTCGCTTTTGTGCGAGGCTGAGATGTGATTGTTGGCGGTGTGCCACCAGGGTAGACTGTGGGAACTACCCTATGAATCACCTTGGCGCTAGACTCAACGAAATTGCTGTCTACTGAGAGAACCGCAACATAATAGGGTATGCCATTTTCCAAACCACTAATGCTTACGTTTTCAAATTTAACTTGGTTGGGCTCTGGATAAACCATGCGGCTTTCTTCTATCTTGTCAAAGGTTGGTGTCTTTGAATAAACCACATTGTAATAATTAACGCGCTCGTCTTTTACGGCGTCCCAACTAACGGTGAAGCTATTTAGCCCGGCGAGCGTTGACATTTTTTCTACGCTGTCAGGGGCTTCGTCCATGTCGATAAAGATACGTTCATCAGAGTAGATGCGCTCTGACATATTGCGGCCATCGTTTACCTCAACGTAGGTGTAATACCAACCGGGGCGTAGTCCGAGAGAATCGGTAAGAAAAGTGAAAGGCTCGTCTGTATTGAGCTCAGAGATCTTTCCTCCGCCTACGTAGTGACCGTCGAAGCCAAGACGATCCTTATCAACATAGAATTTGACCAAAGTGTTTTCATCACCGTCTTCATCCATGTAGGCCCAATCAATATCGAATTGATTAGGAATGACCGAACCATCGCGCGCACTTGACTCGCTGGCAACCGCACCGATGACTTGTGGTACAGCATTTGGAGATGCCAATTCAACAAGAGTGCCTCCTAGTTCGTTTGCATTACCTACAACCATTTTGTATGTGCCTTTCTTAACATCTTGTAAAAGATAGTAGGCTTCCTTGCTCTCCGCATTGACGGTGCCGGTACCCTTTGCACCTTCCTTGTAACCGAAAGGCATCGGCCCTTCATGAATATCCAACTCGGCACCATCGGGAGTAACCAATACTAGATCTACATCGTCCGCATCATTTTCGTAACTTATACGAAAGATTGCAGTGTCAAGATCCTCGGCTACTTCAATGGTCTCTACAACCGGTCCCTGTTTTAGAATCGCACGACTTCCAGATTTGGTAACGCTTTCGAACAGAATGTCCCAGTTGTCATTGAAGATTGCATAAGCGTCCTCCTCGGGTACTTCGATAATTGCTATCATAGGGTTTTCCCATTGTTCCCGCGAAAGATTATCATTATACATTTTGGCTAAGCGACCACCTTTTCGGGCTGAAAATCCATGCTTTGAGTGATATCTGACGTTAAATTTCGCTCGAGACCAAGAATTGTCTATTCTAGGAGTACAGATTCTAGGAGTGCATGTTCTGCCCCTGTGCCAATGAGTCCAGTATCTGCAACCGCTCCAACTGCACTTTATACGAGGGCATGGGATAGACCAATTCACACAAACTGAGGGGATGCAAGCTTGTGGAACGTCTGGAATGATTTGAAAATAAACTCCTGCTCCCAACTCCCAGTAAGTGTTTGTAACAGTCATATCCACATTAGCTCCACCAAAGTTAATTCCTCCGATTATAGGAATTGTTCTCGGAATTTGGACTGTCATTCCGAAGCGTCCATTGAAGTAATTAGGGCGAGCTGTGAGTTTGACTGTACCGGTCAAAGCTCCTCCATAAATGTCCATCCAAGCTTCTGCATAAAATTTGCTTTCTGGAGGTGTGTATCTCAATTTGCCTGCTCCAGTCGTTATGCCTATAACTTGTAGTTTAGAAGATAATTCTAAATACCCGTTGCTATGCCAAGTTGCTGAACTGTCGACATAAATCGGCCACTTATCTGCTATTTTCTTTTTACCAACAGAAACGCCAAGATTACCTGTGACAGACCACCCAGGATTTAAGTGAATGTTTTCAAGAGAAGCACCGATTTTTTGAAGCATCGCAGGTGTTGTGCCGATTGGGATTCCCAAGTCATCACCTACCAATGCAATATCCCTGAGGCCGTTTCTTCCAGCGGTAAAGCTACCGGCTATGGATCCACCCCCTAAAAATGCCGGCTCGCAGGATGCTTCACCTGTAAGGGTTTGTTGGTCTATGTTGATGCAAATAGAGCCACCTCCAAATTTCAATTTCTTTAACTCTACTTCTGGAAGTGTAACACACCAATCTCTCTCCAAAAGTCCTGCTTTAATTTCATCTTTAGAAGGGAAAAGTCCCGTAATAATGATTCTATCGCGTCCATTATTAGTTTCGCGCTGAATCGTAGCGTAATCTTTAGAAAGTATCTGATAGACTGTGTAGTACTTGTCCCCAGCAAATACATTTCCTGAAGTAAATAATACTGCAAGAAATCCAATTAAGAATAATGACTTTTTCCTCATCAAAGAGGGAGACCATGAGAATTTTGGTAATTGATGTCAATCAATTAGCGGTAAATATATTTAAAAAGGCAGCATTGTAAACAAACTTACTTTTTTGTTCTTAGAACTCACAACCTTTGATTTAATCCTTTTTGTGCGATTTCTGATAATAACATATATTTTAAATATTAATTTGTGTGTGTCGCAAATTATTGTGGAAGCTAAGTATTCAGAGCGTCTGGCCAAGCAAGCGTGCGGCAAGTGCCATGCGTTTCCATTGCCAGAAAGTATGTTTCGAGAAGATTGGGAAAAAGGTGCTTTTCCGTATCTGGAGGATCTACTCGGATTGGATGAATTGTCAAATTATGATGAGTCAACACAGGAGGATGTGCGCAAGCGATGGGAACTCATCAAGTCGTATTATCTTACTAACAGTCACTCAAAAACACCCTCAAATCTGTTAAACCAATCGATCACCTCCCTTTTTGGTTATCGCAACTCGGCTTTGGGTGTGGACGTTACTGCGATTCATCACAACCCCGATTTGGGTCTCGTTTTTGTTGGCGATGCAAAAAGCCGTTCGGTTCGAATTTACGACCGATCACTTCAACTCGTGAGGGCATTTGAAGTGGACAAGGTTCCCTGCGATTTTGAGCTTGTCGGTGATCGGCTTTACGTATGCAGCCATCAATCTCTAGACCCGATTGATGGTAATTCGGGAGAGGTGGGCTTTATCAATGAATCGGGACTGGGAGAATACCAGCCGATATTGAAGGGCCTGAATCGCCCGACAAGATATGTGCCATTCGATCATTCCGGCGAGAATTATGCGGTGTTGTGTGAGTTCGGTATCCGAAAGGGAAAAATTACTCTTTACCGGGGCGGCGAATCCCATTTGGTTTTTTCTATGAGTGGCGCAATCGATTGCCGCGTCTTGGATGCGGATTCCGATGGCCAACCGGAGGTGTACATTCTCGTTGCCCAAGAGCATGAATGCCTGATCCGCTTGACGCTAAGTCCAAGTGGTACAGTGGATCAAAAAGTGCTGATCAAAAAACACCCCGGTTGGGGGTTCACTGCTATGGCGATGCTTGACGTCGAAGGTGATGGTTCGATCGATATTCTGCTTTCTAACGGGGACACCACCGAGTTTCGCTCCAATCCAAGAGGCTACCATGGCATTCGGCATTATGATCTTGATCAGGATCAACTGGTGGAGCGGCAATTCATTCCTGCGCATGGGGTGATGGATTTCACGGTTTTGGACGCTGAGGGGGACGGTGATCTGGACATTGCCAGTGTGTCGTACTTCGCTGATTTCCGAAACAAACCACAACAGGCGGCGATGTTGCATCGACGGGACGGTTCAAAGTTCGTGAGCCAAACCTTGGCAGGTTACGCGCAAGGCAAGTGGTGTCGCATCGAAAGTGGAGACTTCGATGGCGGTGGGGATCCCGACTTGTTCCTTGGCGCTTTGAATTACCAAACAGCAAAGAGAGAGTATGAAAATGACGACTCGTACCTTCGATCGTTAAAAACTCCGGATGAATTCCTGAAAATATGGGAGCAAAACGGCAATCATCTTCGGGTTTTGGAGCAACGAACCAAGCGGGAGTGAGGGCTTGGCCAAACGGGGCTTGCCTTTCTAGGGAGTGGGCGTAAAAAGGCTGAACCCTTTGGTGCTCGAAGCCGGATATTTGACTGCGCGTTGCGCTTGGCCAAGTGAACCGGTTTTGTGTTGAAATTGATCGAGCCTTATGAATTTGAAAACCAGAAAACCGAGAGCTGCCTTCACGCTGATTGAACTGTTGGTGGTGATTGCGATCATCGCCATCCTTGCCGGCTTGTTACTGCCGGCCTTGGCCAAGGCCAAAGCTAAGGCCCATGCCACCACTTGTATGAACAATCTCAAGCAAGTCGGGTTGGCGATGTTGATGCATGCCGATGACAGGGAAGGCTCGCTGCCTCGTGGTAACGCCAAGCGCTGGTGGTTTGAGTTTATGCCTTACATACCAGAGGGTGGAACAGAAAAGGATTTTCGAAACATCAAGATTTTCCAGTGTGCTAGCTATCCGACTCCAAAGCGTACGCCGAACAGGCGTCAGGTAATAACCTATGTGGTTAACGCATGGAAATTTCGATCTCCAAAGGACAATGTCGGATATGAGCACATGGGTTTGAGCAAGATTGCTGATTTCAATTCACCGTCTGAGTCTGCTTATCTATTGGATAACGAGGATGGTATCGACAATCCGGGAATCAACAGGCCGATAATCACAGGTTTTCAAGACATGCGGACGGATCTTAACGATGTGTGGCATCCCAGTCATTTGCCATATGGCTCGGGAGGAAAGCAACTTAGTTATGACAGGCGAATCGCTGCCCAACGGCATAACGATGGTTCGAATATATTGTTCATCGACGGTCATTCTGGGTTTCGCAAAGCTAAGCTCATCGATCTTGATTTATTCCGAGAAAAGAAACGATAGATTCGTATGAACAGATGCAATAATTTCAGTAAAAGAGGCTTCACGCTCATTGAATTGCTGGTGGTGATTGCGATCATTGCCATCTTAGCCGGTTTGTTGCTGCCAGCCTTGGCCAAGGCTAAGCAGAAGGGTCAGGCTACGATCTGCCTCAACGACCTGAAGCAGGTTGGTCTGGCCATGCTGATGTTTGCCGATGAGAATGACGACATGATCCCGCGCGGTACAGCCGGTAACTCACCGCGTTGGTGGCTGGAGTTCATGCCTTACGTTCCCGAGGGAGGGACGGAGAAGGATTATCGCAACATCAAGATTTTCATGTGCCCGAGTTATCCCATTCCGAAGAACACGCCGAACAAGCGTCAGGTCGTCACCTATGTTGTGAATGCCTGGGACTTTCGGTCGTCGAGGGACAACGTGGGGTACGAGCAGCTTGGCATGAGCAAGGTGACCTCGTTTTCGCAGCCGTCCGACTCGGCCTATCTGTTGGACAACGAACATGACACTTGGCGACCGATTGTCACCGGGTTCCGCGATCCGCAGACGGCACTGAACGATGTCTGGCGCTCCAGCCATCTGCCCTACGGGGCCAATGGCAAACGATTGAGCTCCGACCGCCGAATTGCCGCCGAACGCCACAGCAGTGGCTCGAACATCCTCTATCTTGACGGCCACGCCGGCTACCTCGACGCGAAGCTGATCAAGACCGATTTGTTTCGCAAAAAGAAATGACGCGAACCCGGTCAGGCGGCTTTACGTTGATCGAACTGCTGGTGGTGATCGCGATCATCGCCATCCTTGCCGGCCTTCTGTTGCCGGCTCTGGCCAAGGCCAAGCAAAAGGGGCAGGCGACACTCTGCATGAACAACCTCAAGCAGATCGGGTTGGCTACCGTCCTGCACGCGGACGACAACGACGACATGATTCCGCGAGGTGACGACGTGCGCTGGTATCTCGTTTTAATGAAGTACCTTCCGGAGGGCGGGACGACTAAGGATTATCGCAATATCAAGATTTTCCGCTGCAGCAGCTATCCGAAACCGAAGAAGAGGCAAAAGCCGCAGGTGATCACCTACACGGTTAACGCTTGGCGCTTTAGCAGTCCGCGCGACATGATCGGCTACCAGCAGGTTGGCCCAAGCAAGCTTTCCAACTTCCGGAATCCTTCTGATTCAGTCTATGTCGGGGATAGCTCGGCAGGGTCATGGAGGCCTATCATCACCGGGTTGAACGATCCGCACAACAACACCTGGCTCAACGACGTCTGGCGGCCAAGCCACTTGCCTTATGGCGCCAATGGTAAGGGGTTGAGCATGGATCGGCGTATCGCAGCCAAGCGCCACAACGACGGGGCAAACTTGGCCTACCTCGACGGCCACGCCGGCTTCCGCAAGGGCAACCAGATCACAATCGACCTCTTCCGCGAACAAAAACCGTAGCGCTTGGCCAAGTGGCGCATCTGTTTCTGCACGAGTGACTTGCGTTTTTTTGAGTTTTTCTCGCGCTTGGCCAAGCGCTCCCGTACTTTCTCGCCTGTGTCCATTGTTAAGCCTTTTCCCGCTCTTCTGCCCGACGCCAACCGGGCTTCTGAGATTTGCGAACTACCCTACGATGTGATGTCCACCCCCGAGGCCAAGCAGATGGCTGAGGGGCGGCCATCCAGTTTTCTGCACGTTAGTCGGCCGGAGATCGATCTGCCGGAAGGCACAGCAACGAACGACCCAAGCGTCTACGCCAAGGCACGCGAAAATTTCGACCGTCTCATCGCCGAGGGGGCGTTGCGCAGGGACGGCCAAGCGCACTTTTACCTGTATCGCCAGATCATGGGCGAGCATACGCAGCTTGGCCTCGTGGCGGTGGCGAGTTGTGCCGAGTATGATGCAAACACGATTCGAAAGCACGAGTTCACCCGACCGGACAAGGAGGACGACCGAGTGGCCCACCTCGAGGTGTTGGACGCACAGACCGGGCCGGTGTTTTTGACCTACTCCGCCGATGCTGAGCTTGATGCGTTGTTCGAACGGGTTGCCTCCGGTGAGCCGGATGTGGACTTCACAGCACCGGATGGTGTTCGCCACACGTCGTGGACCATCGCTGCCGGCGAAGACACGGCATTCGTTGAATCGCGTTTTGATGGCATTACAAATCTGTACATCGCGGACGGGCATCATCGCAGCGCGGCGGCTTCGCGGGTGAACCAAAGCCGATCCGGTGCCGGAACGAGTGACCTGTTTTTAACCGTAATCTTCCCGCACGACCAAATGCAGATTCTCGCCTACAACCGTGCGGTGAAGGACTTGAACGGATTGTCAATTGACGAATTTCGAACAGCGCTTGGCCAAGCGTTCGAGATTGAGCCAAGCGGTCAGGCGAAACCAACCGGTAAGCACGAGATTGGACTCTACCTTGACGGCGCTTGGAGCACACTGCGTCCCAAGCCGGACACCATCGACCCCGACGACGCGATCAAGCAACTCGACGTCAGCATCCTGCAGGATCACGCTTTGGCGCCGGTACTCGGGATCGACGATCCTCGCCGAAGCAAACGCGTCGCATTCGTGGGCGGGATTCGGGGGACTGGTGAACTGGAAAAACTAGTCGACGGCGGTGAGTTTGCATGTGCCTTTTCGATGTATCCGACGAGCATTGAGGACTTGATGACCATCGCCAATGGGGGAGGGATCATGCCGCCAAAAAGCACCTGGTTTGAGCCCAAGCTGCGCGACGGCATGTTCAGTCACCAAATCGTCTGATCACCGTCCGGCGGCTTCGCGGACGCGCTCTAGAATCACCTCTGCGATGAATGGCTCCGTGCCGATGCTGGCGGAGTACCAGAGCCTTTTTGCACGGCGCTCGGTGGGATTAACCCAGGTGGGTTGACCATTCGCCATCCGCTCGCGAACCCTTTTTCCCGTTTCCCCAAGCATGACCGGGATGTCCTCGAACGAGTGGAGTCCGTCGCTGATGAAAAAGGGTACCATCACGATGTTTTTCGTTTCGGCCAACTCATAACACGCCTCGACGCGCGGTTCCTCCTCCATGAAAACTGCGTGCACACCGGCATATTCGCCGTTGGCCCGAATGCGATCCGCCTGATCTTCGATTGCCTTTCGCGAATTCTCGTTGTTGCTCGCGCCGTGTCCGGCGATGAATAACGTGGTGTTTTCCGCGCGGGGGAGGGAGGGGAATGGGTGTGCCTCGACGATGCCTTTCGCCCGGGCGATGAGTGCCCCGGTCATGCTCTCATGCGTGCCGATGGGCCCACAGTAATGGATCGTCTGCCCGTTCTCTTCGCGGATCGTTTCAAACGAGCCGTCTTCGCGCTGCGCAAAGCCCAGTTCACGGGGCAACACTTCCTCGGTAAAGTAACCTTCGCTGATGAAAAGCGGGACCACGAAAACACGCCTGGCAAACACGCCACGCAACACGGCGCTCACGCCCGGTTCCAATTTCCAAAATGCCTCCTCAACTTGCGCGAAAATGTTTCGATCGCGGAGTGCGTCGGCGTGCTGGTAGGTGGGGCTGGCTGAGTCCACGTTGAGCGTGGAGCCGTGCCCCAATAAGACCAGTGCGCTGTCTGAAAAATCGTCGACCATGCCGCTGCGACAAATAACTCCTTCAGGACTCGCTTTGTTGCAAGCCACAAAAAAACGGGCAGCGATTCCGCTGCCCGTCAAGAGGTGTTAACTAGCGTAAATTATTCGCCCGGCTTGTCGCCGTCTTCCTCGTTGGCATCGATGACATCGTCGCGCTTGTTCTTGAACTCCTCGCGGATTTCCTTGATGCGCTCGCGAACTTCCTCGCGGTTGCCCTTCATGCCTTCGAACCAATCCTTACGGAGGTTTTTCAACTGCTCGCGTAGGCCTTCCTTGTCCTCGTCGGAGGCGTCCTTCAACTGCTTGTGCAAACCCTTCACCTTTTCATGATGTTCCTTGGCAGCTGCCTCGAAGGCTTCGCGCAGTTCCTTGATCTTGTCGTCATCGCGAACCAATTTGCCGAAGGCGCGGCCTTGATGCTTGATCTTGTGCCCCTTGCGCTTGGCATCCTTGTGATGCTTTTTGCGCTTCTCGAATGCAGCCTTGAGGCGCTCTTTGATCTTTTCGCGATCAACTTTCGGGCGCTCTTTGCCGCCTTCCTTGGCATCGTCTTTGGCGTCATCCTTCTTATCCGTTAAATCTGGTTTCGGTTTATGCGGCTTCGGATGAGCTGTTGCGTATTCCGGGGCCATGAACGCAGCAGCGACGGCACCGGCGATGAGTAGTGACTTGAGTTTCATATCAGTACAGTACTTTTGTTTTCAGTTTCGGTTAAAAATTGGCGAGTCCCCCTCGCTGTTTCCCGGGATTCTATTGCAATCTCCGTGCCACCACAACAGAAAGTCGTAAGTTGTTATAAATCAAATGTTTGCGATTTTTAATTGAAACCGGTTCGCCTCGTTTTTCTGAAGTATTGGGAATTATTTCCCATGCAATCTGCCACTGAGGTGGGAATTATTCCCCATAATCAGTCGCGCTTGGCCAAGGCTGGTTTTCTCCGTAAACTGCCGCTCACCATGATTTCACGGATTTTATACAATTCGGTCGCCTGCTTGGCCAAGCGGGCGATGGCTGCTTCACTTGCAATTGCGCTTGGCCAAGCGGCTTGGGCGGCCAAGCCAAACATCGTGTTCATCCTAGCCGACGACATGGGCTACGGCGATGTGCAGGCGTTGAACCCGCGATCCAAGATTCCCACGCCGCACTTGAACCGCTTGGCCAAGGAGGGAATGACGTTCACCGATGCGCACTCGCCCTCCGCGGTTTGCACGCCCACGCGATACGCCGCGCTGACGGGCCGGTACTGCTGGAGGTCGAAACTCAAGCGCGGGGTTCTCAACGGCTACGGGGCACCATTGCTGGAGCCAAACCGGGAAACGGTCGCTGGTATGTTGCGCAAGAATGGCTATCACACGAGCGTTGTCGGCAAGTGGCACCTTGGGTTGGGATATCAAAAAAATGCGGGTGGAGAGATTGACTACGCCAAGCCGATTACAGACGGCCCGAATCAGCACGGGTTCGACTACTCGTTCATCATCCCGGCATCGCTCGACTTTCCACCGTACATTTACATCAAGGACGGAACCATCACCGAACTACCCACCGTGAAACAGCCAGCGGTTCGTTTTCCCGGGTACCTGCGCAGCGGCCCGCGTCAGCCCGGGTTGACGATGGACGACTGTCTTGACGACCTCACGAAGGAGGCCGGCCAGGTGATCCACGATCGTGCCAAGGGCAAGCAGCCATTCTTCCTCTACTTTCCTCTTACGGCCCCGCACAAGCCGGTGCAGCCTCATCCGCGTTTCATCGGCAAATCCAAACTGGGCCTGTACGGCGACTTTGTGATGCAGGTCGACTGGACGGTCGGCCAGGTGATGCAGGCGCTCGAGTCGGCTGGTGTGGAGAAAAACACGCTGCTGATTTACACCAGCGACAACGGCTCGTTCATGTATCGCCGAGGCGCTGACGAGACGGAAGATCACGTCAGCGACTCAACGGTGCAGGCGTACAACGAGAAACATCACACCGCCAATGGCGATCTACGGGGCACCAAGGCGGATGTGTGGGAGGCTGGGCATCGCGTGCCGTTTTTCGCGCGTTGGCCCGGCGTGATCGAGGCCGGTTCGACCTGTGAGAAAACCACAGCTCATGTTGATCTGTTTGCCACCTGCGCGGAGATTGCTGGCGGCACGCTTTTAAAAAACTCAGCAGAGGACAGCTTCAGTTGGCTGCCGCTGTTCAAGGGTGGTGATTGGAGTCGGCCGCGTGCGCCGGTAATCAACCACAGCGCTGCTGGCATGTTTGCTTTGCGCAGCGGCAAGTGGAAACTGATCGCCGGCAATGGTTCCGGTGGCCGTCAGGCGCCCAAGGGCAGGCCATTCCAAAAACCATTCATGTTGTTCGATCTGCAGGCAGATCTCGGGGAGAAAAACGATCTGGCCAAGGCCAAGCCGGAGTTGGTCGAGGAATTGACGGTCAAGCTCGAGTCGATCCGCTCAAGTGGCCGCAGCCGCTGATCAACTGGTCGGGAGCTGCCGGTCGAACCACGCTGCGCTGTCGGCGGGCAACGACCGCTTGGCCTGCTTGGCCTGCTTGGCACGCTGATAGGCAACCGGGTCGAAGATGCCGGGAGCGCGCTTGGCCTTCGCCGCGTTTTCCTTGTCCTTTTGGGCCTGAATGAGGGCATCCCGATCCAGCGATTCCCCGCTCATCTCGGAGGATAGGGCGGCGATGTTCGAGATGGTATCGCCGACTGCCGAGGGTTGCCGGCGTTCATCGACGCGGTCTCCCGGGCGTTTCATGAATCTGGAAATCAGGCCCATATTGCTGGGGCAACCATCCGTTTCAACGCGTAAATGTCAAGGGTTCGGCCTCAGCAAATACGGGCTGTTTTCTTTTTGACTTGTTAGGGAGGGGGGAAAGCGACAAGTTGCTCGACCCGACGGATTGACTCCGCGGAACCGCATTTTAACGTAATGAAAAAACTAATCACCCTTCTCTCCGTGCTTGGGCTGGCCTTCGCGCCACAGGTTCAGGCCTCACTCGCAGACAAAATCGCCGAAGCCGAAGCCGAATGGATTGTCGGCTCTTGGGAAGCTGACCTCGATGGCAACAAGGTTTCCCTCTCCTTCAATTGGGCCATTAAGGATCACGTGCTCGCATTCCACTTTAAGGGCAAC
>Ga0208624_1000630_pt1 | contig 17762 bp, 17 predicted proteins | sample Knorr_S23_td_DCM_FD_185607 | JGI IMG/M metagenome (GOLD analysis project Ga0208624, IMG submission 185607) | Marine microbial communities from Southern Atlantic Ocean transect - Knorr_S23_td_DCM_ad_71m_LV_A (SPAdes) (version 2) | ecosystem: Environmental > Aquatic > Marine > Oceanic | place...
TCTCTTTTGATAAAAGAAATAGCTGTCAAAAAAAGAATTTTCACTTTTCTTATAATTCCAAGAAACTCCAGTTTTTAGATGCTTTACCTTCTCATAAGTATCATAATCAATATTATTTTTTCTAGCTTGTCTTCGATCATCTTCAACATCACTTAGTTTAAGACCACCTGGGTCATATGCATAAGGGCTATCAGTATAATTTATTTGCCAAATAATCTTGTTTTTTTGGTCCAACTCATTAATATATTTAAGATTGAGTATTGTAGATTTGTAATTACTTTGATCTCTGTACCCATTAGATTTTCTTTTGTCATAATGGATTATTAGGTTTGAAGTTTTCCAGTTTAAAACTCTTGTCCTCTGAATTGATTGATATTGATAAGCTCCAAAAATTCCTGAAGTTCTATAGTACTTTTCATCAGGATCAGACAAAGTGTTTATACTTATTACACCACCAGAAGAGTTACCATATAAATTTGCATTCGGACCTCTTAGTATTTCAATGTTTGAAATCAAACCTAGTGGGAGATTGTCTAATTGACTTTGACCATCAGGAGTTGTCTCCGGAATTCCGTCAACTATTAATTTTATTCCTCTTATACCGAAAGCGGATCTTGCACCAAAACCTCTTATTGAAATCCTCATGTCTTGAGAGAAATTATTTGATGAGGTAGTAAACACACCTGGTGTATTTTTTATAAAATCAGAAAATGAAGATTGTGAGCTGAAGTTTTTATCCTCACTAAAACTTTTTAAAGTAACTGATAAAGGAGCCTGCTTTTGAATCGTATTAATTTTAGTTGATTTAACAACTACATTTTCAAGATCTATAGTTTTAATAGTGTCTTGTACATTGCCAAAAACAAAAAATGGCACTAATATTATAATTCTATTGATATACCCTAACATAGTCAATTTCATAAGTTGCATTTGTAAATCCAGGAGCTACATATCCATCAGTCCAGTGACCGCCAACTGCAAGGTTTAAAAGTAAGAAAAATGGTTTGTCAAATGGTGAATGTTGAGCTTGCATTGGATATTCAAAATACATTTCTTCATCAACAAAAAATTGGATTTTATCTGGTGCCCATTGTATTGCATAGGTATGAAATTCCTCAAATGGATTATTGATAATTTTTTCTGCTCTAATAAATCTTTCTTGACCAGTATCAAAAAAGATTTTATCTGGAACATATGTAGTCTGCCTAGAATAGTCTTGAGGACCATAGTGAACAGCAGAGGAGATTAATCCTGGATCATTACTAGTTGTATCTTTTACATAGTCTCCATGCTCTAATATATCTAGCTCTCCACAATTAGGCCAACTAATATCATCAATATTTGCTCCTAGCATCCAAAACGCAGGCCACATACCCTCCCAATTAGGAAGTTTTGCTTTCATCTCAACTCGACCATATGTAAATTCAAATTTATCCTGAGTGTTTATTCTTGCAGATGTATATAGTTTACCTTGAAAATCTTCTCTTTTTGCTGTAATTTTCAATAAACCATCTTCAACTTTAATATTCTCTTGTTTGTCCGTATAATACTGTAACTCTCCATTATACCAACTCCCATTATCTGGAGCAACAGTTTCTATATTCCATTTATCTGAAGAAACAGCCGGAGCTCCAGATATTGAATTTTCATCAAATTCATCACTCCAAACAAGCTCGTTATTAAAAGAGTAACTAGTATTTGTTTGGTTAGACGAGTTATTTCCTTGAATATTTGTGTTTCCTTGATTTAAGTTTGAGGTCTGACTAACATTACCTGACATGAGAGAATCATTGACGTCAGATTTAGAGCCACCACATGAGATTAATAGAGACAGAGCTAAAAAGAATGAATTAAAGTAGGTTTTCATATATAAGGCTAATTGTAAGTCAAAGCTAATAATATTTATTATTTTTAGTAAAACTTTTTTAATGGAATTAATTCCACACCAAGGAATTTCAATTGTGTCAATCTTAAGAGGGATAATAGGCTTAAGCTCTATTATTTTAATTGCTTATTTACTAAGCAATAATAAAAGGAACATTGATTGGAAGACGATTATAATTGGTATTTCAAGTCAATTTGTTATTGCTATAGCAGTATTAAAAGTTGATTTTGTTAGAATAATTTTTGAAAAAATTGGTCAAGGTTTTCTTGCAATTGTCACATATACAAATCAAGGGTCTAGAATTCTTTTCGGTGAACTAGCAGACTCATCTAAATATGGCGAGATATTTATATTTCAGGTTCTACCTGTTATTATTTTCTTTTCAGCTCTTACCTCTGTACTATACTACTATCGAATAATTCAAAAAATAGTTTCTGGACTAGCCTGGATGCTAACAAAACTTTTAAATATATCAGGTCAAGAAAGTTTAGCAGTAGCTGGAAATATTTTTTTAGGACAAACTGAAGCTCCTCTTTTAGTTAAAGGATACCTTGATAAAATGAACAGGTCAGAATATTTTCTTTTAATGACAGGTGGTATGGCAACAGTTGCAGGAAGTGTACTAGCTGCATATATAGGATTTTTAGGAGGTGATGATCCTGTTCAAAGAATAGAAGTGGCAAAAAACTTAATTATTGCATCTGTAATGGCTGCTCCTGGTGCAATTGTGATTTCAAAAATAATGTTTCCACAAACCGAAGAAGTAAACAAAGTAATCGAAATAAGCACTGAAGTTACAGGCACAAATCTACTTTCAGCAATAACTAATGGCACAAGAGATGGAATTAAAATGGCTGTTAATGTTGGTGCAATGTTACTTGTATTTCTTGCACTAATTGCTCTTGTCAACGGAATTTTATTTCAATTAGCAGAAGTCTTTGGTTTAAATTTATGGATTGAGCAGAATACAATTTATAGCTCTTTGTCGCTTGAATTAATATTGGGGTATTTATTTGCACCCTTAATGTGGTTAATTGGTGTTGCTAAAGAAGATATAACTCTAATGGGACAACTTTTAGGTGTCAAGCTAGCTGCCAGTGAATTTGTTGCATATATTGAATTAGCTAGTTTGAAAGATATCACAAGCGCAATGTATCTGAGCTATCAAAAGTCTGTAATTATGGCTACTATAATGCTTTGTGGATTTGCAAACTTTGCTTCAATTGGAATCCAAATAGGGGGAATTGGAATATTAGCCCCAGGAAAATCTAAATTATTGACTGAATTAGGCTTTAAAGCCATGTTAGCGGGTACACTTGTTTCATTATTGTCAGCAACTTTTGTTGGAATGCTTCTAGGTTAATTTTCCTCAGTTGAGAGTCTTTTCCAAAATTTCATTAGAAGTAAAACAGATATAGCAGATATAACAACAAACACAAGTCCAAGCGTTGTCTTTGAATATAGAATATAACCTACTCCAAAAAGAACACTGTAGACAGATATGCTACCAAAAACCATACATAATATTCCACTGGGAACATCCCATTTTTCTTTTTTACCAGAGATAATTACACCGCTATTCTCAGATTCTTCAACTATTTTTTTCCATCCAGGACCACCAGGTTGAATTTTTTTATAAAAATTCTGCAAAACATCCATACTTGAAGGAGGTGTAATCATTGTTACAGTTAACCAAGAGATAGTTGTTATCGTTACACCGATAATAAGTTTTTCCTCGACTGAAAAATTGTTAGGTATTATAAATTCAAAAGCTAGAGCAACTAAAAACGATACAATCATTGCTGTTAATTCACTATATACGTTTATTCTATACCAAAACCACCTTAGAATAAATATTAAACCTGTCCCAGCACCAATTTGAAGAATTATTCCAAATGCTTGTAATGAGTTATTCAAGTAAAGGGCGAAAAATGCAGATATAATCATTAACAAAACAGTAAATACTCTTCCCATAAATACATAATGTTTTTCAGATTTATCAGTAATAAAAAACCTACGGTAAAAGTCGTGAACTAGATATGACGACCCCCAATTTAGATGGGTTGATATAGTCGACATAAAAGCTGCAATTAAAGATGCAACTAATAAGCCTAATAGCCCTGATGGTAAAAAGGAAATCATAGCTGGATAGGCAAGATCATTTCCAACAATTGTGTTTGGAAAAGCTACTTGGAGTGACTCTAAATTAGGAAAGACAACAATAGAGGCTAATGCAATTAAAATCCAAGGCCACGGTCTTACAGCATAGTGCATGAAATTAAAAAGTAGGGTAGCCCAAATTGCATTTTTTTCATCTTTAGCAGATAACATTCTTTGAGCAACATATCCTCCACCCCCCGGTTCTGCTCCTGGATACCATACGGCCCACCATTGAACTGCAAGTGGAATTATAAATACTGCTATAAACAAATCTGTATCTGCTATATCGGGAATTAAACTAAGTTTTGGAATAACATCAGGATGATTAAGAAGGTTAGTCAATCCCTGAATTTGAGGTAGAGAAACAATTTCATAAGCAGCCCAAAATGTGGCTACCATTGCCAAAATAAATTGAAAGAAATCTGTTATTATTATACCTCTAAGTCCACCAATCGAACTATAAATAACAGTAATTGCACATGAAATAAGAAGTGTTTCAACTGGATTTAAACCTAGTAGTGCACCCCCAATTTTAATTCCAGCCAAACATACACTCGCCATAATTAGTATATTGAAAACTGCACCAAGATAAAATGCTCTAAAACCTCTTAAAAAAGCTGCTCCTTTACCACTATATCTAAGTTCATAAAATTCAAGGTCAGTTAATACTTTTGATCTTCTCCAAAGCTTAGCATAAACAAATACAGTTAACATACCTGTAAGAAGGAATGCCCACCATACCCAATTACCAGCAACACCATTTGTCCTAACAATATCTGTTACCAAATTTGGTGTGTCTGCTGAAAAAGTTGTTGCAACCATTGATATTCCTAGTAACCACCAGGGCATTTTTCTTCCCGAAAGAAAAAACTCTGTAATATCTTTACCAGATTTTTTTGAAACTACAACTCCAATTACTAATGATAGTATAAAAAAGGATGATATTATAAGCCAATCTATGTTTTCTAATTGCATGTTAAAGGTTTATCTTAGTGTAAAATTATTAGATTGATTCAATATAATAAATATATAGTTTTTTTAATGCTTTCCTTTCTGATTGTCGGATATACTTATTCCCAAGAAAGCTCAAATAACTCATCTGAGTTAAACTTTTTATCTCCAAATACAGAATCTGAAAATTCACTTTTAAACATTAAGAAAAAGGATAATCCATTTTTAAAAAAATTAGAAAATAAAAATAAAAAAGACTTTTTTCCTGACGCTAACGTAAAAGAAAAGAGGCCTGAGAGATTTATAAACTCAAATGATCTTTATCTTTCAAGACTTAATAGAAGAGAGACAGAGTCTAATAAAAATATTAATAAATTTAAGGTTGATCAGTTTCTTGGAGAGATTCGAAATGATGGTGAATATGTAAACATTATACTAAGAGATCATGAATATCCTGATGGAGACTTAATTAAAGTTCAAGTAAACGAAAATATTGTAATGCCTGCAATATTATTAACAGAGAAAGCAAAAGGTTTTAAACTTGATCTTGAAACTGGGTTTAATGTTGTTGATTTCGTTGCTCTAAACCAAGGAAGTTCAGGACCAAATACAGCGGAAATTATAGTGTATGATGATCAAGGAAAATTAGTTGGAACAAATAGATGGAATCTTGCTACTGGTGTTAAAGCTACCTATATAATCTATAAAAATTAGCTATAGATATCTAACATTGCACTTACAAACCTATCTACCTCTTGGCTTGTTCCGGTACTAATTCTGCACCAGTCGTAGAAAGGGGGGAAAGGTCTTCCTACTATAACTCCCTTATCAAGCATTTCTTTCGATAAAATATCAATATGTTTTTTAGACTCAAAAAAGACAAAATTAGTACTAGACTCAACATATTTAAGGTCCAAATAATCTAATAATTTGTATATCTTATCTTTTTCCTCATTAGCTTTTTTTAACGAAAAGGCATAGAAATCTTTATCTTTTAGCGCTTCAATAGCAGCAGCAACCGCAAGAACATTTGTCTGGGCCATTATTTTATTTCTTCCATATGGAGAATATTCTCCAAATAATTTATCAGCTAATTCAGGTTTTAAAACCAAATAACCTATTCTTAAACCAGCCATTCCATATACTTTTGAAAATGTTCTGGAAATAATTATATCTTTTTCCTGCCTTACTAAGTAATCCATTGAAGGGTAGCCTGGCTCATTAATATAATCATAGTACGCTTCATCGCAGAATACCAATGTTTTTTCTGAAACTTTTTCGCAAAATTTACTTAATGATGATTTTTCAAGTAATGTCCCTGTTGGATTATTAGGATTAGCTATAAAAACCATTTTAGTTTTATCGTTTATTTTTTTTTCTATTTCACCCAAGTCATACCCTTTATTAGAATCAACCGGAACCCAATTTATTTTTCCACCAAATGCTTCTGCATAACTCATTAAGGCTAAATATGTTGGCTGACCGGCAACAATTTCTCCTCCTTTATCAGCAACCGCCAATCCAGTTACCCTTAGAGCCTCATTTGAACCACCTGTAATTACAATACTCTCATTGCTAACATTGTGTTTTTTTGCTAAAATATTCTGTAACTCTAATATATATTCATATGGGTAACGACATGCATCCTCAAATGAATCTACAATTGCGTTCCTTACTCTCTCTGATGGACCATATGGATTTTCGTTTGAACTTAGTTTAACTACATCAGATAAAGGTCTTGGATTATACTTCTTAATTTCTTCGGCAGTCAAAATTGATGGTGCCATCATTAACCCACCTAAACCAATTGAAGACTTGAACCATTCTCGTCTAGATTGCATAATTATATATTTTACTTTAATTTAAAAAAGAAAGTATTCATTTCAAAATTTAATGATTAATTTACAATATGCTTGAATTATTTGACACTATTGAGAACTACATAAATCAGATTATTGTTCCATTAAATTGGTTAATGCTTGTGTTAATAATTGGTGGTGGAATTTATTTAACACTTATTTCCAGAGCAAATCCGTTAATAAAAATTAATCAAGGTTTCAGGCTACTTTTAAAAAAAGACAATTCAGCAGTTGGTATATCAAGGTTTCAAGCTTTATCAGCTGTTCTTGCAGCAACTGTTGGTCTCGGTAATATTTCAGGTGTCTCAATTGCAATTCACCAAGGCGGTCCAGGTGTTCTTGTCTGGATGTGGGTTACCGCTCTTATTGGCGCTACAATTAAATTTTTTTCCTGCTCTCTAGCTGTTAGTTTAAGAGTAAAAGATGAAAATGGAGACTATTTAGGTGGGCCTATGTATTATATGACTTTAGGAATAAAAAAGTGGGGTAAACCTCTTGCAATTTGGTTTTCGATTGCAGGATTAGTCGGTGTCCTTCCAGCATTTACTGCAAATCAATTAACTCAATCATACATAGATGTTATTAATCCTAACGCTATGTTTGACATAGGCAATAGTAACTGGAAGCTCATAATAGGTGTTATTTTTACAATTTTAACTTCAGTCGTAATATTCGGAGGACTAAAATCTATTGTACGTGTAACCTCAGGATTAGTTCCAATTATGGTAATTCTATATTTCATTTTAGGATTATTTATTTTGGTGTCTAATGCAAATGTTGTTCCCTCAACTTTTTTATTAATATTTAGTGAGGCTTTCAATTTTAACACAATGGTTCAAGGTGGATTTTGGGGGCTTGTTTTAATTGGTATTCGAAGAGCTGTTTTTTCAAGTGAGAGCGGAGTAGGTCTAGCACCTATTTATCACGGTCAATCATCAACTAGAAATGGTACAGATGAGGGATTAGTTGGTATGCTTGGCCCTATTTTGGATACAATTTTAGTATGTACAATAACTGGATTAATAATTATTATTAGTGGTGCTTATCTTGAAAGCGATCTAAATGGAATTGTTCTTTCGTTAGAAGCATTCAGGAGATTATTTTTTGGTTTTGGAGATTACATTTTAATCATAATGATTTCAATATTTGGAATATCTACACTCTTTACGTATTCGTATTATGGTGTTAAGTGCTTTGGATTTTTGACTTCTCCAAAAAAGGGGAAATATTATAATATTATATACATCAGTGCTATTATTATATCATCAATTCTAACTGTAGAGATAGTTATTGGATTAATTGATGTTGCATTTGCGCTAATGGCAATTCCGAATATGATTGCAATAATATTCTTATCAAAAGTTGTAACAAAAGAAATGAGAGAGAGATCTTGGATTTAGTCCACATAATCTATAGGAGGTGGGCCTGGATCTAGATATGGATCATACTCATATTCACCAATTTTTTCATCGAACTCCTTTTTAATATTCTCTCTTAATTTACCGTCTTTAAATATGTCAACCATTGTCATTCCAAGAGCTTTTGCCGCATGAAGCATTCCTTTGTGTCCAATAGACATTCCAGAGCTTGCAACTACTGACCATGAATGCCATGGGACACCCTTAGGCGCGGTAGTAGCAGCTAAGCTAACTACAGGAACATTATAGCTTACATCACCACTGTCAGTAGAACCTCCACCTGGACTATTAAGGGTCTCTCTTAATGGTCTTATTTTGCCATCGATACCTATTTCAGGTTTTCCATTATTTCTTTGTAGTTCCAATGCAAAATCAATTTCCTCCTGAGTATACTGAATATCACCAAGAGTCTCAAGATTTTTTTGCAAAGCTGCACCTCCAACTCTGTTTGGAAGAAGATCATGTACACCGGATATTAATGAAACTTTGTGCTCAACATTTGCCATTATAGCTGCACCTCCAGCCATCTTTCTTACTTGTTCATAGACAGGTTGTAATCCTTCTTTAGTAATATCTCTAACCCTGACCCAAATTCTAGAATAGTCAGGAACAACATTTACAACTTTTCCTGCATCCTGAATATGATAATGCATTCTTACTGACGGCAATACGTGTTCTCTGTATGCATTAATTCCTGCAGTGTAGAGTTCAAGTGCATCATTAGCAGCTCTCGCATTCCACGGATCAACAGACGCATGAGCAGTTTGCCCTGTGAATTCAACCATGAAATCAACTAGTGCAAGAGATGGTTGTACATTCGCTTCCGTCTTGTCCGCTGGATGCCAATCCATACAGATGTCTACATCATCGAAAACTCCATCTCTTATCATCCAAAGTTTTCCAAAGAACTTTTCTTCAGCAGGTGTTCCAAAAAATTTTACAGTTCCTTGAAGTTCTCCTTTCTCAATAAGCTCTTTTATAGCAATAGCAGCACCTAAACTGGCTGTTCCAAAAAGATTATGTCCACAACCATGACCAGCTCCACCTTCTATTAATTCATGCCTATGGGGTACGGTATCCTGCGAGAGACCTGGAAGAGCATCAAATTCACCAATTATACCAATTACTGGCTTCCCCTCTCCATAGGTAGCAGTGAAAGCAGTTGGCATTCCAGCAATACCTTTTTCGACAATTAACCCATTTGCTTCAGCATACTCAATTAAATATTCTGCAGATTTATCTTCTCTAAAAGCTACCTCAGCAGCTTCCCATATTTTATCGCTTAGGGAAGTTAAATCTGATGTTTTCATATCAATAGAATTTACCAACTGTTTTTTTAATTTATTTACACTTTGTGATTGCGCTGATAAAAATGAGAAAACTAATAGTAAAATTGTGATAAATTTTTGCATTATTTAATAATTTAAGGTTTTCTTAATAACCTAATTTACAAATAATATTTATTTTAGAACATGAGATTATTTAAGGATGTTAAGGGAAACAATATTGATCCAGTTAATCATACATTAACAATTTTGAAAGAGTATCCTTATGCAAAAATTCATATAGGTTCTGACTCACAAAATGTTGGTAAAAAAACAAACTATACCAGTGTAATTGCATATAGGCTTGGAACAAGAGGGGTACATTATATTTTAAGCAAATCTTCATGTGAGGCAATAAATGATATATGGAAAAGACTCTGGTTAGAGGCCGAATACAGTATTAAGGTTGCCGAATGGCTAACTAAACAAGTAAGTGTTCAAGTAGAAATTGACATGGATTATAACTCCGATGAAAATCACAAATCAAATAAACTTATCTCAGCAACAAAAGGCTGGGCTAATTCTTTAGGTTATAAAGTTAATGTGAAACCAAATAATCAGATAGCAACTAGAGCTGCTGATCATCATTGTAAGTAATTATATTAATTGATTAAAGATTTTTTCGCCACCATATCTTATTACATCGGTTGCTGGAAGTCCAGTATTTTTTTCAGTATTTTTTATAAATTCCTTTGCATCATTATCTGACATTTCAACCGTATTAAGAGCAACACCGATTACTTTAGATTTTGGATAAGTACCAAGAACTGAAGATAACTCCTCGTTCAATGTTATAAATTTTTTTAAATCAGGAATTTTAATGTTATCTAGAGATCTTAGTGAATCATTTCTTGCTATGTGGCACAAAATCATATGAGTTGGACATGTTCCTCTCATCAATGGTAGTGTTGCTGAACTTCCTGGGTGAAGAATTGAACCTTGACCCTCTACAATTACAACATCCTTGTCTTTTTGCTCGATGACTGCTGCTTCTACAGCTCCACATGCATGGTCAAGTTTATATGCATCTAGGGGTATTCCTTTTCCGGTTACGGTAATACCCACTTGTCCGGTAGCAACAAAGCCTGTTTTAATATGCTTATCTTTTAAGTATGAATATAATTCTAGTCCAACAGTCATTTTTCCTGCAGCCATGTCTGTTCCTATCATCAAGACCCTTTTGTTATTTAGATTAGCAGATTTTGCAGATCCTATTTTAGGTATAAATTTAGGTACTCTTGTATCCCATATCCATTGATTTTTTCCAGTCAAATATTTTTCAAACTGAGGGTAGACCTGGTCATGTAATCCATTAATTATTGACATTCCCTGACTTAAGGATTCTTTTATTACACTATCCCATTGCTTAGGTCTGATTCCACCTGAAGTCAACACTCCAAGTAAAAGAACATTTGCCCCTAAGAACTTAGCTTTATTTATATTTTCAACGATAGGAATATCTTTTTTTATTATTGAAACCTCTGATATTTTCTTTCCTGCAAATACTGAATCTATTACACAAACAATATCATTATCAAGGTATCTAAGCGCACTGATTCCCATTTTACCATAGTCATCATCAATGCTTGACTCCATCCAAATAGCTATTTTATCAGTTTGTTTTAACATGGTTATTTGTTTTAAGTTTTGCACCGTGTCCTAACCTCGAACTAGTCATAGTTATTCCATTTACCATTTTAGAGCCTTCGCTTGGGTCAGGGTCTAAATTATAATGAGAATCTAAATCAACAAAATCAATAATACCAGTGATTGAGGCTCCAGCTGATATACTTACAGATGATTCACTCATACAACCAATCATGGTTTTTAAACCATGAGATCTTGCAACATTTAGAATCTTTAGCGCCTCTGTAATTCCTCCACATTTCATAAGTTTTAAGTTTACACCATCAACATACTGATAATGCTCGGCCACATCTTCTGAAAATCTACATGATTCATCAATAAAGATTGGAAGAGGCCTGCCTTCAAATAAAAACTTAAGTTTATCTTCATCTCCCTCAACTAAGGGTTGCTCTATGTATTCAGCTTTTCTATCCGATAGCCATTTCATCATAAGCTTTGCCTCATCCAAGGACCATCCCCCATTTGCATCTACTCTTATAGCTATATTTAAGTTTTTTGTTGATTCAAGGACTTGAGAATATATTAGTTTATCATATTCTATTCCTTCACTAGATCCTAATTTAATTTTTAATGCTTTTACCTGTGGGTTTTGTAATATTAACTCTACCCTATCCTTGACAATCTCAGGTGGGTTTATCCCTACGGTTAGGGATGTAGGAACATTAGTTGGAGGAAGTCCTAACAAATCCCGCAAAGACATATTTGCTTTTTTTGCTTTCCAGTCCCAAAGAGCTATATCAATACCTGCTAAGGCACATGCAGGTATATTTAAATCTTTACCTCTTTGGTGGACTTCGTATATAGAAAGGTTTTCTAAATTGGAATCTATTAATGTATTTAAATGGTTTTCAACATCTTGAGCCGAATCAGCTCCTTCGGTCTTACCTGGAGCACATTCCCCCCATGCAGTGATGCCATCTTTTATAAATTCAACAAAAAGATTTTGTGACTTATCATGAATACCTCTACTAATTTGAAGAGGAAATTTTTTCTTGAGATTTACAGTATGAAATTTAAATTCCATTTACCTAGATTGTTAGTCTAAGTTAATGTTTTTCTTGATTGTTTTCTTTAAAATTATCAAGCGCTTCTCTAGAATAAATAGGGGTTCTATTTCTTCTTGTTATCCACTTTAATCTTCCATTTTCATGATACCTAATTAAAGTGCTTTCGCTTAAAGCTAGATACTCTGCTGCTTGTTTTCTTGGAAGATATTTAATATGATCAGGTAAATTTGAACTATCAAAATCAGAGGACATTACCGCAAGAAAGCTTCTTTCAATTTGAATATCTTCTTTCTTTACTCTTTTTCCACCAAAGTAAACGGATCTAACTCCATCTGGAAAATAGATCTGGTTAATGTCAACCCACTTTTTGTTCATTTTTTTTTTAGCTAGCCCATAAAGGTAAAAAAAAAATTATATTTGTATGTAACTATACACTAATAATTTACGATGCAGAAATTCGTCTTATTTCTAATTATTTTCTCTGTCTCAACTTCTTTAAATGCTCAAATAGGAAGCGGGGGATACAGTCAATCAAATTATGGGACAAGAAACTACAACTCAGGAATGAATTCGTTTAAATATGGAATCATTGGTTCAAATCAAGATGCAACAGGGTCACCAGTAGGATTGGTATCTGCAATAATTAGGAGAGTTCCCAGTGCTAAGAAAATTTCTGATAGATTTGGTAATGAAAATATATCTCTAAGAGGCAGAAATTCTGTTCAAGCTGGAGGAGATGAAGTATTGTGGGATATTGATGGCGTTACATTCCAATCACCCCCAATGCTAAGTATAAATGAAGTTGTATATGTTGAAATAATTAAGGGACTAGCGGCAAGCAATAAATATGGTTCCGATGGAGCAGCTGGAGTAATTATTGTAAAGACTTCAGTAAATGCCTCTAATTATGAGTTGATCAACTCTCCAAAAAATTTGTGGAGAACAATTACTGAGAAAAGAATTAGGAAGTAGTTAACACTATTCTTTTAAACTTTTATTTATTTTTAGTAACAAATTATGAGATATAAATTCTTAACATTCATCTTGCTTTCTTCTAGCTTGTTATTTTCACAAGAAGATAAAATTGTTCAAGCTCAACAAAATGCTATATCATCTATGTCATTGGTTGATGCCCTAGTCTCTAGAGTGCCTGGAGCAAAAAGAGTTACTGATAGGATGGGAAATAAAAATATTGCTATTAGAGGTAGGCAGTCATTCAAAACTGCTGGTAATGAAGTTCTTTGGGAAATTGATGGGGTAATTTACAATAACCCTCCAGTATTATATGCAAACCAAGTTAAATACGTAGAAGTTCTAAGTGGATTAGCTGCAACAAATAAGTATGGAAGTGAGGGTGCTGCAGGAGTAATTGTTGTTAAGACTAATGTAAGTGAAGAAAAGTTTAATAGTAGAAAAAATCTTTGGAACAGGTCGTCACAGGTAGTCAAAAAAAAGAAGGACAAAAAACCGAAGAAAAAGAAGAATAAAAAAAATAAGAAATCATAACTCTCTTTTGTAATTTTAAAAAAATATCAAATTTGAAAAAGATTATACTATTTACCTTATGGTGTTGCTTATTATTAAGTTGTGACATAGGAATTACAGATAATAAAAGTTCTTCCGATATAGAGTCTTTACTACTAAAAACATCTTTTGTTGATCTAAATGAAAATAATTTAGATCTCTCGGTCTATAAAAAAGGTAAGATTGTTGTTAGTTATTGGGCTACATGGTGTGCTCCATGTATTAAGGAAATGCCAGGTATTAAAAAAGCTGAAGAAATACTAGAAGAATACGGGTATACTTTCTTATTAGTTTCGGATGAAACATTAGATGAAATCTCTGGTTTTAAAAACGAGTGGAATTTTGATTTTAATTTTTTAAAATCCACAAAATCATTTGAGACACTAGGAGTCTATGCTATGCCAACTTCATATATTTTTGACGAAAATGGTAAAATAGTTGAAACTATTGTCGGGGCTGTTGATTGGGATTCTAAAGAAATGATTGATAAATTAAAGATGTTATAACATGAAAAAATTTATAATTGCTTTCTCCTTTTTAATTCTTTTTTCCTGTAATTCAAGTGATATAAAAATAGAAGAAATATCTTTTTTATATGAAAACAATAATGCTCAACCTAGTCTAGTTTCAAATAATGGTAAATTATCATTAACGTGGATTTCAATTGATGAGGAGATGAATGCTAGTTTAAATTTTAGACAATTTAAAAATGAAGGATGGACTAATCCAATAAAACTGGCGAATGGTAACGACTGGTTTGTCAATTGGGCTGACTTTCCAACACATGCAATAAGCGGTGACAAAGTTCTCTCGAGTTATTTAAAAAAATCTGACTCTGGTACATATAACTATGATGTTTTTTTAAGTCTACATAAATTATCCGGAGAAAAAGTAAGAGAAGACTTTATATTAAATACTGATGGCTTTAAAGCAGAACACGGGTTTGTTAGTATAACTTCAAATGATAGCGAAGGATTTTTAGTTACTTGGTTAGACGGAAGAAATACAGTGGAGAAAGATGAAGATGGTAATCACAAGCCAATGACTATTCGATTTGCAGAAATAACAAATGCTGGAGATATAATAAATGAAACTGAACTTGATTCATCAGTTTGTGATTGTTGTCAGACTTCAATGACATATACCAACAAGGGACCTTTAGTTGTCTACCGTGATAGAAGCGAAGAAGAAGTTAGAGATATATATGTTACTAGAAACATAGATAAGGTTTGGGAGGATCCTATTCCAGTTCATAATGATGGATGGGTAATATATGGATGCCCAGTCAATGGGCCTAAAGTTGTCTCTAGTTCAAATAATATTGCTGTAAGTTGGTTCACTGTTACGGATGGAATACCAAAAGTTTATCTTTCCTTTTCAGATTCATATGGTTCTTCTTTTGGTAGCCCAATAAAAATTAATGATTTTAATGCTATTGGAAGAGTTGATACTGCCTTCCTTAATGAAAGAGAAGTTTTAGTGAGTTACATGGAAGGAGATGGTGATGGGACATACTTAAGAATAAAAAAAATTTCAATAGATGGAAATGTTTCAAAACCAATTACAATCTCTAAAATTGACGATGGAAGAGGCACAGGCGTTCCTCAATTAGAAATACTTGATGATGAAATATTTATTGTTTGGACTGTTTATGATAATGAAAGTAATCAATTAAAAACAGTAAGATTAAACTCAAAAGATGTTTAAATCATTCAAAAATTATTACTTCATAATACTGTTGATAATATTTAGTTGTTCTGATGGACAAGAAAAGCAAGAATATGAAAGTGCTATTGTGCTTGAATCTATAGTTTTACCAAAAGTCATAAATGAAACTTCAGGTTTAGAAATTCTAAATGAGGTTTTTATAACTCATAATGATTCAGGAGGAGAGCCAAGTTTATATTTTTTTAATCTTAATGGAGAGATTACAAATTCTATAAAGCTGGAAGAGAAATCTTTATGGGAAATTTATAACAATGACTGGGAAGATATTACAGCTGACGAAAATTATATATTCATTGCTGATACTGGAAACAATTTTGGCAATAGATCCAATTTAAACATTATAAAAGTTAAAACAAATGATTTTAGTATTGATGGTAAAATTTATATTACCTATAAAGATCAAGAAAAATTCTTTTCTTGGTTTCCAAGACCAAAACATAAATATGATGCTGAAGCATTATTTTTAATCGAAGATAAAATTGCGATTTTATCCAAGGATAGAAGCAATCTATTTACTGATTTATATTTAATTGATAAGGAAAGCAATTTAAGGCAAGTTCTTGAAAGTAAAATTACATATGATGTAAATTCTCTGATTACTGGAGGTGACTATAATGAGGAACTTGGCCTTCTTGCTCTTGTAAGTTATAACTCAGTGAGAAGTCAGTATTTAATATTATTTGAAGATTTTAATTTGGAAAATTTGGCTGAAAAGAAATTTAGAAAATTTAAAATTCCAATCGAGAGAGCACAGATTGAAGCAATAAAAATAATTGACGAAACTACTTTCTGGATTACATCAGAGGATGAAGGAATTGGAAGCCCTTATATGTATAAAATTGGGATAAAATAAAAAACGCTCCTAACAAAACCAATTAACAAAAATTCAAAATTAACCTAGCTAAAAAAAGGACTAAAAATGACCTTAGGAGCGTTTTGAATCAATACTTAAAAATAAGATAATTCTAAGCGATATAATTTTAAAGAAAAGTTAAAATTAATCAAGTTGATAGCTCAAACTAATTTTTAGGAAGGGATGTCTTATGGTCCTTTGCAAATCAGTATCTTTAGACATAGAATTAAATGTAGTAAGGACTTGGAGTTTATTAAATCTTTGTTGAAGTCCAACCTCAATAGTATTCCTGTATTTATTAGATAACATTGTTAGCTCAGCGTTTTCATTAAACAAACTCCCCTCTAATTTATAATCATGAAAATAATACTCTTGACTTGTCCCAAGATAAAATGATAAATTATTATTTGATTGATTTATTATGTTGTTTGACAAACTAAACCATTTTAACTCTCCAATTAAAAGGCCAACATTCAGTCCAGCCATTAGCTGATAAGTTCCAAGTCTCGAGTAAAATTCTGTTGTGAGATTAATGTTGTCTTGGAGGTTAAAACCTCTTAAGTAATTTGCAACTAAATTAATTTGAAATTCCTGGGGCATTTGAGATTTCCATTCTAAATTTGGCAAATTCAGTACTATGTCATGATATAAATTCTGCATTCCCTTTGCTAAAGATGCATCACCTGTTATTCCAATATTTCCTCCGATAGTAAAGCTTGAATAATCAGAAATTTTTAATTGTCTAGTTGACTCTAAGAACAAATAACCACTGTATGGATAGTCATATTTATTTGGGTCTGTTTCATATCTACTTGATGGAGTATAGATTAACTGTCCTAATTTAAAATTATCAATAAAAGAATTTCCCTCAATAAATTTAAAGGAACTGTAGGATATGAAAATTCCACTTGAATAATAGAAGTCCCTATCAAAATAAAGATCATTGTCAACATCAAGATTAACTTGTTTTTGAGAGTAAGAAGGATTGATAATCACCATACCCACAATTAATAAAAAACAAATGTTTCTCTTGTTAAACAATTAATTAAATTTAATCTAATTTAAACAATATTATTTTCTGTGTTTAAAATTGAATTGGCTAAAATCTATGATCTTGACAGGGTTAAAAAAATTGCAAATGATTGTGCCCTAGAAATGATAAGTAAAGGAATTTTTCAGTGGGACGAAAACTACCCTAATATTGAAATTTTTAAAAAAGATATTGATAACCAAAATCTATATGTTTACAGAGAGAAATCAATAGTTCTTGGATGTATTATGTTAAGCTTATCTAAAGATGAAGTTTACAACAATGTAAAGTGGCTCACTAAGGATGAAAAAAATCTTTATGTTCACAGATTAGCTGTTGATCCTAAGTATCAAAAAAAGGGAATAGGAAAATTAT
>Ga0208624_1000631_pt1 | contig 17746 bp, 19 predicted proteins | sample Knorr_S23_td_DCM_FD_185607 | JGI IMG/M metagenome (GOLD analysis project Ga0208624, IMG submission 185607) | Marine microbial communities from Southern Atlantic Ocean transect - Knorr_S23_td_DCM_ad_71m_LV_A (SPAdes) (version 2) | ecosystem: Environmental > Aquatic > Marine > Oceanic | place...
AGCTCTCGCGCAAGGAGAAAGACTGATTCCCTTTACTGATGATGCTTCTGAAGCATTTTCTTGGCGCCCTATCGAACCCAACACAACGCATTGGCAAGATACTAGAGAAATAACCTCGTTCTTTACCGGTAATGAGGAATTTTATTTAGTCCAACACTACGGCCAGCCTGAGATTGATAATGAATCATATAGATTAAAAGTTACAGGCATGGTTGATAATGAACTAGAGTTATCCTTGAATGATTTACAGGCAGGTGATGTTATAGAACAGCAGGTTGGTTTTGAGTGCGGTGGGAACAGTCAAAGATTGTTGTATGGATTGATTGGTAATGCAAATTGGAGAGGAACCACACTATCTTCAATTTTAAATAAAGCGGGAATTAAGGAAGGCGCTAAAGAGATTGTATTTTTTGCTGAAGATATATCAACAGAGGAAATACGTGGGCGAGAAGTGGAAAAAGCTTTTGCGAGAAGTTTATCAATTGATGACGCAATGCGTTCGGAGAATATGCTTGCCTTTGAGATGAATGGCGAGCCCTTGCCTCACTATCACGGTAAACCTGTTAGGCTCTTAGTTCCAGGATGGTATGGAGTAGCAAACGTAAAATGGTTAAAGCAAATCCATGTCCAGGATACACGTTACATGGGTCGTTTTATGGGAAGAGATTATGTCACATTGAAACGGACTAACGTTGGTGGCATAGAGCGCTGGGTTGAAAATTCAGTGACAACGATGAATTTGAAATCGGCGATAGTTAGGGTCATTGAATCCGGTGGGGACTACCGAATTCAGGGGTTTGTCTTGAATGACGGAACACCTTTAGAAAGCGTGGAAGTCAAAATAGACGATGGTCCGTGGCAAAGAGCTCAGCTAAATCCGCGCAATACGAAGTACTCTTGGAAATTATTTCAATATGATTGGGCCAATCCAGAGAGTGGGCCTCATACTATTGTTTCGAGAGTTACTGATATAAATGGGAATGTTCAGCCTACAAATGAGCAGCTTCCAGAGAAAGTAAGCTTCTGGGAAGACTTTGGTCAGTTTCCAAGGCAAGTGGTTATATGAGCAACGGCTTATATGGTGATAATGAGGTAGGTGCTCTTATAGTGTCCTTCTAGCATTTTTGGCAATTTTTATAAGTTATTACTGACTTGCTTGTATGGTGAAATTTTTTGGTCTCTCTCTATTTAGAGTAAGCGCATGACAACATACTTGGTCCTAACAATCATAGGTGAAGACAGGCCTGGAATTGTCGAATCGTTAGCTGAAATTATCAGTGATCACTCTGGAAATTGGCTTGAGAGCAGTATGAGCCAGCTTGCAGGTAAATTTGCTGGCATACTTCGCGTCAGCGTTAAAGAAGATAAATGCGAAGCATTAATCGATTCTTTGGAGAATCTTTCTAACAATCTTAAACTTATTATCGAGAAGGTTTCCAGAGAAAACTATGAAGAAGTCCGTCAAATAGTAGAGGTCCGCTTAATAGGAAATGATAGACCGGGAATAATCCGTGAAATTTCAAAAACTGTTACTGATTTAGCTGTAAACTTCGAAAAATTAACCTCTGAATGTGCGCCGGCGCCTATGTCTGGAGACGCACTTTTTAAAGCGTCAGCGAGCTTAAAAATTCCTAAAGGTGTAAGTGTTGATCTACTGAAGCGTGCTTTGGAAAATCTTGCTGACGATCTAATAGTTGATATCAAGTAATTTAGAGTTATTTAAATCACAGTATGTTTTAAAAATCATAAGACTACCGCAAACTAATTACTTTCCAGCCCCTTTGTTGGCAAATTCTAAGTAGTTTATCGTCTGGATCAACTGCGACAGGAGTTTGAACCGCCTCCATTAATGGTAGGTCGTTAACGGAGTCAGAGTAAAAAGTGCTATTGGCTAAGTCTCGAATCTGACTACAGCTTTCAATCCATTGATTAAGCTTCGCTATCTTTCCTTCTCGATAACAGGCTATTCCGTAAATTCTGCCAGTGTAATAATCATTTACTATTTCAAGATCTGTAGCTATTAATAAATCGGCATCGAAAAGTTTGGCTATTGGTTTGGTGATAAAACTGTTTGTGGCTGTGATTATTACACAAAAATCGCCCCTCGATTTATGTTTGGAAACCAATTTTTGTGCTTTTGGCAGGACTAAATCCTTTATTTTAAGTGCCATAAATTCTTTATGAAGTATAGCTCTCTGACTTTCCGAGAGTTTTCTTATTGGTGCTACGGTGAATGCTACGTATTCATCGATATCGAGTCTTTCATTCACGTAATCGTGATAAAACTGATTGTTTTTGGCCCTATGAGTATTTTCCTCAACCAAACCTTTGTGTATGAGAAATTCACCCCATGCATGGTCGCTATCACCATCAAGCAGAGTGTTATCGAGATCAAAAAGAGCCAAGCACCGATTCATTAACTTTATAATACCTGAATCAAATCGATTGAGCAGAGATTATATGCTTCATATACAAATTTTAAAGACACGTTTTAAATTTATGTCTAACACATTTTGGTCTAAATATAGGGCTAAATGTTTGCAACCATACTATTGGTCGAATTAGATAAATTGTGAAACAATACTAAAAGCTGCGATTGTAAGGTCAAAAGTAAATGATAGATTCAAATGGTTTTCGTCCAAATGTTGGCATAATAATATGTAACAAGCTCGGCCAACTCTTGTGGGCGAAAAGAATCAAACAAGATGCTTGGCAATTTCCTCAAGGCGGCATAAAGGAGGCTGAGACTACCGAAGAAGCTTTATTTAGGGAATTGAGCGAAGAGGTGGGCTTATGCAAAGACGATGTAAGAATCCTTAGTCAAACTTCTGAGTGGTTGAAGTACCGATTACCAAAACCTTATATTCGGCAGAGAAAGGGACGGACATGTATAGGCCAAAAACAGAAATGGTTTTTGCTAGGATTGCAAGCCGAAGAGGGTCGAGTAGATCTAGAAAATACTCTTCAGCCCGAATTTGACGATTGGTGTTGGGTTAATTATTGGTATCCTGTCAATCAAGTAGTTGATTTTAAAAGGAACGTCTATAGGAAGGCTTTAATAGAGTTAGAACAATCAGTTAAAAATTTCGTTAACGATAATTCAGCCTTGCTATGATGGCTATAGACGAATCCTGTTTTTTAAATTCCATCAGATAAGATGACATACCTGACCATTTGTGCTCATGCTTAGTCGAATGGATCGATAATTAAAGCTGACGAGGTAATTTATGCTCGCCGAGCTGCGCATTATAGTCCAGAGAGTGAATTCCGCCAGTAACTTACTGTCGGCCTTAGATATTATTGTCAGTTGCGTCAGAGAGACTCTTAAAACCCAAGTTTGTTCAGTCTATCTTTACGATTCAGATATTGATGGTTATATGCTGATGGCTTCTCAAGGTTTAAAGGAGCAAGCTGTCAGACAAGTAAGCCTGCAAGCTGACGAAGGTTTAGTTGGCCTGGTTGCAAAAAATGCTGAGCCCCTAAACTTAAAAGACGCATCTACTCACCCGAGTTATTTCTACCTCAAAGAAACAGGAGAAGAAATTTTTAATGCATTTCTTGGTGTGCCTATTATTCACCACCGTAAAGTCCTAGGTGTATTAGTCGTTCAAAATGAAGAAGTTCGTCGGTTTGATGAAGGTGAGGAGGCGTTTCTTGTAACGTTGTCAGCCCAATTGGCTGGAGTTATTGCGCACGCGGAAGCCACCGGCGCTATGGCTGGCCTAAGTCCCTCTGGCCAAAAGTTAACAGATACAGTTTTTCAAGGTATATCAGGTTCCCCTGGGGTTGCAATCGGAGATGCGGTGGTCGTATTTCCTCAAGCGGATTTAAGTCAAGTCCCAGAAAGGCAAGTGAATGATATCGAGATGGAGATAGAGTTCTTTCAAGAATGTCTTAAATCTGTGCAACAAGATATGACAGCCCTGGAAAGTAAAATAGGCAATCAATTAGCCGAGGAGGAGCTTCAACTCTTTAGTGTGTATGCACGTATGCTAGATGATGATGTATTAGGGAACGAAGTAATTGAAAGAATCAGGCTAGGGTCTTGGGCACAGGGCGCACTGGCTTTTGTTGCCCGGAAACATATTAGAGCATTTGAAGCAATTGAGGATGATTATCTGCGAGATCGTTCTGCAGATATTAAAGACTTATTTAGCAGGGTCTTATTATATCTACAGAAGAAAAAACCTTTTATCCCGAAATATGCTAACAACAGCATTTTGGTTAGCAACGAACTCACACCCTCGATGATTGCAGATGTACCTCTTAGCAATCTGAAGGGACTTGTTTCAATTAAGGGGGCAGGAAACTCTCATGTTGCGATTTTGGCCAGGACAATGGGCATACCCACTGTAATGGGCGTGACTGATTTGCCTCTGCACCTTGTAGATGGCAAAAAAATTGTATTGGATGGAAATAAGGGAAACGTTATTAGTAACCCAACAGAACGTTTACTTAAGGATTATACTGAAGCAATAATCGAGCAAGACCAATTTATTGCGGGATTAGAAGATCTAAAAGATCTTCCTTGTGAAACCAAAGACAAACATAAAGTGCATTTATGGATTAATACTGGCCTCATGTCAGATACCATTCACTTGGTTGATCGGTGCGTAGAGGGTGTTGGCTTGTTTCGCACAGAGGTACCTTTTATTTTGAGTGAGCGATTTCCTTCTGAAAAAGAACAAACCTTAATTTATCGGCAGCAATTAGAATTATTCGCTCCAAATTTAGTAACTATGCGGACCTTGGATGTCGGTGGGGACAAGGATTTACCTTATTTCCCGATTAAAGAGGCCAACCCATTCTTAGGTTGGAGAGGCATCCGTGTGACTCTGGACCACCCAGAGATTTTTATTTCACAGATTAGGGCAATGCTCAGAGCAAGCTATAAACTAGAAAATCTGCAAATCATGCTGCCGATGATAAGTAACGTTGGAGAGGTAGATGCGGCAATTCAATTGATAAAACGAACCCATCGCGAACTGCGACAAGAGGGGCTGTCGATAAAATTTCCTCCAATTGGAGTAATGATTGAGCTGCCAGCCGCCGTTTATCAAGCAAGAGCGCTCGCTAACTTAGTAGACTTTATTTCCGTGGGAAGTAACGATCTGACTCAATATCTGTTGGCTGTAGACAGAAATAACCCAAGAGTGGCAGCGCTTTACAGCGCTTTTCATCCGGCGGTCTTAGGTTCGTTAAATTATATCGTTAAGGAAGTGAAACTTGTGGGGAAACCAATAAGCATTTGTGGTGAAATGGCAGGGGATCCAGGTGCCGCTGTTCTTCTAATGGCAATGGGGTTTGATATTCTATCGATGAATAGTGCAGCATTGCTTAAGGTGAAATCAGTAATCAGAAGTATAACTTACCTCTCTGCAAGAGATCTTTTAGATAGCGTATTAGAAATGGATGATATGCATGCGGTTAGAAAAGAAGTGGATCTGATGCTGTATAATTCTGGTGTAGATAGGGTGCTCCGCTCATCAAGAACTAATTAAAATGTTTTATTAAGCGGATTCGCAGTTCGCTCTATTTTAGTTTTTGTCATTCAAGTTAGATTAATTTGTAATGCTAGGCTGTGAATATTCAAAATAATGACTTCTGGTTGGGCAACCGAGCTCATCGTAATTCTGTTCAATGAATTGAGTTTTTCCGCTGGAGTTGGTAACAAAAGCAGTTGTGCAGAGAGTACCGTAATTTCGGTCGGTATCTGAAACAAAAATCGCAGACAGTTTTTTTTCAAGAGCTTTCGATAAAATTGTGCTTGGAAGAGAATTATCAGCCGCGGTCGTTCGATCTCTCATCATATCAATCAGAAGATCGGGATTTAATTCTGTTTCAGTATTTACGAGTTTGGCGAGTTTATCTTTACCTTTGACTACCTTAGGGTAGTTCGAATTAAGGGTATTATTTGAGAAGGCATAGACACCAGGCTCGAGGGGTAATATTGATTTTTCCTTACTGTTCATAAACACTATTTCTTGTTTGTCCCCGAGTAAAAGATTGAAACCTCTGTAACTAGAAAGGTTTCCAACTATTGTTTTTGCAAAATTAAGGGGTGATTCTTTACCAGTCAGGTATTCTAAGGTAAGTGCACCTCTGGAAAGAGAAGCTTGATCGTCCTCTGAATTGCTCCTTAAGTTGGTTATTGCCGCAAATTTCCCGCCCTTTGTTACCCCGATCCAGGTTCCCCCGGCTTCTAAATCCTTGCCCGCAAGGAGGTTCGAGCAGCCAACCTCATCTTTCCAGAATTGTGCTTCTCTAGATTTTCGGGAGAAAAATTCATCTCTGTTTGCTGATAAAACTAGCGGGTACTTATCATTGACACGGTATGCGAACGTTATTAGACACATGCACTTATTCTTAAGTTTTCAATAGGGTCTAGTTGTTTAGAAGCTTCACAATATTGTTATACTTAGAGTAATACGTTTTAGGAAGTATAACATTTAATAGTTTGGAAATAGTCAGTTATGCTCGTCTTCCCTCAGTTTGATCCGGTCGCAATTAGTATTGGACCAATTAAAATCCATTGGTACGGTGTTATGTACCTTATTGCCTTTGGAGGTGCTTGGATACTTGCTAACTCTCGAAAGGATAAATTTAACTATGAATGGTCTAAAGACCAGATATCAGATTTAGTTTTCTATGGTTCGATGGGCGCTGTTTTAGGCGGTCGGTTGGGTTCTGTATTTTTCTATAATTTTGATAGGTTTTTAGGAGACCCTCTTTGGCTATTTCGTGTTTGGGAAGGTGGAATGTCTTTCCATGGCGGATTCTTGGGCGTTATAGTTGCTGTCTTCTTCTATTCAAAGTCGATTAAGAAGGAGTTTTGGGAGTCTATAGATTTTGTAGCGCCTTGTGTGCCTTTCGGTCTTGGTGCGGGACGTCTTGGAAATTTTATTGGAGGCGAACTTTGGGGTCGTCCTACCGAAGTTTCTTGGGGAATGATATTTCCTCATGTAGATGACCTCGCACGACATCCCTCTCAATTATATGAGCTCGCTTTGGAAGGAATAATTCTATTCGTCATTGTTTGGTGGTTTTCATCTAAGCAAAGGCCGCGAATGGCTGTGTCTGGCGTATTTGCCTTTTTCTATGGTGTTTTTAGATTTTTTATAGAATTTTTCAGGGAGCCTGACCTTCAAATAGGATTTTTATTTTTTGATTGGTTAACCATGGGACAATTACTTTCCTTGCCTATGGTTTTTGTTGGCTTATTGTTGGTTCTCTTGGCATATCGAAGTAGTCACCATACCAGTAAACTCTAGTTATAAAGGATATTTTAACTAATGCTTCAATACCTAAATCTTTGTCAAAGGATTATTGATGACGGCAAATGGATTCTGAACAAGCGCACCGGTAAAAAGTGCCTGACCATAATTGATGCGGACATGGTCTATAACGTTGCGAAGAATGAGTTTCCATTGATTACTACAAGGAAAAGTTACTGGAAATCTGCAATTGCAGAACTTCTGGGATATCTTCGTGGCTATGATAATGCAGCTGACTTTCGAGCATTAGGAACAAAGACTTGGGATGCAAATGCTAATGAAAACCAGTCTTGGCTGCAAAATCCAGCGAGGCAAGGGGAAGATGACATGGGGAGAGTCTATGGTGTCCAAGGTCGATCTTGGGCTAAACCTGATGGCACTGTCCTAGATCAACTGACTAAGATTGTAGATAATCTTACCGCAAGCGTTGACGATAGAGGCGAAATTCTCACATTTTATAATCCAGGAGAGTTTGAGTTAGGCTGCCTACGTCCTTGCATGCATACTCATACTTTTTCTCTAGTTGATAACGAGCTTTTTCTGACAAGTTATCAGAGATCTTGTGACGTCCCCTTGGGACTAAACTTTAATCAAATACAGGTATTCACTTTGCTCGCATTAATCGCTCAGATTACTGGTAAGAAACCTGGAAAGGCGTACCATAAAATTGTCAATGCACACATTTATGAGGATCAAATTACTCTTATGAGAGATGTACAGCTAAAAAGAAAACCTTATTCGTCTCCGCGGTTGGTAATTAATCCAGAGATCCAATCTCTCAGAGATATAGAGACTTGGGTTTCCCTTGATGATTTTTCAGTCGAGGGATATCAGCACCATGATGCCATAGATTACCCGTTCTCAGTTTGAGTTGAGACTATGCGATTAGCAGTGATATGCGCGATGAGTAGAAACGGTGTTATTGGTAAAGACAATGGATTACCTTGGAGTCTCCCCGGTGACTTAAAGCACTTTAAAGAGACCACATTAGGCTGCCCTATCATTATGGGCCGAAAGACTTGGGATTCAATAGGGCGCCCTTTGCCTGGTCGTACCAATATTATTGTGACCAGGCGCGGAGAAGTTGAAAGCGACGGGATAAAAATTGCGGACTCATTTAAAAGCGCACTCGATCTTGCGAAATCATGTTTAGCGACTGCAAGGGACAATGAGATTTTTGTGATTGGCGGAGCTCAAATTTATAAGGAAGCCTTTCCTTTAGCTAATCGACTATATTTAACAAGAGTCAACTCATTTGTTGATGGTGATACTTACTTAGAGGGGTTTGATGAAGCGGACTGGATTGAAATTTCCAATAAAAGTTTCAAGGCATTAAGTAGTGAGGATCATGACTACGATATTTGTGTTTTGGACAGGCGTTGAGGGTCTTTTAGTAACCGTCTCTGTTTAGCAACTTAATAGTAAAAATTTCGAATATGACAATCTCTGTTACTTCAAGTTTAAACAATAATCTGACACTAGCTGTCGTAAAATTTTTATAGTAGGGTTGATCATATCAATCGACATATATTCATCTGGTTTATGAGCCTGATCTATATTGCCTGGCCCCATAACAATCGTATCCATACCTAGATCACGCAAAAATGGACCTTCAGTTCCAAAACCTACAGTTATTCCATTATGACCTGTAAGAGCTTCCGCAGTTTTCAAAAGCTCGCTATTTTCTTTTGCAAAAAAAGCCGGTATTCCCGTAAAGACCGTATTCATTTCGAAGCTAAGATTGAGAGGCTCTGTTATATTTTTTAACCTTGTATTTATGTCTGAGCGGACAGAATCTATATTCATCCCGGGTGTCAGTCTTATATCGAACTTAAGCTCACATTCACCACATATTCGATTTGGATTATCGCCGCCATGAATGCATCCCAAATTTAGGGTTGGCTGGGGTACAGAAAAGAGATTTGAACTATACTTGTCTCGTAGCTCGTCTCTGTAAAGCATCAAGTCTGTTATAACTCTATGCATTCCATCCAGCGCGTTCACTCCAAGAGTAGGATCCGATGAATGACCGCTTTTACCAATTAATCGAATAGAGTCCATCATCATTCCCTTGTGGGCTTTTACTGGCTGCAAGCCAGTAGGCTCACCAATGACCGCTGCCCTTGCTACAGGGCGTCCAATTTCAGCGATGGTGCGAGCGCCCTGCATTGATGTTTCCTCATCGGCTGTCGCTAAGACGATCAAAGGTTCTTTAAATTTTTCTTTCAGTAAAGGCTTTATACTCTCTAAAACAATTGGGAAAAAACCTTTCATGTCTGTGATCCCTAGCCCATATATTTTGCCGTCAGACTCGGTGGCTTTAAAAGGATCAAATTTCCATAGTTTCTCGTCAAATGGCACAGTATCCGTATGCCCAGACAAAACCAAACCTCCTGGTCCTGTTCCGTAGGTGGCTATTAGGTTAAGCTTTTGCTTGCTTTTATTGCAAGGAATTATTTCACAGGAAAAACCCAGAGAATCAAAAGAATTTGCTAAAAACTCGATAACTTCGGCGTTGCTCGTATCTAACTTTGGGATGGCAGAACTGACGCTAGGTAGGCTTACGATAGCGTTAAGTTGTGACATTAAAGGTTTAGTTTCATTTGACATATTTAATTGCTGAAAACTCACCCTATAGACAGAGCTAAGGCATCCGTTTTGGCCGCCATTATAAAGTCATTTAGGTGAAGACCTTTAATAGAATGAGTCCACCAAAAAATACTCACTTTGCCCCACTCGATTATTAATTTTGGATGATGATCCTGTTCGTCCGCTAACTCAGCAATTTTAGCGGAAAATATAACCGCTTCTGTAAAATTTTTGAACATAAATTCTCGTGTTAGCGTATGCGGAAATTCGCGATTATTAAGTGTCCATGAAGGAACAAATTGTATTAATCTGTTAGCCTCATCAATAGAAATTATAGGCGACTCGACTGGACACTTATAGCAAGACATCTTCTTCAAATCCATGCTTACAGAAATTCTCCGAGTAAAGTGTTAAGGAATCTATACCCTTTATTAGAGGCGCAATAGAAATCTTCTCCGTGGATTTTATTGGTTTCAATGAATCCACTTTCAATAAGCTTTGATATCTTACTAGACACCACTGAAAATTCATTACCTGTTCTTACTTCAAATAAATTTTGACTAAATCCTTCTTTCAGTCTCAGAGCATTCATAAGAAACTCTATAGTTCGCTCCTCAATGGGAATTTCCCTCAATTGTGTCGCAGAGTCGACAGCATGGTTCATATAATGATCAGGTCGCTTTGGCTTATTGGTCCTAATCAATTTATTTTCGTTAATTAACGTTAATTTACCATGAGCACCCGAACCAATACCAAGATAGTCTCCAAATGACCAATAGTTATGATTGTGAGAGGACTTCCAAAAATTTTGGGCGAACGCTGAAACCTCATACTGAGAAAAAGCATGAGTGCTCAGAATTTTGGATCCCTCTTCAAATATACTATCTTGAATATTTTCGCCCGGCAATTTAGGGGGGTAATTATAGAAATATGTATTGGGCTCGATTGTGAATTGATACCAGCTTATGTGTGACGGACTTTGTTCTATAGCAATTCGTAAGTCCTCAACTGCAGCCTCTATAGATTGCTCTGGCAACCCATGCATTATGTCCAAGTTTATATTTTCGAATCCGGCAGATTTTGCTACTTCTATAGATTTGATTGCGTCACCGCTAGTATGGATTCGTCCAAGCTTTGATAGGTATTTGTCATCAAAACTCTGAATACCTAAGGATATACGATTTATCCCGGCATCAAAGTAGGCCCGAAACTTCTCGCTATCGACTGCACCAGGGTTCGCCTCTATAGTGATCTCTATATTTCCACTGAATTTAAGGTGACTTTTAATTCTTGTTAAAAGAAAATGAAATGAGTCTCCCTTGAATAAGCTTGGCGTCCCTCCTCCAATAAAAATCGATTGAAGTTCTCTATTTTTGTCACCCAGCCTATTCAGTTCTACTAAGAAGTCATCGTAAAGTTTGTTTGTGTATTTATCCTCTTCAAAAGACCCATTGACTTGATGTGAGTTAAAATCACAGTAAGGACACTTTTTGATACACCAAGGAATGTGTATGTAAAGGCTTAGGGGAGGTTGTTCCAACATTTTATAAACTTATTTAGCGCTTGACCTCTGTGACTTAAAGAATTTTTGATCTTAGGATCGAGCTCGGCTGAAGTACAATTCTGAGAGGGAACATAAAATAGAGGATCGTATCCGAAACCATTAACGCCTGCTTCGCGAGAGAGAATGGAACCTTCCCATACGCCAGTGCATATAATAGGTGTTGGATCATTTTTATGTCTTAAAAAAACTATCGCACAGTAAAATCTAGCGGTTCTTTTTGTTTCAGGCACTTTTTCCATAGCGGCTAATAATTTTAAATTATTCGCAGCATCACTGCCCCTACCTTCAACTCCAGCAAAGCGTGCTGAGAATACACCAGGCTTCCCATGTAAAGCATCGACTTCTAATCCGGAATCGTCGGCTATACTGGGTAGTTCGGTTTCACTGGTCGCATGTCGAGCTTTGATTAAAGCGTTTTCGACAAAAGTACAACCTGTTTCCTCTGCATCGACTACGCCAAATTCAGATTGAGCAATTAGGTCAGTATCAGGCAACTTGAGTATTGAACTAAATTCTTTTAGCTTACCTCTGTTACTGCTAGCAAGTACTATACGGACCATTAATTTCTCTTCTTTTTGCGTGTGAGGTGATAAATTGCAGTTTCTCCCAATAAATTGGGTAATATCCCAATTCCCAAATTTCTCTTGTGTTTGGCGTCAACTACCATTCTCGTCAATACTTTAATTTTCTTGTTAGCACAAAGCTCATCAAAGTCTTTGACAGTACAAAAATGTATGTTTGGAGTGTTATACCACTGGTAAGGCATAAATTTTGAAATAGGCATTCTTCCTTTAGACGCCAGGTAAATGCGACTTCTCCAATTTCCGAAATTGGGAAAGGTAACAATACCTCTCTTCCCAATACGCAGCATTTCTTCAATTAATTTATCCGGACTACTAAGGGCTTGGAGTGTTTGTGTTAGCACTACGGTATCAAAACTGTCAGTTTCAAAATTTGAAAGACCTTTATCTAGATTTTGTTCAATAACATTTACGCCATTCTTTATACAGTGTTGTATGTTGGCTGCGTCAATTTCAAGACCAATAGAGTCTACCCTTTTGTTCTTTTTTAAAAGTGTCAGTAGGGCTCCATCACCACATCCCAAATCTAGGACTCTACTTTTAGGTTCTATCCATTTTTGAATAATTTCTAGGTCAGGGCGCATTGTTTTCAATCTCGTCTTGTAACCTATACAAATAAGACTTTAAAGCACTTGTATATCGAGGAATAGGCATCAAAAAAGCGTCATGGCCTTGATCTGCTTCTATCTCTAGGTAACTGACTTCTTTTCTTGTTTTTAACAGGGCATTGACTATCTCTCTGGAGCGTTCAGGGGGAAAGCGCCAGTCTGTACTAAATGAGACGAGTAAAAATTTACAGTTGGAAACAGAAAAAGCTTTACTTAGATCACCGTTAAAATCAGAGGAGGGATCGAAATAATCAAGAGCTTTAGTCATCAATAGATACGTGTTGGCATCAAAATTTTTAGAAAAGCGCTCACCTTGATAGTGCAAATAACTTTCGACCTCAAAATCTACATTAAAGCCAAAGCTTAGTTTTCCGTCCCGTAAATCCCGACCAAAATTATCGCCTTCCTTTTCGAAATCCGAGACTGTTTTTCCGAATTTTGCGCGCATAGCATTGTCTGAAAGATATGTAATATGCCCAACCATACGAGCTAGGGTAAGACCTCTCTTTGGATAGGTTCCTTTCTCTAAGTAACGACCATCGCAGAAATCAGGATCGTTAGTGATAGATTGGCGGGCCACCTCATTGAAGGCAATATTCTGAGCCGAGAGTTTCGGCGCTGCAGCAATACAAATCGCGCTATGTAATCGCTCTGGGTAACTTATTGCCCATCTCAGCACTTGCATCCCACCTAAGCTTCCGCCGATGACCGCCGCCCATTTTGAGATTCTAAGTTTATCAGCCAGCATTGCTTGACTATTTACCCAGTCACTCACTGTTACGACAGGGAAATCTGGTCCAAAAAAATTGCCAGTTTCAGGATTTATCACTGCTGGACCAGTACTTCCGGCACAGCCTCCCAGATTATTTGGGCACACCACAAAGAAAACATTTGTATCAATCGCTTTTCCAGGTCCAATGCAGGCATCCCACCATCCAGCTTTTTTGTCTTCGGAGGAGTGAAATCCGGCCGCATGATGGTCCCCACTGAGAGCGTGGCACACTAGAATGGCGTTCGACTTACTCGCATTGAGTTCGCCATAAGTTTCAAAAATCAAATCAAATGCAGGTAAAACTCTTCCGCTTTTTAATTCAAGGGAATTGTTGAAATGAAGTTTCTCTGGCTTGACAATACCAACAGAGTTTTTTGTTAAAGAGTCATTCATGTCGCTGGATTCTTCGCTCCAAGTTCTATCTTTTTACACTAAAGTGTTTAGAGAACTATCTAAAGGCCTATCACCACTAGTGCTATTTGTTCGTTTACGCCGAACGTTTGATAAATGAAATTACGAATTAAGCCAATAATTAGGAAGATAAATATTGGTGAAAAGTCTAATCCTCCCATTGGTGGAATTACTCTTCTGAAAGGCGCCATTATAGGCTCAGTTATTTGCCAAACTAATAAAAGTATTGGATGAGGATTCATATTGCCAGAAAACATCATGACGAATGACATTACGATAGAAGCTATGAGAGCATAGTAATAAAACAAGATAATGAAGTTTAATACTCCGATAAAACTCCAAGTAATAATGAAACCGACAGATGGAATAGCGCCGCCATATAGAAAGATTGTTACAGAAATGGCAATGAACTGGACGATAAAGGCAAGAATTAGACTGGAGAAATCTATGCCCTTGTATCCAGGGATGAAGCTCCTAAAAATTCGGACCACGGGATCAGTCGCTCTAAATACGGCCTGAGATATTGGATTGTAAAAGTCAGCTTTTGCCAATTGCAAAAGAAATCTAGCAACTACGAATAGTAGATAGAGACCTGCAATAGTGTTAAATATTTGTGCTAGCGCACTTCCGACTTGTCCCATAGCCTAATCTCGTTAATTTGATAAGTCCTCCGATAGCTCAATCGAACGGTCTCTAGCCGCAATGAGAGCATCGCGCACCAAACCTCTTATATTCCCGCGTTCAAACACACTAATTGCTTTTTCAGTTGTTCCTCCTGGCGATGTCACTTTTTTTCGCAGTATAAGACTCGAGTCATTGGATTGTTGAATTAGCTTAGATGCACCGATGGCGGTCTGACAAATTAGATTCTCTGCGACGTCCTTTTTCAAACCTAGTTCTTGAGCAACCTCTTGCATGGCCTCCATTAGCAGAAAAAAATATGCGGGCCCGCTTCCAGACAATGCGGTGACTGTATCCATGTCTTTCTCATTTTTCATCCAAGATGTTAGTCCTACTGATCCCATGATCGACTGCGCTAATGTTCTTTGATGATCATTTACTAACTTATTAGCGAACAAACCAGTCGCGCCCTCACCTACCAATGCTGGGGTATTTGGCATACAGCGAACTATTGCTGTCTCGCTATTTAACCATTGCTCCATCTGAGTTATCTTAATTCCAGCTGCTACCGAGATTACAAGTTGAACAGTATCTATATTTGTTAATTCCTGACAAACTGATTTCATAACTTGCGGTTTTACCGCTAAAATCAGAACGTCAGCTAATGAGGATATTTTTTGTGTTGCAGCAGAGTTGACCCTTGTTTCAGCAGTTATAGATTGGAGTTTTTTGTCGTCTATGTCCGTGACAAAAATAGATTCAGGTTCCTTCCCTGCGTCGATTAACCCGCGGATAATACTACCCGCCATATTTCCTGCGCCTATAAAGCCAACTACTGTTTCTTTCAAGTTAACCTCATTTTCTCATCGAAGTTGTAACAGACTGCTCTTTGAGTATTCTATCTTATTAAGCTCTCTCAGGATAATCTGATTTACAGTCTAGCGCCAAACAGTGCAGTACCCAGTCGAACCATAGTTGAGCCCTCGGCTATAGCGGCCTCATAGTCATTACTCATACCCATAGATAATACATCTATACTTGGATAAATTTTCTTAAGGTCATTAAACTTATTCGAGAGTTCTCTATATTTCTCTCTCTGGAGTTGAAAATTTGGCTCAGGAGCTGGAATTGCCATAAGGCCTCTCAAATTTAAATTTGGCAAATTTTCTACTATCCCGCATAGGTCCTCTGCCTGGTTTATAGCCACACCTGATTTTGTACTTTCTTCAGAAACGTTAACCTGTATACAAATATTTAAAGCATTATGTTTGCTTCCCCGATTCTCGTTTAACTTAACGGCAATTTTTTCCCTGTCCAAGCTTTGAACCCAGTCGAAATTCTGAGCTATTTTCGCTGCCTTATTTGACTGTATGGGCCCTATATAGTGCCAGGTTAATTTATACCCTTTTAGGGTCTTTATTTTTTCAAGGGCTTCCTGAGCATAATTTTCGCCGAAATCGAAAACGCCGCTATTTACTGCCCGTAGAATATGCTCTTTTGATTTTTTTTTGCTGACAGCCAATAAGCGAACTGAGTTTTGCGGACGGCCGTATTTCGCCTCCAAGGCGCGAATATTTGAAATGCTGGATGATATAAGTTCCATTTTCCTGATTATACTGTTTTTCTATTCGGTAAATTACTATAGTGCATAGGCACTTTAAGTCGCAGCGGCTGGATTAGCGTGCCTGGTCCACAGACGTTTTCTTGTTGTACTCGGAAAACCAAGTTTCCAGAATGATTTGGGCAGCTACGTCATCTATTTCTTTTCTAACAGAGTTTTTAGGATTTCCTGCTTTAAACTTTTCTGCGGCGGCTTTAGATGACAACCTTTCGTCGATTCCAAAAGTTGGAATATTAAACCGGCCGTTAAGCCGCTTTGCAAATTTTAATGCCCTTTGAAGGAGTTTACTATCAGATCCATCCAAGTTGTACGGCAGTCCCACAACAAAATAGTTAGGCCTCCAACTTTCAGTCAAACCCATGATCTGTGACCAGTTAGGGATGCCATCTTTTGCTCTGATAATGGTTAATGGCTCGGCAGTAGATGAAATACTCTGCCCAATAGCAATGCCTATTTTTTCTGTACCATAGTCAAATGACATTACAGTCACTGGCTTAGAGCAATCGGTTGGCAGTCTATTTATAACCATAATAAAGTTTGCAAAAATTATGAATGCCCGGCTTCTCTAGGCAGCTGGTGAATATTGACACCCAAGATGTCCGCAGCTTTGGTAAATTTAGATGCATGATTTTGAGAAAAAATTAAACGAGGAATGGCAGGAACGGTAAGCCATGAATTTTCTTTGATCTCTTGTTCTAGTTGTCCGGCATCCCAGCCAGCACACCCAAGTGCAATCAGGTAATTTTCTGGTCCTTTCCCGATGGCGATATCCTCTAAAATAGTTTTAGATGTGCAGATTTTTATCTCTGGTGTAATGCTTATAGAAGATTCCCACTCATTCTTAGAATCATGAATAATAAAGCCTTTGTCTTTTTCAACAGGACCTCCCGATAACACTTGGCGCTGAATAACAGATTTTTGCTCCTCTATGCATTTGATTTTTAATTCCTTGAAGATATCCATTTCCGTATACTGGAGTGGTTTATTGATGACTATTCCAATCGCTCCCTCTTCGGTGTGTTTCCATAAGTATGTTACTGAATCTTCGAAGTAGGAACCCCCTAGTTGGGGCATTGCTAGAAGAAACTGATTTTCAAGCGAACTATAATTTTGACTTCTAAACATTAAATAGATTATTCAATACTTTTTAAGGAAATTCCTTCATGAAAACGCCAAGTTCTAACTATTTCAAGTATATCAGTATCAAAACTGATTTCCTCAGGAAGAGGTTCAAAAGGAGCAGCCAGCCCAACAATCTTCTTTGCAGCCTCATCTAGAATTTGAGAGCCTGAGCTTTCCATTATACGAAAATCATCCACATGACCATCAACTCGAATTGCAACTAAAATTCGTAGACTCCCAAATACTTTGTTGTTTCTAGCCTCGTCCGGGTAGTGCAAATTTCCCACCTCTTCGACTCGTTCGCGCCACTTTTTAAGGTAGAGAGCTTGTTTGCTTTGGGCAGAAACAGCGGTTATTGTTTCGCGTCTGGGTCGAATTCTCAGGTCTTGATTTTGGTCACTGATTTTATTTTTAAGCTCCGCGATCATAGAATCCAAGCTAGGTCGGTTGATCATTTGTAATGCTAAGCTTTTTAGTTCGACCGAAAAATTGTCACTTTTCGAGTTACTTTTTAAATTGGAACCAAGATAATCAACTTTACTTTGAGTAATTTCTAGACTGAGACCTATCAGAATTATTAAAT
>Ga0208624_1000633_pt1 | contig 17734 bp, 15 predicted proteins | sample Knorr_S23_td_DCM_FD_185607 | JGI IMG/M metagenome (GOLD analysis project Ga0208624, IMG submission 185607) | Marine microbial communities from Southern Atlantic Ocean transect - Knorr_S23_td_DCM_ad_71m_LV_A (SPAdes) (version 2) | ecosystem: Environmental > Aquatic > Marine > Oceanic | place...
AATCTTTCTTTGGCCGGCGAATGCGTAGGCCTGGTTGGCCTTTCTCAGCTTCGATGGCGCTCAGGGGTTTCTCGTCGGTTTTCAGGGCGTCGAGCAATCGTTCGGCTTGGCGGAGCGTTTCGAGCAATTCGGGAGGCAGATCGCCTTCGTCGCGATCTTCATCGGTGGGTTGGTCGCCCTGTTGATCGCCGGGTTGGTTATTGGGATTGTTCGGGTCGCCTTCGCCGTTGTTGGGATCCTGGTTGTCGCCTTGTTGGCCGTTGTTGGGGTTTTGTTCCGGTTCATCGCCTTCGCCCTGATTGTCCTCGGGCGGGGTGGCTTCCACGCGGATCCATTGAGTGCCATCAAATACCTCGGCCCAGGCATGGGCATCGGTTTTCTCATTGGTCCAGCTTTCCGTTTTGTCGTCCCACTCGCCGCCGGCAAATCCACACACAATGCGGGCGGGATGGCCGGCGGCCCGTGCTAGCAGAGTGTAGCTGTAGGCGAAATATTCGCAATGGCCAGCTTCCTCGGTGAGCATCCAGCGAACGACCGGATCGTTTTGTTCATCCTTGGGTATGCGCGTTTGGCGGGTGTACTTATGATGCGCGTGGAGCCAGGTGATGATCTTTTCGTTCAGCTCGGCCAACGGCAGTTCCTCATCGCCGGTGATTTTCTCTAAAACCCCAAGGAGCTGGCTGATCTCCGTGGGACTGAGATTGAGCTGTAGGGTGGTGAAGGGATAGGCGTCTTCGCGTGGCGTGGTGAAGTCGTTTTGGGCGTCCGGCTGCAGGGGTGCGTCGAGCGGACCGGCGGCAAGGCGGGCGTTACCCGTGGGATCGGTGAGGGTGTACTCCACGGCTTGCGTGGGCACATCTGGCAGGCGTGCCTGAAAGGCAGCGGGGTTGTAACGCCAGGATGTGTTTTCCACTTGGGCATTGGCGAACGGGCCATTCATAGGCAGGAATTCGCTGAAGAGCGGCTCGAAGCGAAACCGCCACGTGCCGGAGAGCACGGGCTCGGCTGGCGGCCGGCCGCCGTATCCGGTCGGGCTCAAGGCCTCGGCTTGGGCCCGAAGAGAATCGGAGACTTTGGCCACGCCGTGGACGTAATGATCGAGGGCAAACATCCGCCAGTAGGGGCGTTCAGGGATTTGCTCACGGTCTGGCGGCCAGACGCGCAGGGTGTATTCCTTCTCGTCGTCCTGTTTGAATCGCGTGATGCCATCGAGCGGCACCTCGTCGGAAAGCTGTTCCAGCTTGCGTTTGGCCTCATCGATTTTGTGGCGGACAAATTTGAGATTGCGCTGGGCGCCGGGGTCCTGTGGGTTCAATTGGGTGGCGGCTTCAAAGTGATCGGCGGCCTCCTCCCAAACCGGAATTTGATCCTCCGGATTTTTCATTGCCTCGCCCAGTTGAAAACGTGTGTTGCCGAGATTGTAAAAGGCGCGGTGTTGGAGCTTCAAATCAGGCGTCCGCAAGGCACCACGGAAATGCTTGGCCGCCTCGTTGTGTTTCCCAGCCTGATAAGCGGCTGCGCCGGCATTGTAATGCAGCTTCGGATTACCCGGATCGTGCCGCAGTAGCTCTTCGTACTCCTGAAGCGCCAAGGCAAATTCGCCCTCCTGATATTGCTGGGCGGCCTGCTTGAGCGTGGCGGCGTCCAGTGAACAAGGCAGGAGCAGAGCGAGGATGACCGCGGTAGCGGGCGCCGGACGGCGCCGCCGTCCCATGGGCCACAGCAATTCCAGCAACAAGAGTCCCACGGCTCCCGCCAAGGGCCATTGATAACGCTCTCGTTGGCGCCTTACCATGGTGCTAGTATTCTCCGATTTTGGCAGCGGCGCGAGTCCATTTTTGTAGAGTACCTCCATGGTTTGCGCGCCTTCGAGGCGAAGATAGAAACCGTCGGTGGTTTCAGCTAATTCCTCCAGCATCGATTCATTGAGCCGGCTTCGAACAGCATTGCCGTTTTCATCGCGAATAAACTCTTGGCCGGGCGTGAGGTAGGCGTTGCAAACCCGGCATCGCGATCGACCCGGCTGGTTGGGCGATTCGCAGTTCGGACAATAACTGACCGGGATCAATTCCCCATCGGGCGTCCCGGCGCCAATGGTGAAAATACGCAGCCCTTTTTGGGCAGCTTCCTCCGCCTTGGCCAGGGCATTTTCGTCGTGATCTTCGCCATCGGAAAAAAGCACAAGCACCTTATGGCTGTCCTGCTCATGGCCTTCGAAGGCTTCCATCGCAGCATCAATCGCTTCGCCGAGGTGGGTGCCGCCTTCGGGGATGAGGTCGACGTTGACGAGGTTGACGTGCTGGCGCAGGGCTTCCTGATCCACGGTGAGGGGGCATTGGAGGAAGGCGGAACCGGCAAAGGGGATGAGGCCGAACCGGTCGCCTTCGCCGAGCTTGAGGAGTTCCTGAATGGCGAGCTGGGTACGTTTCATGCGGGAAGGAACGAGGTCATCGGCGAGCATGCTGCGTGAGGTGTCGACTGCAATGAGGATGTCCAGTGAGTTGGCGTTGGATTTCTCGAGCACATATCCCCAGCGAGGGGAGGCGAGGGCAAGGCAGCCGAGAATTACGGCGCCCATGATCAGGCCGGTGCGGGTCCAGTATTCCCAGCCCGGCATGGCGGCGGTGAGTTCCTGCACGCGGTCCTTGCTGACGAACAGCGCCAGCACGCGTTCGCGGTGAAGCCATACGGCGATGCTGCCGCCGAGCACCAACAGTGCCAGCAGGATGCCCAGAGTGATGTAGCCGGGATAGCCCCAGTTCATGGCAGTTTCCTCAACAAAGTATAATTCAAAACAAGGTCCAGCACCAACAACGCCAGCGCCACGCCTAGAAAAGTGCGGAAGAGATCGTGGTATTGAAGGAAGCGTTGTTCTTCGCGCTCAGTTTTTTCCAGTAGATCAATTTCCTTGTACACGGCGCGCAGGGCATCAGCGCTTTCGGCACGGAAATATTTGCCGCCGGTTTTGTCGGCAATCTCGCGCAGACTATCTTCATCAATTCCCACCAGTTGCACGGGGCGTTTGAAGCCGAACTGGTCGGGCAGGTAAAGCATGGTGCCGTCTTTGCCGATACCGATGGTGTAGATTTTCACGCCCATGGCGGCGGCGGCGGTGGCGGCTTCGTGCCCCTTGATCTTGCCGGTGTTTTCCTCGCCGTCTGTCATGAGAATAACGATGCGGCTTTTGGAATCCTTGATTTCGCGCAGGCGATTGATCGCCGCACTGATGCCGGAACCGATGGCGGTGCCTTCCTCCGGCACGGTATCGGTGGTGAAACGATCAAGGTTCTCGAGCAAAAACGCGTGATTGAGCGTGGGCGGGCTGGCGATGTAGGCCTTGCCGGAAAAGGCAATGAGCCCGATGCGGTCGCTGGGCCGGCCTTTGATGAATTCCTCGAGCACATCCTTGCTCACGTCCAGACGGTTGGCGTCGCGGCCGAAGCGTTGGAAATCCTCGGCGAGCATGCTGTCGCTGAGGTCCATGGACACCACAATATCAATACCGCTGGCGCGGATGCGTTGTTTACCTTCGCCCCATTGCGGTCGGGCTAGAGCGAGGATGAAAACGATTAATGCCAGCCAGCGCAGCAGCCACAGCAGGCGACCGGCTTTTTGCGGGGCGATTTTTTGCAGCTGCCGCACCAGTGACAGCGAGGAATACACCACGGCCGGCGGCGTGCCGGTGGCGCCCTTGAGCCAGCCGGCCAGCGGCAGCAGCAGGAGCAGCCACAGCCAGGCGGGATCGGCAAAGGTGAAGGTATCCATCAGCTGATTTTCGTGGGCACAATTTGTGGCGGCGCACTGCCGGGTCGGGCCGGGGCGGTTTCCTGCACCAGTTTCACAGCGATGCCGTGCAGCCTTCGGCATTCCTCCTCAGAGGGATCGAGCTGGGCAAATTTCGGGAAGTCACAGAACTTCAGGAATTGCCCGAGCAACTCCTTTTGTTCCTCGGTCATCTGCGGCATCTGTTGCAGTTCGTTTAGAAACTCCTCGGTGGTGCGTTCGGGGGCGTGAGCCTTGAAGCGTTCCTCCAAGTACACACGCAGGATATCGGCAACAGCCTCGGTAAAGAGCGCGGGAGTGCCGAGCAGAGTCCAAGCTTCGCGGAGTTTACGCTGGGCCACGGCATCGGGCGCCGGCGGCGTGGGCGGTTTGATTGGACGACGAAACGCCCACCAGAGTAGGGCGGCGCCGGCGATCAGCAGCACGGCCAGCACCCACCACAACGGGCCCGTGCCGTCGCCGGGATCGAGGTCCAGCGGCGGCTTGATATCGAGCAGGTCGAGTTGGTTGGTGTCGTTGTTCATGTGCGGCGTTGCCGTTCCAGACGGGTGCGAAAAAACCGTCCCAGCTCCGGCACAAACGGTTCATTGGTGCGTAGGCGAATGTGATCGATGCCCAGCCCGTTGAATTGCTGCTCCAATTCATCCTGCGCCTCGGCGCGGTGGCGGAAGAAGGCGTCGAGGTCTTCCTCGCTGCGCAGGGTCACTTCGCCGACCTCGCCGGTCTCGGCATCCTCCAGCGTCATCCGGCCTAGGGCGGGCAGTTGTTCCTCATGTGGGTCGGTGATCTGGATGGCCACCACATCGTGCCGGCGGCGGGCCTGTTGCAGGGTGGAGATGGGGAGGGGGTCGAGGAAATCGGATAGCAATACCATCACCGAACGGCGACGGAACGATTTTTGCAAATGCTGCAGCGCATGGCGCAGGTCGCCGCCGCGATGATCTGGTGTGTGCCCGAGAATATCCCGCACCACACGCAGCACATGCCGGTTGCCTTTGGCGGGGGCTACGTATTTTTCCACACGCTCGGTAAACAACGTAAGGCCAACCTTGTCGTTGTTGCGCTGGGCGGCAAAGGCGAGCACGGCACCGACTTCGGCGGCCAGTTCGCGCTTGGTTTGGCGGCCGCTGCCAAAGGTGCCCGAGGCACTCAAGTCGACCACGAGCATGACGGTGAGTTCGCGTTCCTCAACGTACTGCTTAATGAATGGCTGGTTCAGCCGGGCAGTGACGTTCCAGTCGATGTGACGCACCTCGTCGCCGGGTTGATATTCCCGGATGTCATCGAAGTCCATGCCCTGACCCTTGAAGACACTCTGGTACTGGCCGATCATCAAATCGCTGACCAGCCGGCGGGTGCGGATCTCGATCTGCCGTACTTGAGCCTGGAGTTCGGGCAGGTTCATGGGCTAGGGCACGGGCAAGTGATCGAGCAGCAGTTGCACGATTTGTTCGCTGCTTTTCTCCTCTGCCTCGGCTTCGTAGGACACATGCACGCGATGGCGTAGTACATCCATAGCGATGCTCTTCACATCCTGCGGCGTCACATAACCACGGCCCTGAACGAAGGCGTGGGATTTGGCGGCGAGCGTGAGGAAAATGGTGGCGCGCGGCGAGGCGCCCAGCTCGATGAGACCTTCGGCGGGGATCTTGTATTTGCCCGGATCACGCGTGGCGCACACGAGATCCACGATATAATCCTTCACCTTGTCATCCACATAAATGGTATTGACCACCTTGCGCGCGGTGAGGATTTGCTCGGCCGTCACCACCTGAGAGGCGGTGGGTAAATCCTCTGTTTTGGCCCAGTCATCCAAAATCCGTCGTTCGTCGGAGCGCTCGGGATAGGTGATCACCACCTTGAGCATGAAGCGGTCCACCTGCGCCTCGGGCAGTGTGTAGGTCCCTTCCTGTTCGATGGGGTTTTCCGTTGCCATCACGAGAAAGGGAGCGGGCAGGGAGTAGGTCGTGGCGCCGATGGTCACCTGCTTTTCCTGCATGGCCTCCAGTAGCGCGCTTTGCACCTTGGCAGGGGCGCGGTTGATTTCATCCGCCAACACCAGATTGGCAAATACCGGCCCTTGGCGCGTGGTGAATTCGCCGGATTGCGGATTGTATATCTGCGTGCCCGTCACGTCGGCTGGTAACATGTCCGGCGTGAACTGAATGCGGGAGAAGTTGACGTTTAACGTGTCGGCCAGCGTTTTGATCGCCAGCGTCTTGGCCAGCCCGGGCACGCCTTCGAGCAGCACGTGGCCATTGGCCAGCAGGCTGATCACCAGCCGTTCCATAAGGTAGGATTGGCCGACAATCACCTTGCCTGCTTCGCTCAGCAACGGCTGAACAAATGCGCCTGCCTCAATGACCCGTTGATTGGCCGCCTCGATTTCGTCCCGATTCATGCCGGGAGGGTAACTGCAGAGGGCGCAGGGCTAAAGGCCGAAAAATTTTTGCCAGGTATCCTCGTTGAAGCCGGTGAGGCCGCCGGATTTGTTGACCACAAATGGTCGCTTCACAAGGTTGCCGTTGGTGTTGAGGATATCGATGGCCTGCGCTTCGCTGAGTGTCGGGAGGTTATCCTTTAGGTTCAGCTTCTTGTAATCGCCACCCGAAGTGTTGAAGAGTTTACGGATATTGCCCTCGCTGGCCTTAAGCACACGCCGCAGTTCGGTCTTGTTGGGCGGCGTTTCCCGCACGGGAACGGCCTTGTACTCAATCCCCTGAGCGTCCAGCCATTTGAGTGCTTTGCGACAGGTGCTGCAGCCTTTGTACTCGTAGACCTTGGTGGTGGGCATGGGCGGAGCATAGCTCCCTATTAAAGCTGGGTGAAGAGATATCGTGCCTGAACCACATCTTTTTCAATCTGCGCCCGCAAGGCGTCCAGTGAATCGAAGGATCGTTCCTCGCGTAATTTGCCCACAAAGGTTAGCGCGCAGACACGGTCATAAATCTCCTCGTCGAAGTCCAGCAAATGCGCCTCCACATGCAGGGTCGGCTCCGGATCCTTTATGGTGGGCCGCAGGCCGATGTTCACCGCGGCACGGTACGGTTCGCTATCCACCTCTGCATGCGCGGCATACACGCCATTGGGCGGCGTGCAACGGCCGGTGATCTCAAGATTTGCGGTGGGGAAACCCAGTTCCCGCCCGCGTTGATCGCCGCGGACCACCTTGCCCGTTAGCGCGTACTCCCGCCCGAGCATCTGCCCGGCCAGATCCAATTGCCCACAGGCGATCGCCTGTCGAATCCGCGTACTGCTCACCGTCTCCCCATCCAACGCCACACTGGCCGTGCCATGCGCCACAAAATGAAGTTCCTGGCCGAGTTGATGCAGTAAATCGACGTTTCCTTCTCGACCCTGACCAAATGCGAATTGGGCGCCGACACAAATGGAGCTGATGCGGCCGAGATCAATGGCCAATCCCTGAATGAATGCCTCGGCCGGGATTTGACTCATGGCCTCGTCAAAGGGAAGGATCAAGGTGGCGTCCACGCCCAAGGCGCTAATGGCTTCGAGGCGTTGATCGAGCGACTGAATCAACAGCGGCGCCCGTTCCGGGGCAATGACGGTGGACGGATGTTTATCAAAGGTGACGCAGAGGGAGGAGGCTTCGAGCTGGTGCGCATCGGAAACGGCCTGTCGGATCACCTGTTGATGTCCGAGATGCACCCCATCAAACATGCCGATGGCGCAGCACACACGACCATTGGCCGGCTTCAGTTCGCGGGCGTCGCTGAGTGTTCTCATTCAGGTTGCAACAGGTGCGCCAGTTCCACGAGCGAGAGCACGCGGCCGGGCAATTCGGCTTCCGGCAGTTTTACGAGGTCCTCCAATCGGATAGCGTCGGCGACATCAAATTTTCCGGAGGCAGTGCGGTGCAGGGTGCGCAGGTGCGCGCCGCAGCCGAGTTGCTCGCCAAGCTCATGCGCCAGACTTCGCACGTAGGTGCCCTTGGAGCAATGCACCCGGAAGGTTCCGGCGGGTGCGGTGTATTGATTGAATTCGAATGAAAAAATATGAACCGGCTTCGCTTCGCGTTCGATGGTCTTGCCTTTGCGGGCGAGTTTGTAGAGCGGTACGCCGTCTTTCTTGACGGCGGAAACCATGGGCGGTTTCTGCTGGATATCTCCCTGAAAAGATTGGGCGGCGGCGTTCAGCGCCTCGCAATCGAGAGAGGGCACCGCTGCGGTGGCCGTGATGTCGCCCTGAGCATCGTAGCTGTCAGTGCATTTGCCGAACTCAATGGAGCCTTCGTAGATCTTGTGATCGGCAGTGAGTTTCATGGAAAGCTTGGTGGCTCGGCCGAGGAGCAGAATCAAAAGGCCGGTGGCGGCGGGGTCGAGGGTGCCGCAATGGCCGACCTTTTGAAGGCCGTATTGGCCGCGGATAATGTCCACAATGTCGTGGGACGTGGGGCCGGCCGGCTTGTCAATGAGCAGTGCACCGTGCAATTCGTTTTCCGGTTGGCGGGAGCGGTTGCGGGGCATTAGCGGGATGAATTGCTTTCGGCGAGCGCCTGTTTTACGGCGGCGAGTACGCGGCGTTGTACGGTGCTGGGTTTGCCAGGAATCCGTGCGCCGGCGGCGGATTGGTGGCCGCCGCCGCCAAAGGCGAGGGCAATATCGGAGGCGTTTACTTCCGGCAATTTCGAACGCAGGCTGATGCGGGTGATCTCGGGTTCGATCTCTTCAAACAGACAGGCGACCTTCACGCCCTGAATGTCGCGGATGTGATCGATGAGCCCCTCGCTTTCGTCCGGCACGGCCCCGGCCTTTTTGTAGTCCGCCTGACGCAGCCAAAAGTAGGCGACCTGATTTTGCTGGGTGAGCTTGAAGCTGTTGTACATGTGCTTCTGCAGTTTCACGCGGGACAAGGGATAGCTCTGGTACACTTCCTCGCAAATCCGCGCGAGATTGGCCCCGCGATTCACCAGCTCGGCGGCGGCGTGGTAGGTCGAGGGTTGCGTGGTGGGGTATTGGAAACTGCCGGTATCGGTGCTGATGGCGGTGAAAAGACAATCGGCAATGGGCGCGGTGATGGGCCATTTGGCCTGCTTGAGGAGGCGATAGATGAGTTCGCCGCTACTGGCGGATTGGGCGTCGATCCAGTTGATGTCTCCGTAGCGGGTGTTGGAGCCGTGATGATCGATGTTGATGAGCGGGCCGCGTTTACTGATGGAATCGCAAATGGCACCCATGCGTTCGAAGTTGGCGCAGTCGACCACCACCGCGGCATCATAGGGCCGCGGTGTGCGCGGGCCCGTGAGGATTTTGCCTAGGTCGAGAAAGGCCAGTTTATCGGGCATTTCGTCCTGACTAAAGACGGTGACCTTTTTACCGAGATTCTTGAGCGCATACCCGATGGCCAACTCGCTGCCGATGCAGTCGCCATCAGGCCGCATGTGGCCGGCGACCGCGATGGTACGGGCGGCTTTCAGCTCGCGGATGATTTGATCAATGATCTTGAGGCGGCGCTTCACGGGTTTTTGTCCTCCTCATTTTCCTCCTCCAATTCCTCGAGGAGAGAGATGACACGGTCGCCCTCGGCGATGGCATCGTTCAGCTCGAACCGGATGCGCGGGGTGTATTTTAAAACCACCTCGCGGCCGAGCATGTATTGGAAATGGGAGCGGTCGCGTTCGAGGCGTTTGCGGGCGGCGTATTGCTGGCTTTCACTGCCGAGTACGCTAACAAAGATGGCGGCCGAATGCAGATCGTTGGCCACGCCAACATCGTTGACACTGACTAGGCCACATTCCTCGGTGCTCAGTTCGCGCCGGAGAATATCTCCCACGGTGCGTTTGAGCAGTTCGCGAACGCGTTCATGGCGAAGCGACGGCATGTGAGGGCGGGGTTAAAGGGTGGCGGCCACCTGTTCGGTGGTGACGGATTGGATGAGATCACCTTCCTGAAAATCATCGTATCCATCGACCCGAATACCACAGTCCATGCCGGAACGGACGACATCGACGTTGTCCTTGAACCTTTTCAGGGTGTGGATCGGTCCGGTAAAGAGTTCTTTCTCGCCGCGCATGACACGCACCTTGCCGCGCTTGATGTGGCCATCGGTAACCATACAGCCGGCCACAGTGCCGCCCTTGCTGAGCGGGAAGAGCTGGCGGATTTCGGCGGTGCCCATCACCACGGTTTTCTCGATGGGTTCCAGCAGGCCGGCCATGGCGTCCTTCATTTCATCGATCAACTCGTAAATGATCTTGTATTGCTTGATCTGCACACCGTGTTGTTTGGCGGCGTCGGGCGCGGTCTTGTCCACGCGCGTGTGGAATCCAAGAATAACCGCCTGTGAACTGGCGGCCAGGTGGACGTCGCTCTCGGTCACGGTACCAACGGCGTTGTGGATGACTTCTAGGTCGACCTTGTTCGATTCGATCTTGCTGAGGGATTCGCAGATGGCCTCGACGGAGCCTTGGGTGTCGGCCTTGACGATCACCTTGAGCACCTTGGCGGTGGTGGCGTCGATTTGGTCGAACAGATTTTCGAGCGTGACGCCGGCAGCGCGGCCATCGAGCTTCTCTTTGTGGGCGGCATCGCCGCGATCTTCGGCGAGTTCGCGAGCTGCTTTTTCGTTGTCGACGGAGTTGAATTCATCGCCGGCTTCGGGAACTCCATTGAGGCCGAGTAATTTCACCGCGTAGGATGGGCCGGCGGTTTTCATTCGCTGACCATCCTCATTGATGAGCGCGCGCGCTTTGCCAAAGTATTGGCCGCAAATGACAATGTCGCCAACCGTCAAGGTGCCCTTACGGACGAGCACGGTGGCGGTGGGGCCGCCTTGTTCCATGCCGGACTCGATGACGTTGCCCACGGCGCGGCGGTCGGGGTTGGCCTTGAGTTCGAGGAGTTCGGCCTGCAGCAAAATGGCGTCGAGTAGTTTGTCGATGCCGTCGCCTTTAACGGCGGAAACATCCACGAACAGCGTGTCGCCTCCCCAGTCCTCGGCGCTCAGCCCGTGTTCGGCGAGTTGCTCGCGCGGACGCATGGGATTGGCGGCTGGAAGATCGCATTTGTTAACGGCCACAATGATGGTGGCGCCAGATTCCTTGGCGTGGCTGACTGACTCCAAGGTCTGGGGCATCACGCCGTCATTGGCGGCGACCACGAGCACGATGAGGTCGGTGACATTTGCCCCGCGCGCGCGCATGGCGCTGAAGGCCGCGTGGCCGGGGGTGTCGAGAAAGGTAATGGGTTCGAGGCGTTTCTTATCCTCGGGATGGGGTACCTCGATGGAGTAGGCACCGATGTGCTGAGTGATGCCGCCGGCTTCGCCGGAAACAACGTCGGCTTTGCGGATGGCATCGAGCAGGGTAGTTTTGCCGTGGTCCACGTGGCCCATCACGGCGACGACCGGTGGGCGCGACTTGAGATCCTTCTCGTCGTCCTCGGTATCGAGTTCGAGTTTCTTCTCCTGAACAGGTGCCGGGGCGCCGGCGTCGCGCTGGCGTTTCTTGGCCTCAAACTTAAAACCGTTTTTGGCGCAAAGCTGTTTTGCGGTGGGTTCGTCAATGGCCTGATTGACATTGGCAAACACACCGAGCTGCATGAGATCGGCAATCAGTTGGAACGGCTTGCGGTTGATGGCCTCAGCCAGCTCGCGCACCATGATGGGCGGCTTGAGCGTGATGACGGGCGCATCGGCCTTGGTCGTGAAACGCGGCGCACCGGGGCGGGAAGGGCCGCCGGCAGGTTTACCGCTGGCCGCGGGTTTCTTCTTGTCTTCCTTTTTCTCGCGTCGGCGGGGTTCACGCCGGGATGGCATGCCGCCCAAATCAATGAAGCCGACTTGTTGGCCAACCTTCGGGCCGGCGGGCGTTTCGGGTTCGGCCGTTTCGGGTTCCTCGGTTGGCGCTTCAGCTTCGGGTTCCTCGACGGGCACTTCGGATGTTTCTTTCGTGGCCTCGGTTTCCTCTGAAACTTCGGATTCTACATGCTCAGTTTCCTCGGCCGTGGCCTCGGTTTCTGGGGGTTCCGGTTCGTCGGCTACGATGAGCACGGGGCCGGTGGATTTTTCCTCAGCTGGGGCGGTCTCAGTGGGGGTCTCGGTTTCGGCGGAAGCTTCGGATTCCGCCGGTTTGAGGTCTTTGGCGAGTTGTTCCTCGAGATATTCGGCGGTGATCTTGTCCAGCGAGCTGGAGGCGACCTTGGCGTTGGTGATTTTAAGGTCCTTAGCCTTGGCCAGAACATCTTTGCTCTGGACGCCTAGATTTTTGGCTATTTCGTAGATCCGAACGGGCATAAGTCAGGGGGAGTTAGTCGGCGGCTTCCTCGGATTCTGGGGTGGGTTCAGGAGCCGGCTCCTCCGTGGGGGCTTCTTCGGCGGGTTCCTCGGGTTCTGCTTCCGCCTCTACTTCGGTCGGGGCGTCTTCGGCTTCAGCAATGGCAGGGGGTTCGTCGGTGCCTGCCACGGCGGGGGCTTCGTCGGTGGCGGCGGCGAGGATGGTGGCTTCGTTTTCTTCCAAACCGGGGATACCCTCGAGATCGCCGGCTTCGATTTGTTTCAAGTCCTCAACGGAGTGGAAGCCGCTGTTCACTAATGTTTGGGCAAGCTCGTCGGTAATGCCGGGTAGCGCGGTCAGCGCAGAAACGGCGTCGGCCACCTGATCATCAAAGGTCAGGGTTTCGACTTCCTTGGCGTCGATATCAATTTGCCAGCCGGTCAGGCGCGAGGCGAGGCGGGCATTTTGGCCGCGCTTGCCGATTGCGAGGGAGAGCTGGTCTTCAGCGACCCAGACCTGAATGCGTTTCTCTTCCTTGTGCACTTCAATCTCGCGCAGCTCGGCGGGCTTGAGGGCTTCGGCGACAAACTCATCGATGTTCGGGCTCCAGTGGATGATGTCCACCTTCTCGTTGTTGAGTTCGCGTACGATGTTCTTGACGCGTTGGCCGCGCAGGCCTACGCAGGCTCCCACGGGATCGACGCGTTCGTCATCCGAATGCACGGCCAGCTTGGTGCGCCAGCCGGGTTCGCGGGCGACGGAAATAATCTGTACGGTGCCATCGGCGATTTCCGAAACTTCCAGCGTGAACAGCTTCACGACAAATTCAGGAGCGGAACGGGAAAGCACAATCTCCGGGCCGCGGCCGGTTTCTTCCACGGCTTTGACAAAACAGCGGAGTTGTTCGCCGGGCTGGTATTCCTCAATCGGCACACGTTCGCGACTGGGCAGGGTCGCCTCGTAGCGGCCGAGGTCTATCACCACATCGCTGCGCTCGAAGCGGCGGACCACGCCGCGGACGATATCGCCCACGCGATCCTTGAATTCATCATAGATCAACGCCTTCTCGGCGCGTCTCAGGTGTTGCTTGAGATTCTGACTGGCGTATTGGGCGGCGATGCGGCCGAAGCCTGTGGGGGTCACTTCCTTTTCGATTTCGTCGCCGAGATTGGCTTCATCCACAATCTGGAGGGCATCGAACCGGGAAATTTCGTCCTGCGGATTGGTGACACGATCTACTACCACCAGCTTGGCGTAGGCGCGGAGCTGGCCGGTTTTGGGGTCAGTTTCGACGCGCAGATCACGGCTGGCTCCCACCGCCTTCTTGGCGGCGGCTTCCAGGGCATCCTTAATCGCCTCGTTCAGGGCATCGCGGCTGATGCCCTTTTCCTTCTCGTAATAGTCCAATAGGGCCTGTAATTCGGCGCTGTTTACTCCGTTATCCATATGCCTGAGGCGCTGGGCGCCAAGTGGTTTCTCCCCGTGAGGGGAACAAAAAAGCCGGTTTGGAACCGACTTTACGCAGCTGGCGAACCAGCCAAACCTTCTTGTCTGAGGCAACTTTAGGGAGGAGGCCGGATGTCGTCAAGGGGCAAATCGGCGGCTTGTACGGCGTGCGTGGGAGCCGTATTCTGGGCGCATGAGCCAGCCTGATGATCGCGGTGCCCCACCGCTATTGCCGAATCCCGCGCCGCAAAGCCCGCCGCCGACCGGCGGGAACCGCTACGTTTTACCGATCGTATTCCTGTTTATTGCCGGGCTATTCATTTTCGGTGGCTGGATTATTTCGGCCTTCAATCAGTTTACCAGTGGCATGACTGCTCCGGCGCGGACGGAGTTTACCGAGGTCACCCTTCGCTCCGGAGATTCGGAAAACCGCATTGCGGTCATAGATGTTACTGGAATTATCACCAGCATCGGTCCCTCGGACATGGTCGCTACGATCAAGAAACAACTTAAACTCGCCGCGGCCGACAAACGCGTGAAGGCGGTGATCCTGCGGATTGATTCCCCCGGCGGCGAGGTGATGGCTTCGGATGAGATCGCCCGCGCCATCCGGGAGTTTGAGACTGATAACGGACCAGTTATTGCCTCAATGGGTGGCATGGCCGCCAGCGGCGGTTACTATGTGGCGGCCCCCTGCCGGTATATTTTTGCAAACGAACTCACCATCACCGGTTCCATCGGGGTCATCATGCAGTCCATTAACCTGCATGGGTTATTGGATAAAGTCGGCGTCAAACCGGTCACCTTCAAGAGCGGCCCCAACAAGGACATGCTCTCAAGCCTGAACCCGCCTGAGGCAACGACCTCGGAGCAAAAGGAAATTATGCAGCGATTCATAGACGACACCTACGATGCCTTTGTCAAAGTGGTGGAAGAAGGCCGTGCTAACAAAGGAAACCGTACAGAAAAAGATGCGCGGGCTCTTATCGAGGAATGGCAGGATTACGCCGATGGACGCATTCTCACCGGCAAAGAAGCGCATCAACACGGCTTGGTGGATCAGCTTGGGAACTTTGATGATGCCGTAGAATTCACCGAGCAATTCGTTGGGATCGGACATGGTAAAGCTCGCCTGATCAAGCATGAGGCGCCGCTAGATTTCGGTGGCCTGCTGCGTTTTCTTGGGCAAGCCGAGAAGGCGCCGGCGGGCACCACGGTGCAGGTCGATCTTGGGATGGACCTGCCACGCCTGCGGCCGGGCGTGCCCTACTACCTCTCCAGCCACCTCTACGCGGAATAACCGTGAAAGGCTGCACTGTCCTTCAGCACGCGTTGGCCCAAACCCGATTGGCCACGCTAAGGAATGTCGATACCGACATGGAAACCTTTCGGCGAGCATTGGGCCAAATCGGCTTGATGCTGTTGACCGAGGCACTGCGGCCGTTGGAAACCAAAACCCATCGCGTCCGGACGCCTCTGGCTCGCACCACCGGTCACCGTTTGCGAAGAGAAATCCTGCTCGTGCCCATTCTTCGCGCAGGCCAGGGCTTGGTCGGTTTGGCGGATCAACTCCTCCCCGAGGCGCGCCTTGGCTATCTTGGCATGGTTCGCAATGAGGCGACGTTGCAGCCCGAATGTTATCTCGAAAAACTGCCGCCGCGCTTGAGGCGGTATGAAGTGATGATCTGTGATCCCATGCTCGCCACCGGCGGCAGTGCCGTGGCGGCCGGCCAATTGCTTCAGCAACGGGGCGCGGAACGACTCCATTTTCTCCATGCCTTGGCCGCGCCCGAAGGGGTACGAGCCCTGCGCAAAGCATTTCCCAACGAACCGGTTTACCTCGGTGCGGTCGATGAGCGGTTGAACGAGCACGGCTATATTCACCCGGGCCTGGGCGATGCGGGTGACCGTTGTTTTGGTACTTGAAAAAACGCTTGGTCCCTCTGGCGTAATTACCAAAAAGGGTGTAGGTTAATGATATTACAACCTGTCACCACTCTGTTATGTCTATTTTCTTGCCCCCGGAAGGGGATTCGATAGCGTTGCCGGAGATGCCTCCCGCTCGCAAAAAGGCCAAATCTTCCAAAGCTAAAACTGCCGGGAAAAAGTCGGCCAAAAAAAAGCCGACCAAACGACAGCAGTCGAAGGTGCCTTCGCGTAAAGCCCCTTCAGTAATCACCCATATCAAACAGCCCGATCATGCCACCGGCAGTTATGGGGCGAATTCGGCTATCAATTTGTATCTCAACGAAATCGCTCAGTACCCATTGATCACGGTGGAGGAGGAGTGTGTGTTGGCCGACCGGATCAAGGCCGGTGATGAATCGGCCGAGCAGGAGCTGACCAATGCCAATCTTCGTCTTGTCGTGAAGATAGCTCGTGATTATGAGGGACTCGGCCTGCCGCTACTCGATTTAATCGACGAAGGTAACATGGGCCTGATGAAGGCTGTGAAGCGGTTTGATCCCAGTAAAGGTGGCAAGCTTTCGACCTACGGCGCGTGGTGGATCAAGCAATCGATCAAGCGCGCGTTGGCCAACCAGTCCAAGACTATCCGCCTACCGGTTCATTTGGTGGATAAAATTTCTCGCATGCGCCGTATTGCGATGAAGTTACAGGAAGACCTTGGTCGAGAGCCCACTGATGAAGAATTGGCTGAAGAGATGGATCTTTCGCCGGCAAAGGTTTCCCAGCTGCGCACCGCGGCGATTCGCCCCGCCTCGCTGGATGCGCCCTTGGGAGACGAGGCCGAGAGCGATACGCTGGGCGACGTGGTGGAAGACGACCACATGCACAACCCGTACGAGGATCTGGAGGAGAAGACCGTCAAGAAGATGCTCTACTCGATGCTGGATCACCTCAATGAACGTGAGGCGGCGATCCTGCGCTACCGGTTCGGCATGGATGACGGCGGAGAGACACGTACGCTGGAGGTAGTTGGAGAGAAATTCGGCGTCACCCGCGAGCGCGTGCGGCAGATTCAAAATATAGCCCTCGGCCGGCTCAAGCGCATGATCAGCCACGTTGAGGAAATTCACGAGCAACATTAATCTATGAGCGACGTCACCGTCGGCGATCTCGAAGCCGCCATCCGAAACGTACCCGACTTCCCGCAGCCGGGCATTCAATTCAAAGACATCACCCCCGTGCTTGGCGACGCCCGGCTCTTTGCCGGCGCTATTGATCTCATGGCCGCGCGACACGCCGATGCTGGCATTGATGCCTGTGTGGGTATTGATGCGCGTGGGTTTATCTTTGCTGCCGCGGCTGCTAAGCAACTCGGCACCGGCTTTGTGCCGGTTCGCAAAAAAGGCAAGCTGCCGTGGAAAACCCACGAGGAAAGCTACAGCCTCGAGTACGGCGAAGCCACGGTGGCCATTCATCAGGACGCCCTGCAACCCGGCGCCCGCGTGCTATTGCTTGATGACTTACTCGCCACCGGCGGCACCGCCGCCGCGGCCGTCAGCCTGCTCAAAAAGATCGGTGCGGAGATTGTGGAGATCGGGTTTCTGATTGAGCTGAGCTTCCTCAATGGCCGCGAAAAAATGAATGGTGCGCCGATCAACTCGCTGATCACCTACTAGCCCATGGCGGCCGCAGCCACCGTCACGTTTGAGGTGCCGGATTACGACCTCGCCGCCACGCTCACCTCCGGCCAATCCTTTCGCTGGCGCGAAGTGGACGGGGCCTGGGAAAATGTCCTTACCGGCCGTTGGGTTCGACTCCAATCTAACGGCCAAACCATCACCGCGCGCGTTGCCCGACCTATCGGCGACTGGCAATGGTTGCGCGATTACCTGCAGCTCGATCTTGATCTGCAAACCATCTATGACGGATTCCCCGCCGATGATCCGCATCTCGCCGCTGCGCGCGGGACTTGTCATGGTTTACGCCTTCTGAAGCAGGATCCCTGGGAAACCCTCGCCGGTTTCATCTGTTCTTCCAATAAACAGATCGTGCAGATTGAGCAAATCATCGGCGAGGTGTGCGGCCGCTTTGGTGAACCGGTACGTGACAATTGGAAATCCTTCCCTACCGCCGATCGCATTGCCACTTGTACTGAGGCCGAACTGCGCGCCTGCCGCATGGGTTACCGTGCCAAGTACCTCCTCGGCAGCGCCCAAATGATCGCGCGTGGTGAACTCAACCTCGAATCGCTACGGGCAATGCCCTACGACGAGGCCCGCACCGAAATTCAGCGCCTCCCCGGTATCGGGCCCAAGGTCGCCGATTGCATCCTGTTGTTTGCCTACGGCTTCCCCGAAGCCTTCC
>Ga0208624_1000641_pt1 | contig 17630 bp, 18 predicted proteins | sample Knorr_S23_td_DCM_FD_185607 | JGI IMG/M metagenome (GOLD analysis project Ga0208624, IMG submission 185607) | Marine microbial communities from Southern Atlantic Ocean transect - Knorr_S23_td_DCM_ad_71m_LV_A (SPAdes) (version 2) | ecosystem: Environmental > Aquatic > Marine > Oceanic | place...
TATCTTTTGTAGATGATGCATTTGCAATGATAATTAATGGTGCATTTGCACCTACTGCAGCAGTTGGTGGTTTTATAGGTGTTTTAGTTCAAGGGTTTAGAAGAGGTGCCTTCTCAAATGAAGCAGGTGCTGGTTCCGCATCAATTGCTCACTCAGCAGTAATTACAAGCTATCCTGCTTCTGAAGGATTAGTTGCTCTTTTAGAGCCATTTATTGATACTGTTGTGATATGTACAATGACAGCTCTTGTCATAATAATTTTTAATGGTGACAACACTTTATTTACTTATGGTAATTTAGTAGAGGGATCATCTGCTGTTATGGTTAATGGACAACAGCTTGAAGGAGCGGGTTTAACATCAGCAGCATTTGCTGAATATATTTCTTTTTCTGGGCCTTTTCTAGCAATTGCTGTAGTACTTTTTGCGTTGTCAACAATGATTTCATGGTCTTACTATGGCCTTCAATCATGGATGTATGTTTTTGGAAAAGGTAAAAAATCAGATCTAACTTATAAGTTACTCTTCTTGGTATTCATAGTTATCGGTGCAGCTGGTGATATGTCTTCGGTATGGGCATTTTCAGATGCCATGATTTTAGCTCTAGTTTTTCCTAACATGATTGGTCTATTTATTTTATTTCCAAAAGTTAAAGAGGAATTAGCTAAATATGTTGAGGTAATTAATAGCAGAAAATAATAAGTATATTAAATACAATTATTTATATTTGCGTTCGAAATAAAATTAATAGATGTTAATTATACCAATTAAAGACGGTGAAAATATCGATAAAGCTCTAAAGAGATTTAAGCGTAAGTTTGATAAAACTGGAGTTATGAGATCTCTCAGAGACAGAAAACAGTTTGTTAAACCATCAGTAGTTCACAGAACTAAGATCAAAAAAGCTCAATACATTCAAAGGCTTAAAGATCAAGAAAATCTATAATATCTTACTATTTGTTCTTTAACGTTGTAACTTAGTTATAATGTTAATTGAAAAGTTTATTGAATATTTAAAAATAGAGAAGAACTATTCTGTAAATACTCTGACTGCCTACAAGAAAGACTTGATTGAATTTCAAGTATTTATCAATGAAAATTTTGATAAATGTGTAATTAAAAATGTTGATTACAAAATTATAAGATCATGGATAGTCCTTCTTGTAAACAAAAACTTATCTAATAGATCAATTAATCGAAAAGTTTCAAGCTTGAAATCGTTTTATAAGTTTTTAGTAAAAACAGAAACCATTAATTCCTCGCCTTTAATAGCTCATAGTCCATTAAAACAATCCAAAAAGATTCAAGTTCCATTTTCAAAGGATGAGATAGGTGCATTATTAGATAGTGATTTTTTCAAAAGTGATTATAAAGGAGTCTTACAAAAAACAATTATTTCATTTTTTTATTTTACTGGTGTCAGAAGAATTGAGTTAATAAATCTGAAAACGTCGGATATAAACATGAATTCATATACAATAAGAATAATGGGAAAAAGAAATAAGGAAAGAATTATCCCAATGTTACCAAAATTAAAAGAATCAATTAGCGAATATCTTAAAATAAAATCGCAAGAATTTAATAATGTAATATCTGATAATTTATTTATTTCAAAATCTGGTATCCAGCTTTCAGAAAAATATGTCTATAGAACGGTAAATGAATATTTTAAGCTTGTTTCTCCAAAAGTTAAAAAAGCCCCTCATGTTTTAAGACATAGTTTTGCCACTCACTTAATTAATGAAGGAGCTGATATAAATTCAGTAAAAGAATTGTTAGGTCATTCAAGTCTTTCAGCTACTCAAGTGTACAGTCACACTAGCATGGAGAGAATTAAGGAGGTCTTTAAAAACTCACATCCAAGAGCAAAATAATATTTTAAAATTATTAACTTTTTACTTTGTTTGAGCAGAAAAAAGCTTTTATTTTGCATTCAGTTTTTTATAACAAGCCGATGTAGCTCAGCTGGCTAGAGCAGCTGATTTGTAATCAGCAGGTCGTGGGTTCGAGTCCCTCCATCGGCTCTTTGAAATTTTGGAATTGGGGAGATACTCAAGCGGTCAACGAGAGCAGTCTGTAAAACTGTTGGCTACGCCTTCGTAGGTTCGAATCCTGCTCTCCCCACAAAATAACGCGGGAGTAGCTCAGTTGGTAGAGCGTCAGCCTTCCAAGCTGAATGTCGCGAGTTCGACCCTCGTCTCCCGCTCAAATCACTTCTTTATATGAATAGTTTCTTCAAAATATCAATAAATCGACTTTATTACATTTTTATATCATTAATATTAGTTTCTTGTCAATCAAATTCTGAGATTGATAATAATTTAATTCAAAAATTTCAAAAGCAACTTATAAAAGATGAAACTACTGGCTCTAACGTTGCTATGGTTTTTAAAGATGATGAAGTTGTGTATAAGCAAGTTGTTAATTCTGGTAAAGAGGGAGATAAAAATATTAATGATGATACAATATTCCCTGTTTGGTCAATGACTAAACCAATTACAATAGTAGCTATGATGACTCTTTTTGAAGATGGCCTCATAGATTTTAATGATGATGTGTCAGATTACATCCCAAGTTTTAAAAATATCAAATGTAAAGGAAAAGTTGATGAGATATACGATTGTAAAAATTCCTTAAAGATTTTACATTTAATGACACACAGAGCAGGTTACAAATACTATAATTGGAAGTATTACAGACTCCAGCCAGGTGAATCTATGGGTCTATACATTAATCATGAAAAATATGATAACTTAAAGGATTTTGCTGAGGATGTCTCAAGAATACCATTAGAGTATGAGCCTGGAACACAATATGTTTATGGAATAAGTCAAGCTATTTTAGGAAGAATTGTTGAGGTGGTGACAAAAAAAACTTTTTATGAATATTTAAAGGAAAGAATATTTGATCCACTTGGTATGACAAATACAAAATTTTATCTAACTGAGGATGAAAGAAATAGATTTCAACCATTATTCTTAAATTCTCAAGCAATAAAAGAGTTTACAAACTCTTACGACGAACTTAACTATGATATAGATAATCATGCTTATTTTGGAGGAGAAGGATTAGTATCAACTTTAGAAGATTATGCAAAATTTTGTAAAATGTTATTAAATGATGGAGAGTTAAATGGTGAGAGAATAATTTCACAATCTAGTATTGATATAATGACACAGAAACACTCTGAAGGACAGGATGGATTTTACACTGCATTTTCTTTATTTGTTCTTGAAAATCCTGAGAAAGATGGAAGGGGTTCATCCAAGGGAATTTATGGATGGTCTGGATATCACAACACTCACTTTTGGATAGATAATCAAAAAAATCTTTTTGGTCTATTCATGACAAGAGCTAGAGAATATAATCAGGATATACAAAATGACTTTAGAGAGGCTGTATACTCTATATACTAATTTTGTTATTAAATTTAGCCGATATAGCTCAGGGGTAGAGCGTTTCCTTGGTAAGGAAAAGGTCCCGAGTTCAAATCTCGGTATTGGCTCTACTATAATGTGGTTTTAAAAATTATTTGGTAAATAAGCAAAAAGGTTCCAAAAATTGCGCCACCAAAGTAAATTATCTTTAAAAGTAAAATAAATTTCTTTCCAAGTATATTCTCCTTCTCCCATCTTCTTACTATTATTATTGCAACAACAAAAAGTAATATTGAAAATAATGTGCCAAACAAGTCAAATATCATAATTTAGTAAAATTAGTACAGCAAATTTATATTAGAATCTTTTTAGATTTACCTCTTTATTTGTTAAAAAAATGAGAAAAAACATCAAGTATATAATTATTTTTTTTGTTGTAATATTTATAGATATTATCATAAATATGGGTTTTCTTCTCTATACAGGAGGCAGTCATAAATCTCAGCTTTCATTTATTGATAAATTTTTGCTAAAATTAATTGACTATTTCTAATCTTCATAACATGAATAAATTATTAAAATGGTCATTAACTGCTGCTTTAGCAGGGTTTCTTTTCGGGTTTGATACTGTTGTAATATCTGGTGCTGATCAAAAGCTTCAAGAGTTATGGAATTCCTCAGATATTTTTCATGGCTCGGTTGTGATGGCGATGGCCTTGTGGGGAACAGTTATTGGAGCAATTTTTGGAGGAATTCCAACAAGAAAATATGGACGAAGAAACACACTAATTTGGATTGGAATATTCTATTCAATTTCAGCAATTGGCTCAGCTCTTGCAAATGATCCAATTACTTTTGCGTTATTCAGATTTATAGGTGGAATAGGTGTTGGAGTCTCTGGTATTGCAGCTCCTGCATACATCTCAGAAATTGCACCAGCAAAAAATAGGGGAAGACTTGTTGGGCTCTATCAATTTAATCTGGTAACTGGAATATTAGTTGCATTTTTATCAAATTATCTACTTAGTGGAATTGGTGAAAATGACTGGAGATATATGATGGGTGTAGAGGCTATTCCAGCTGTATTATATACTTTACTTGTTCTTTCTATTCCAAAAAGTCCAAGATGGCTTTATCTCAATAACCAAAAAGATAAAGCTGAAAAAATAATAAGGGATGCTTATTCAAAAAATGATGCAGATGAACTAATTATTGAAATAACAAGAGATAAAGAATCAAATGTTGAATCAGAATCAATCTTTCAAAAAAAATATAGTTTTATACTTACTCTTGCCTTCTTAGTTGCAGCTTTTAACCAATTTTCAGGAATTAATGCATTCCTTTATTATGCTCCCAGGATATTTGAAGAGGGAGGGCTTGGTCAGAGTGCGGCATTATTAAATAGTGTTGGAATTGGTCTGACCAATGTAATTTTTACATTTATTGGAATTAATTTAATTGATAAACTTGGAAGAAAAGTTCTTATGTATATAGGGTCCATTGGTTATATAATTTCTCTTGGTTTAATTAGCCTCTCTTTTATTTTAGAATGGGGTGGTATTGCACTTCCAATTTTTCTATTTTTATTTATAGCGTCTCATGCAATTGGACAGGGTGCAATAATTTGGGTATATATATCTGAAATTTTTCCAAATCATATTAGGAGTTATGGACAGTCATTTGGAATCTCTACTCACTGGGTTCTTGCTGCTATTATACCCTCATTTGTTCCATTTTTATTTGGTTGGATTGGTCCTGGAATAGTATTTGCATTTTTCGCTTTTATGATGGTTTTACAATTATTGTTTACCCATTTTATAATGCCAGAGACAAAAGGCGTATCTCTTGAAGAGTTAAGTAAAAAATTAATTAGAAATTAATTTGAGTCTGAGCTAGAATTCTCAAAGTTAGGATTACAATTTGTAAAGTTTGGTATCTTAGTTTCTGACATTGACTGAGCATTAAGTATAAACTGAGCACACTGAGTAACACCGGTAACATTCCAACCACTAAGATCTTGATCAAAGACTTCAGTTTGTTTTAAAAATCCTCTCATGTCGTTAACTAAAGGTATTTGCCACCCGCTTATGTCTTGATTAAACTTTTTTGCTAAACGAAAGGTTTGTCTCATACTAACTACTTTTTCTGTATTCCATCCGCTTATATCTTGATTAAATTCCCAAGCATTTTGAAATGCATTATACATATTTGTAACCTCTCCCGTATCCCAATTACTTATATCTTGATTAAAGTCAGTATTTGCAAATATTCTTGAAAAACTTGTTACATCTGATGTATCCCAAGAGCTGATATCAGATGATACAGCTGGATTAGTAGTATATTTTTTTCGAAACATAGAGCTTAAATCAGTAATACCAGATGTACAAACATAAGCCAAATTTTCACCGGCATCTCTTTTTGCCATAAGAGAGTTTCTATTAACCTTAGTATATGTAACCCCGTCTACAGTACCAACAGCACCAACTGAAGCATTTGGACATAAAATTGTTACTCCATTTGGATGTAAATAGAAAAGTAGTTCTTCATAGTTTGCAGTAATTGTTGTATCACTAGTGATATTAAAATTATATGTTGGATTTGTACTAAGTTCATTACCAGAGCTATCAGTCCAGTTTACAAATCCATAACCATTATCAGGACTAGCTGTTACACTTACACTTTCACCATCATTATATGTTCCGCCTGAAGTTGAAACGGATCCATTTTCATCTGTATTAACTACTAATTGATATTGAACAGAAGACCCGCTTCCACCACCACCTCCACCTCCTCCAGCTGGAGGTTGGATTGGAGTTGATATTTGTGTACCTTGCTCAACATCAAAGTTAATGGTCTCAGATAACTCTCCACACCCACTTTGATTGACAGTGGAGACAGTAAATGATTGGGGACCACTTTCATTTATTATTCCTTCAATTTTATAGGTAGTTCCAGTAATTGAATATGTTAAACCCTCCGGAAGACCCGAGAAAGTTAAACCTTCTGCAGATCCCCCATATGATATTTCAATAGGTTGTATTTGATCTCCTGTTACTGCAGATCTATATAATTCACCTGATACTTCAATTGAAGGACTGTTTGGACTTCTTGCAAGTACTATTCTTTCAATTTTTTCACACTGATTACTTTCAAATTTTAAATCAAATGAGAATAAATCTTTTACACCTGAAAAAACAAATCCATCAACTGTAACAGTACCGTTTACATTTACTATAGAAATACCACTTGGTATTGAATCTTGAATAAATGAAAGAGAGTAAATTGATTTATCATAAAGTAATTGTACTGGACTAATCCTTTGACCTGTACAAAACATTTGTTCATTAGACATATCAGAGCTTGATAATTCAATTAAAGGACAGGATATTGAACTGATCTCATCTACAATATTGTCTAGTTGAGCTTGGAGTTCATTTCTGCTGTTTACAATACTTAAAAATTCATCGTACAGATCACTATTTTCTAACTCAGCCTGTTCATAATCATTTGTCATATTATTAAGATCTTCTTCAAGTTCATTGATTATATATTGAAGATTAGTAATTTGATTAAGTAGATCATTATTTGAAGACGATAGATTTGATAAATCAGATGTTAATGAATTGATTTCGATTGTCAAATTGCTAATTTGTTCTTGCAGCTCTATATTCCTCTTTTCTAATTTATCTATTTCGTCTTTATTACAGGAACTAATGATTGTAAAAAAAAATAGAATTAAAATTGGAAGAAACCTTTTCATAGTTTAAATAATCCTCTACCAAAACATTGCATATAAGAATGCTGTAATTAAAAGAACACTAAAAGCTCCAATATTAAATGTATTGTTTGTTGCAAATAATTTTTTTGTAAGATTTATACCCTTTGGATCATCTTGATTCCCTTCAATATGACTTATAATTGTAATAATGGCTAGTGTTGCTAGGCAAGTATAACCCATCTGATGCATAAAAGGAAGCTCAACAAATATTGATGCATTACTCCATCCTTTTGGAGCAACTTTAAAATACATAGCTATTGGAATTGATAATATTGCTCCCCATATAGCGGCATTATTAGTAGCTTTTTTATAAAATAGTCCCATTAAAAATACTGCCAGGATTCCAGGACTCACAACCCCTGTGTATTCCTGAATAAATATAAATACTTGGCCAAGACTTCCAAGTTGTGGAGCAATTATTATTGCAATAATTAATGCTACAACTGCAGTTATTCTTCCTACTGATACCATCTTTGAATCTGAGGCATTTTTATTAAAATGAGATTTGTATATGTCCATTGTAAAAATTGTAGAAGTAGAATTTAACATCGAAGCTAAAGAAGAAACAATAGCAGCTGCAAGAGCAGCAAGTATAAGCCCTTTAACCCCTACAGGAATAAAGTTTTTAATTAGCCAAGGTGCAGCATTATCATTAGCAAAATTTCCTGCAGCACCAATAAAACCTGGATCTACTGATGCAGTTGTTAAAACTCCAGACTCGTCAATATTCATTACGTATGCAATAATTCCAGGCAATACAACAATAATAGGTATTATTAGTTTGAGGAAAGCAGCGAAAACTATTCCTTTTTGACCTTCAGCTAGACTTTTTGCTGCAAGTGTTCTTTGGATAATGTATTGATTAAAACCCCAATAATATAGATTTGCCACCCACATACCTCCAACTAATACAGCAAGACCTGGAAGATCCCACCATGCGTCACCTCCATTAGGTTTTATAATTTCACCTTTAGATAAAATCATTGAAAATCTTTCAGGTGCCTTTTCATAGACATATTTTAAACCATCAATGAAACTTCCTGAATCTGTTACGTTTGCAAGGGCAAAATAAGTCATTAGTAAGCCACCAAAAATTAAAATAACAACTTGGATTACATCTGTCCAAGCAACAGATGCAAGACCTCCCCAAAGAGAATATGCTGCAGCAAATAAACCAAGTCCAATTATACTGTTCAATAAAATTGATCCATCACCAACACCAATTATAGTGTCAAGAGCTTTACCACCTAGGAATAATACAGTTGTTAAGTTTACAAAAACAAAAAGTGCAATCCAAAATATAGCAAGAATGGTTTTTAGGTTGGTGCTATATCTCTTTTCAATAAATTCAGGGATTGTGTATAGACCTTTCTCAATAAATATTGGAAGAAAATACTTGCCCACAACTAAAAGAGTGATTGCTGCCATCCATTCATACGAAGCAATTGCAAGTCCTAGAGCAAATCCTGATCCTGACATTCCAATAAATTGTTCAGCAGATATATTAGCCGCAATTAGTGAGGCTCCAACTGCCCACCAAGGAAGAGACTTACTAGCTAGAAAGTAGTCTTCAGCATTTTTTTGTTTTCCTTTTTTATCTCTAGAGACCCATAAACCTATTCCTAATATTATTAGTGCATAAAGCCCAAAGATCAGATAGTCTAATAATTCAAAAGTCCCACTCATTTAATTATGGTTAAAATTGAAAAGTTTAATTGATTTTGTTTAGTTATTATAAAATTAGAATTTTTGTTTAATTTAAAAAATTAAAGTCCAACAGTTACAAAGTGAATCAAAAAAAACACAAAAATAGTATCGCAATAAAGGTTGCAAAAAGAATTTTAATTAGTTTCTTTATTGTCGTTATTATAGTTGTATCACTTTTTTATTTATTAGGATTATTTCGATAAAAATTAAAAAATTAAAAAATGAATATTAAAGAATTAAATTCAAATGAAATTATGCCAGGCTTTCACGGAAGAATTATACATGGCTCAGACTTTACTTGGGCATATTGGGAAATTGAAAAAGGGGCTAGCTTACCGGAACATAATCATTTAAATGAACAATTAATGCATGTCATTGAAGGTGAATTTGAATTTACAATTGATGGTAAGAAAAATATTTGTACTAAGGGATCAACCTTTCTAATACCATCTAATGTCCCTCACTCAGGAAGAGCTTTAAGCCAGTGTATAATAATGGATGTTTTTAGTCCAAAAAGAGATGACTTAGCATGAAAATAGATTTAAGAGGAAAAAAAGCTCTGGTAGGAGGAAGCAGTAAAGGTATTGGACTAGGTATTGCAACTGAACTAGCAAATTCCGGGGCAAGTGTTTGCCTTATGGCAAGAAATGAATCCAGACTAAAAGAAATTGTTAGTCAACTTCCTGACTCAAATAATCATAGTTATCTAGTTGTTGATTTTTCAAAATTTGAAGATTTTAAAATTAAAATTGAGGAATATGTTAAAAATAATCAGGTAGATATTCTAATTAATAACACACAGGGACCTCCTGCAGGAAATTCCTTGTCAAAAAATATTGATTCTTATCAAGAAGCATTTGATTTGTTATTTAAATCTGTTGTTCATACTACATCATTAGTTATTCCTGGGATGCAGAAAAATAAATGGGGAAGAATAATTAATGTTACCTCAGTTTCAGTGAAGGAGCCTCTAAATTATCTTGTTTTATCAAATAGTATAAGATCTGCTGTAGTTGCATGGGCAAAGAGTCTATCTGTAGACCTTGGTCCCGATGGAATTACAGTTAATTCAATTTTAACCGGATATTTCGACACTGAGAGAATTAAAGAATTAAATAAAGAAAAATCAAAGTCATTAAATATTTCAGAAGCTGAAGTCCTTGATAAAATGAAGTCATTAGTTCCTGCTTCACGTCTTGGAAGACCCGAGGAATATGGGTATTTGGTCTCTTTTCTTAGTTCAGATAATGCAGCATATATCAATGGAGCTTCAATACCAATTGATGGAGGTTTGCTAAAATCTTATTAAATACCCACTCAGGGAGTGGGTATCAAGTTTAGTTCTGTGAAGCGGCATAAGCAGCAGCTTCATTTTGCTCGGCATATTCACTGTAATAGGCCTGTAAGATTGCAATCTTACCATCTTCCCATTTATAATCAAAGTGACCTCTATTAGAGTATTCCTCACCGGTTGTTTTGCCAGTTCCTTTCCATGTAAACCAAGCATTAGACCAAATGTCACCACTTGTAAAATAATTAGTGTGAACATATAAATCTTCTATTGTTATGTTATCATACAATACATCATGATGAGCTTGAAATCCTTGCATTAAATTTTCATAGCCTGTAAATTCTAGATTATTAATTCTGGTAATTACCTCATCAGTATAAAAATCTGATACATCAAAATCATTTTCTACATATTTTTCAATAAGAAATTTGATATTTGAGCTTAGTTCATCATCAACTTTAACAACTGCATGATTTGTTTCATTACAGCTCATTAAAAGTATGCTGAACATAATTACATATAAATGTTTCATTTTAATTGATTTAAGATTAATTATCTAAAATAATACAATCTTATTAAATATCATCATATCTTCCAGGAGCGAGTAATCCACTAACTAACCTAAAAACTGAATGAGGTATAATTTTCAACAGGAATACTATTACTTTCCATGTCTTCGTAGGCACGGAGACCTTTTTCCCTTTAAACATTGCATCAACTCCTTCTTGTGCAATTCTTTTTGCACTTTTCTTTAAAAAACCTGGAACACTGTCCATTTCAGCTTGAACGCCACTGGCTGTGTGAAAGTTTGTTACTGTATAACCTGGACAAACTGCTGTTGAGGAAATACCGTATTTATTGTAAAAACTTAATGACTCACTAAATCTATTCATAAATGTTTTAACAGGCCCATAAAGAGACTGAAGAGATGAAGCTGGAGCATATGCAGCAACTGATGATACAATCATGATCTTTCCTCCACCATTTGAAATCATATCATTGATATATTTTTTAGTAAGAGCAATAACTGAGGTTCCAAGAACTCTTAAGCATTTTTCTTCATCTTCTAACGAATTTTCATGAAATGCATTTGGCAAAGCATATCCTGCATTATTGATAAGTATATTTACATTGTATTTTTTCTGACTTGTATATTCATAGATTTCATTAGGGGAATTAATCAGGGTTAAATCTGAGGGAAAAAAATCACAATCTATGTTGTATTCATTAGCTAATTCTGATGATAAACTATCTAATCTATCTTTAGTTCTTGCTACTAATATTAAGTTGTATCCTCTTTTTGCAAGATCTTTTGAAATCTCAAGTCCTATTCCTGAAGTTGCGCCTGTTACTAAAGCATAAGAATTTTTCATATCTGCAAATCTAACTAATTAGTTTAATTTTACTGTCGAAATGAAAATTGATATTAGAGGTTTATCGGAAGATCAAATAATTGAATTCTTTGAGAAAAAAGGACTTGACTCATATAGGGGAAGACAAGTTTATGAATGGATTTGGAGAAAATCCTGTTACTCATTTGATGATATGACAAATATATCAAAAGATCTGAGGGATGTTCTAGACAATCATTTTGTTATAAATCATATTCAGGTTGATAAAATTCAAAAAAGCTTTGATGGAACAATAAAAAATGCAGTAAAGCTTCATGATGATCATACAGTTGAATCTGTTCTTATTCCAACTGATGATAGAACTACAGCATGTGTTTCCTCTCAAGTTGGATGCAGTCTTGATTGTAAATTCTGTGCTACATCAAAATTAAAAAGAATGAGAAATCTTAATCCTGATGAGATATATGACCAGGTGGTAACAATTAATGATCAGAGTTTAAAATATTTTAACAGACCACTTTCAAATATTGTTTATATGGGGATGGGGGAGCCTTTAATGAATTACAATAATTTAATTAAATCAATAGAAAAAATTTCTTCTGACAAAGGTCTTAACATGTCTCAAAAGAGAATTGTTGTATCAACATCTGGTATTCCTAAAATGATTAAAAAATTAGCTGATGAAAACCTAAAAGTTAACCTAGCACTTTCTCTTCACTCAGCGATTGAGGAGACAAGAAATAAAATAATGCCATTTTCTAAAAAGTTTTCATTAGAAGAAATCAAAAATTCTTTGATTTATTGGTATTCAAAGACTAAAAGGAAAATAACTTTTGAGTATATAGTTTGGAAAGATATTAACGATAGCATCGAGCATATTAATGCTTTAGTCAATTATTGTAAATCAATTCCTTCAAAAGTAAACCTAATTGAATATAACTCAATAGGTGATCAGAATTTCGAATCAGCCAATCAAAATATGATTAATTTATATAAAGAGTTATTAGAAAAAAATAAAATAACTGTAACGGTTAGAAGGTCTCGAGGTAAAGATATAGATGCGGCTTGTGGTCAACTTGCCAACAAGTAGTTATCTATTTCCTCTTACTTTTTGAGGCAAGAATTAAAGCATTGTATGCATTAACTAGTTTTCCAGACTTTGAATACTCTTTAAATTGTTTATTTTCTCCAAGGTTCCCAATTTTTAAGTCTACTTCTATGCCTGATTCTAAAATAATTTCTTTTACTTTTTTTGCTGATAATTTTGGAAAATATGACATTATAAGTGAAGCAACTCCTGCCACAACTGGTGATGACATAGATGTTCCATCTTGAGATTTATATTTATTATTTGGCATTGTTGAGTAAATATCAACACCAGGTGCAAAAATATCTACATTAATTTTACCATAGTTTGAAAAATAAGCGGTGAAACTTTCATTTAAATTAATACTTGACGCTCCAACTTTGATAAAGGTGTCAGAGAACTCATCTTTGTTAAAAAATTGATCATTAGGATAATTATCATTAGATAATGAATCTAAGTCCTTAGATTCATTTCCAGCACCAGCAATAAATAATACATCATTTTCTGAGGCGTATCTAATCGCATCAATAACCCATTCAGGGTTTGATGAAAAATATTTACCAAAACTTCCATTTATTATTTTTGCTCCATTATCTACGGCATATCTTATTGCTAGAGCTACATCCTTATCATATTCATCACCGTTTGGCACAGCTCTTAGTACCATAATTTTAGCTAGATTATTTATTCCTTTATTTCCTTTTTTATTTTGTCTATCGGCAGCTATTATTCCCGATACATGAGTAGAATGAGATTCACTTTCTTTTATGTTTTTTACATTTGAATCACCATAATTTGTATCATTAATATCATATATATTATCATCTGTTGTTCTACCATTGAAGTCAATATTAAAATGATAATTAATAAAATCATTGTACTGTTCTATACCTTCATTCAAATATTCTTTTGTGTAACCATAAAAGTCAAAATCTGTATAAATATTTTTAGCACGAATTAATTTCTCGTTTTCTGTTACGATATTATTAACATCTTCAATGCTAAATTCATCTTTGTCTAGATGATCTGATAAAAGATCTTTTGATTCCTCAAGGAGCTGAACGTAGTAATTTAAAATATCTAGCTGCTCATTAGATCTTTTTATTTCTTTCTTGATTTCAGCTTCAACTTGGTCATATTTTCTATTGTTAACCTTATTATCTCTTAATATCCTTGTCATATCTCTAGTTTCATTGTATGAAGACCCTAAATAATTCCAACCGTTTATGTCATCTATATACCCATTGTTATCATCGTCTTTCCCATTTATTTTTTCATCTTTATTAATCCAAATGTTATTTGATAAACTTTCATGATCAATATCTAAGCCTGTATCAATAACTGCAACTATTATCTCTTTACCTTTCATACCTTTAAGAAGCTCATCATATGCTCTTTCAACACTTGTCCCAGGAATTGAATCAATTTCAGGATCAAGATTATGCCAATTATTGAGATCAATTTTTGAAGAAACTACAGTATGATCATAGGATTTTAGTGATGAATAATCATTTAAAAATTTTGGCGAGGAGCATGAAAAGCCAAATATTAATATGGCTAATAAAAATATTTTTTTCATTTATGAATTTATATGGTTTAATCTTTCCTTTAGCTTATTAAGTTTTAATTTTCTCCACCATGCTTTATTTTCTTCATTCTGAGATTCTGCTCTGTGAATTTTTTTGTTAAGCTTATTTATCTTTTTTTTTAGGTATGATTTGTCCATTTTTTTCATACCAATAAGTTACAAAATTGTATTAAATTTTAACGAGATTTTCTATTATCAATAAAACTTTTGATAAAAACAATCATTGCAATTGCTGACGTTGTGATCATTAAGATAACTCTGATTAATCCAACCCCCCCTCTTTCAACAACACCTGGCAATACTTGGACAACTAATGCAAGTAAAATCAATAGTGTAAATAAGACTACTAAATGAGCTGATAACTTTACAAGCTTTTCATTAGTGAGCATTGTTCCTAAAAGAAGTAATATGACTCCAAAAACAGCAGGAATTAGGGCAGTGAATGAATCGGTATCAACATAACCCCAGGCTGACATTGAGATAAGTGCAATTGAATTTATTAAATTAAATTTTTGAATACTTTTAATTTCCATTTTGATAGGTATTAATTTGCTCAAATATATTATATACTATAACAGCGTTAAAATCATTAAACAGGTTTCTTTGAAGAGTAAGCTATAATGAGGCAGCTTAAAAGCATTACCGATGCAGGCATAGATTTTATGAGTTCATCACCTACGCTAAAATGCATATATATTGCAACTAGCATCATTAAACCAATACCTGATGCTGAAAAGAATCTCAGTTTTTTAATATAAAGGCTAAGTATAAGAAGAACAGCAAGCCCAACTTTAATAATGCCTATAGTTAAAAAATAGTCTCCAAGACCATATACAACAAATTCATCCATAAGACTACCAGCATCGCCTCCTCTGTATGCTGTTTCTTTACCTGACCTAAATAGCCAGACGTTGATAACAGTTAATCCTACAATTAAAGACAATATTTTACTTAATAATTTCATTTTCTCTTTTTTAACTATATGAATTTAGTAATAATTTTTTTGATGCTTGTATTGCCTCTATTGGATCCATTGTAAAATCTTGAGACTCAACTCCGATAAAACCTTTATAATTTGAATTTTTTACAATTTGAAGCATTTTACTATAATTTATATCCACATCATTTCCATCAGAATCAAAACCATGAGTCTTTGCACTTACACCTTTAGCATACTTCATTAGTTTTTTTATTCCATCATACATATCAAACCTTTCTGCACACGAATCATAAATTGTTGGAGGTCTTCCTGATGATTCCTCACTACCTTGAGTAAATAATTTTCTCATTTCTGTTGATTTTTTTGGGTCATGCTTGATACAGAAATTTCCAAAATCAGGGAGAGTTCCTATGTTATCATAATTAATTTTTTTGATTACGTTAACTAAATAATCGGCATTTGAAGAAAATCCTCCATGATTCTCTACAAGAATATTAACATTTAGAGGTTTAGCATATTCACACAACTTATTTAAATTTTTTATAGAATTTTGGGTCCATAAGCTTAAATCATCGTCAGATCCTCTTAAATTCACTCTTACTGAGTGACATTTCATTTCATTAGCACAATCTATCCATGGGTGGTAATCATCCAAATTATCGTTAATACTCCCAAGGTCTGGTCCAATATCAATCATAATTAAAACATTTTCCATTCCATATTCATCAGCTTTTTTATTTAAATTTAAAGCTAGATTCTTCATTTTATTTAATGATGTTTCTTTCTTTTCTCTCAAAAGCCCCCCAGTGTATGACATTTGAAGATATTCTAGACCCTGAAAACCTAATTCAGAAGCAATTTTTGCAAAGTCCATTGGATCTGACTGTCTCATCATTTCAAGTCTAAATAAAGAAAACTGAGCTAATGACAATTTATATGGAAAATTGACTGAATTGAAGTATGATTTCGATAAACCTAGTGAGCTTAATCCAAGTGATGAAATTAAAATATTATTTATGAATTTTCTTCTTTTCAATGCATTGTATTTACTTGTAAACTTAACAAAAATTATATTTTTTTAGAAAGATGTAAAAAAAAAATACAAATCAGTTATTTTATAAGAAAAAAATTATAAATTTGCAGCTCGTAAAAAAACAAGAAAAAAATACTGTTATGGCTAAAGAAACTTTTGATAGATCGAAACCACACCTGAACATTGGTACAATCGGTCACGTTGATCACGGTAAAACAACTCTTACAGCTGCAATTACTAAAGTACTAGCTGATGCTGGATACTCAGAAGCAAGAAGCTTTGACTCAATTGATAATGCACCTGAAGAGAAAGAACGTGGTATTACAATAAACACATCTCATGTTGAATATCAAACTGCTAACCGTCACTACGCTCATGTAGATTGTCCAGGTCACGCTGATTATGTTAAAAACATGGTAACTGGTGCTGCTCAAATGGATGGTGCCATTCTGGTTGTTGCTGCAACTGATGGTCCAATGCCTCAAACTAGAGAGCACATTTTATTAGGAAGACAAGTTGGTGTACCAAGAATTGTTGCTTTTTTGAACAAAGCAGACATGGTCGATGATGCTGAGCTTCTTGAACTAGTTGAAATGGAAGTTAGAGATTTACTTTCTTTTTATGACTATGATGGAGATAATACTCCAGTAGTCCTTGGTTCTGCTCTTGGAGCTCTTAATGGTGAGCAAAAATGGGTTGACAGCGTAATGAAGTTGATGGAGGGTGTTGATAGCTGGATTGAGCTTCCTAAAAGAGATATTGATAAAGATTTTCTAATGCCAATTGAAGATGTATTCTCTATTACTGGTAGAGGTACTGTAGCAACGGGTAGAATTGAATCTGGTATTGCAAACTCAGGTGATGAGGTTGATATCATCGGTATGGGTGCTGAAAAGCTAAAATCTACAATAACAGGTATCGAGATGTTTAGAAAAATTCTTGACAAAGGAGAAGCTGGAGATAATGCTGGTATTCTTCTAAGAGGTATTGAAAAAACTGATATTTCAAGAGGTATGGTTATTTGTAAGCCAGGCTCTGTTACTCCTCACTCTAAGTTTAAAGCTGAGGTGTATATCTTGAAAAAAGAAGAAGGTGGTCGTCATACTCCATTCCACAACAATTATCGCCCTCAGTTCTATGTCAGAACTACAGATGTTACAGGTAATATTGTGCTTCCAAGTGGTGTAGAGATGGTGATGCCAGGTGACAACTTAACAATTGATGTTGAGTTAATATCACCTATTGCGCTAAATGTTGGTTTAAGATTTGCAATCCGTGAAGGTGGAAGAACCGTCGGTGCAGGTCAGGTGACTGAACTTTTAGACTAGTAAAACAAAGTTTAATTAACTCTAAGGGTGTCTTGCATTTTATGTTTGATACCTTTTGTGTAAAATATAAACGGGTTTAGCTCAGTTGGTAGAGCACTGGTCTCCAAAACCAGGTGTCGGGAGTTCGAGTCTCTCAACCCGTGCACAAAT
>Ga0208624_1000643_pt1 | contig 17549 bp, 19 predicted proteins | sample Knorr_S23_td_DCM_FD_185607 | JGI IMG/M metagenome (GOLD analysis project Ga0208624, IMG submission 185607) | Marine microbial communities from Southern Atlantic Ocean transect - Knorr_S23_td_DCM_ad_71m_LV_A (SPAdes) (version 2) | ecosystem: Environmental > Aquatic > Marine > Oceanic | place...
GAATGGGAGATATATTTATAAAACTTGCTAGGTAAACTTAGCAATTATCTTAGGTATATAAGTTTTAAAATTAAAAAAACCTTTATTACAAAATTGCCAAGAAAATTGATCTAATTCTCTATAAATAAATTTATAATTACTTAAGTTAGACATAACAAAATCCAAATTTTCTCCAACAGATGGATAAAGAATATAAAAATCGCTTTTAATTTCTTTTAATTTATCAACTGAAACAATTTCGCAATTAATTGACAAACTCTCAATTCTTTCAAGTTGGTCATTAATTAATTCAGATTTAAATTTTATAACATTATCACTTAGTTTGACTTGTCTAAATTCATTTGAGTTAACTACTAAAATTATTTTATTAAATTTAAATTCTTTTAAATTTGAAATTTCAAATGACAAACTATTTTCAAAAATAATAAGAGTTTTATCTTCATTTATTGTTGGATTAATAAAATCATTCTTAATAATTGAATAAGTTTTATCGGCCATTTTGGGAGGTGCATTTTCATTTAATTTTATATTTTGAAACCTATTATTAGTAAATTTTTTTATGTTCCATTCTGATGCTAAGTAATGTTTACCTTGTGTTTGAATACCAGCAACCCATCTCCAACCCAATGTGTTTGAAGCTGCATCTCCATCATAAAGATGCTTTAAAAAAAATTCTGCTCCTAATTGCCAAGGTAAATCAAGTGTGAAAATCCATATACTAGCAAACCACATTCTCGTATGATTGTGTAAGTAATTGTGTGTTTTTAATTCTTTCACCCACTCATCAAAACATTCAATATTAGTTTTTCCTTCTATAGCTCTTAGATAATTGATATTCTCTTTATATTTTTCTCTTATGCTGTTTAAGCTAATTATATAATCACTCCAAACGGAGGGTCTTAACTCTAACCATCCTTTCCAATAAGTTCTCCAAAGTACTTCTTGAATAAATTTTTCATTTTTATTAAAGGAATATTTTGCTAGTGATTTTTTAATAATTTCAACTTCGTTTAGAACCCCATGAGTTATATATGGGGACAGACAAGAAACATTACTACGTTTATCAGGTCCAAAATCAAAATTCCTCAATTTTGAATAGTCTGATAAGTTTCTTTCAACAAATCTATCTAAATTTTCAATGGCTTTCGCCCTAGTTGTCTCAAAATTCATAATTATTTATTTTAGCTTTTTTTTGTGAAAATTAATAAATCTCTCAACGTTTGATTTATTAAATGTTTTATTTTCCTCAAACGAAACTTTTTTCATTGAATAAGCTTTGCTTTTAGTTTGTCTTGAGTGAATTGTAATATTTCCTTTATAGAGTTTTAATTTTACTGAACCGTTCACTTTATTTCTTTTATCATCAATAACTCTTTGTAACTTAAATCTTTCTTTTGAAAACCAATATCCATTATAAATTAATTCTGCATATCTTGGCATAACCTCATCTTTTTTATGCATAGTCTTTTTATCAAGAGTGACGGTCTCTATTGCTCTATGAGCATGAAGTAATAATGTTCCTCCAGGAGTTTCATAAACGCCTCTAGACTTTATTCCTATAAATCTATTTTCAACTAGATCAACTCTTCCAATTCCATTTTTACCAGCTAACTGATTAAGTTTTTCTAAAAGTTTAGCAGGAGAAGTTTTTTTTCCATTAATTCCACAAGGATCTCCATTTTTAAAATTGATGGTCACAAAACTTGACTTATTTGGAGCTTTCTCTGGAGATATTGTTCTTTGATATATAAACTCTGGGGCAAAGTTTTTTGGATTTTCTAATGCCTTTCCTTCTGTAGAGGTATGAAATAAATTATCGTCAACAGAAAAGGGTGGTGCACCTTTCTTATCTTTAGGGATAGGTATTTTGTTTTTTTTTGCGTACTTAATCAAATCAGATCTTGAATTCATTGTCCAAATACGCCAAGGGGCAATCACCTTTATTTTTGGCGCAAAATAATAATAACCTAGCTCAAATCTTACCTGATCATTTCCTTTTCCCGTTGAGCCATGTGAAACGGCAAATGCTTTAAATTTCTTTGCAATTCTGACTTGATCTTTAGCAATTAAAGGTCTTGCAATAGATGTGCCAAGTAAATATGAACCTTCATACAAAGCATGACCTCTGATCATTGGATAAACGTAGTCCTTTACAAAAACATCCTTTAAATCATTGATTATAATATTTTTTACACCAAGTTTTTTTGCATTATTGATAATTTTCTTTTTATCCATTTCCTGACCCACATCAGCTGTGTATGCAATGACTTCTGCATCATAATTTTCCTGAAGCCATTTAAGTATAATGGAGGTATCTAGTCCACCAGAGTAGGCTAAAACAATTTTTTTTTTTGATTTCATTCAAAAATTATGTGCAACTTTTTTTTGCAGCACCATAAGCTTTTGTAAAACCCATTAAAGAATAATGGTCAATAGTTTGCGATCCTTCTTTATTATAACCCGTAACCATAATTCTTGATGCTTTTTTCATAGTTTTAATAATTTTTCTCTCGATTTTATTATCAGCAATCCAAGCAAAACCCTCCTGTTTGATATCAAATTTATAGTTTGTCTTTCCTGATTTTGCAGAAACTGTATTTTGATTGTTATAATTGTAGCCAGATGTTGTGCTTACTTCGTCAACTATTTTTTCATTAGGTCTAAAACTTACAAAAAGTCTTGCTTCTCTCTCAACTTTTTTTGGAGATTGCAAGACAGGCTTAGATTGTGCAAAACAAACTTTTTCAACCCCATTCAGGTATACAACTGCCTCCCAATCTTTATATTTACCGACCTTCTTAATTTCTTCGGCATTAACTAAACTAGAGCATATAAAGAAAGATAAAAATAATTTTATTATAAGTTTTTTAATTAAGGACATGGATTGGGATATTTTCTTTGAATTGAGTTAATTTCATTTATTACATCTTTATGTAAATTTACTTTTACACTTTCTATATTTGTTTTCAACTGATCCATAGTAGTCGCACCAATTATTACACTTGTCATAAAGTCTTGAATCTCGCAAAATTTAATAGACATTTGACTCATATCTAAATTATATTTTTTACTAATTTGATAATATTCCTCTACTGCGTTCTCAGATTGTGGTTTTCTATATCTTCCCCAAAATTCATAGTCCCTCTCAATTCTTGATCCTTTAGGCATCGCACCATTTCTATACTTACCACTTAAATAACCACTTGCTAAAGGAGAATAAGACAAACAACCAATTTGTTCTCTAATCGATACCTCAGCAAGCCCGACCTCATAGGATCTATTAAGTAAACTATAAGGATTTTGAATAGACATCATTCGTGGTAAATTTTTATCCTTTGATAAATGAACATAGTTCATCACTCCCCAAGGTGTCTCATTAGATAAACCGACATATCTAATTTTTCCCTCATCAATATATTTTTGCAAATGATTAAGCACATCTTCAAATTGACTCCATTCACTTTCTTTATGTATGTACCCAAGTTTTCCAAAATTATTCACGTTCCTTTCAGGCCAATGTAATTGATATAAATCTATATATTCTGTTTTTAATCTTTTAAGACTATTATTAAGAGCACTTTCAAGATTTTTTCCAACAAAACTATTTTCGCCATTTCTAAGATAATCTCTCGAAGGTCCAGCAACTTTTGTTGCAAGCACAACTTCATTTCTTTTTTTTGATTTAGAAAACCAATTACCTATAATTTCCTCTGTTAATCCATAAGTATTTTTTTTTGGTGGTACGGAATAAAGCTCTGCAGTATCCCAAAAATTAACACCGTTTTCTAAGGCATAATTCATTTGTTGAAAAGCATCTTCTTGGCTATTTTGCTCTCCCCAGGTCATTGTACCGAGACAAATTGTGCTAACATTTAGTTCAGTATTTCCTAATTTTTTGTAATTCATAATTTTTTAATTAGCATTTGTTAGTGTTTGTCTGCTTGAAAATATATTAAAATATTACTATATATATTTTATGGAATTTAACAGAGATAATATTTTAAATAAAACAACAACTGCAAAAAAAGCTGTTGTGATGGACGAAGGCTTAAGAGCCTACATGCTTAAAGTCTATAATTATATGTCGACAGGAGTTTTGTTAACAGGAATAGTTGCGCTATTAACATTTAAAATGTCAGTAGTGACTAGTACTGATGGTTCAATAGTTGGTCTTACAGAAATAGGTAACGCTATATACCTATCGGGTCTTAAATGGATTATAATGTTGGCGCCATTAGGTATTGTGCTTTATATGAGCTTTGGGATGAATAAAATGAGTGCATCAAAAGCTCAAACAACTTTCTGGGTGTTTGCTGGCTTAATGGGTTTATCTCTTTCCTCAATATTACTTGTTTACACAGGATTAAGTGTAACTAGAGTATTCTTTATCACTTCAGCAACTTTTGGAGCAATGAGTATTTATGGTTATACAACTAAAAGAGATTTAACAAAATTTGGATCTTTCTTAATGATGGGTTTGATAGGAATTATAATTGCATCATTAGTGAATATTTTTCTAAAATCCTCAATGATGTATTTTGTTATCTCAATTTTAGGCGTTTTAATTTTTGTTGGCTTAACTGCTTATGATACACAAAAAATCAAAAACATGTACGCAGCATCAGATAGTGGTGAGTTGATGGGTAAGAAAGCAATAATGGGTGCTTTAACATTATACTTGGATTTTATAAACCTCTTTATAATGTTACTAAGATTGTTCGGTCAAAGAAGATAATTATCTCTGAAGTTTTTTCCAATTTGTATTATTTAATAAGTTCTCAAGATTGTCTGAATTTCGATAAATAACACCTTTTGAATCTGTTATTAAGTATTTAAAATTTTTATTATTTGGTTTAAAATTTTTGCAAATTTTGTACATAGCATTTTCTGCTGTATTTTTAAAAACACTAAATCCAACTTGCTTAGCAGAAATTGTTAATCCATAGTCTTTCCAAGATCCTTCCGAGACCATTTTAGCATAAAGATTTAATATGATTTTTAGCTCTTTTTTTTCAAAAAAATTTTTTTTTCTATTTAAATCAAAATTATTATTGACTATAAGTTTTAAGTTAGTTTTCATCAATCTTATACTTGTTTATTAAACCTATTTGAAAAGCTGTAAATACAAAAGTTATAGGTAACAATCCCCAGACTTTGAAATTAACCCAAAATTCCTCTGATTGAGTTCGCCATACGGCTTCATTTAGAATAGCTAATCCAAAAAAGAAGTAAATCCATCTATTTGTTAAAATCTTCCAACCTTCATCTTTAAGCGGTAAAGATTTTCCTAAAAATTTTTTTAAAAGTGGTTCAGAAGAAAAATATTTTCCAAATATTAATACAAATCCAAATAAAATATTAACTACCGTAGGTTTAATATAAATAAATATAGGATTGTCAAAATAAATTGTTAATGCTCCAAAAAAAGTAATTAATATTCCTCCGATAAGGGGAATCATTGGAATTTTTTTTTCTAAGAACCAAATAATTACAACCGCTATCAATGTTGCAACTATAAATGGTGGTATGGCGACTTTAAGATCTTTACCGCTATTATAATAAATACTAAAGAAAACCAATAACGGACCAAAGTCTGTGACAAATTTGATTAAAGATTTATTCACACTTCATATTAACAGATTAAAAAAACAATCATATTTTTTTTATTGATTTTTTTTAACAAATCCCCATACTAATATTGTGACTATTCAAAAAGCAAAATTTTCTATTGGTGATGTGGTAAAACACAGACATTTTGATTTCAGAGGCGTAATATATGATGTTGATTTTGAGTTTAATAATTCAGAGGAGTGGTATCAATCTATACCTAAAAATGTAAGACCAAGAAAGGATCAGCCATTTTATCATTTGCTAGCAGAAAACGATGAAATCACATACGAGGCTTATGTCTCAGAACAAAATCTGTTGGTAGATAACTCAGGTGAGCCTATAAAGCATCCTTTAATTAATGAAATATTCTCAGGAAAAAGAGGATCAAGTTATTTTAAACCCTCAAATTAAAATAGGTCAATTTTTCAACACATTTAACTCAAAACTTAGACATATCTAACTATTATAATCTAATCATTCTGGCCAAGGATACAAACTTTCTTCCTTATTTATCTCCCTCTGTGTTCTTGGTCAGAATTATATATAGAAAATATTTTCATAATGATTATGTATCTTTTAAATGAATATTTTTTATAAAATCAATAATCTAAGCTTTAAGGCTCAAAAATACGTTTTTTTTCTTTTTATAATAGTTTTTTCTATAGGTATTGTTGAAGCCCTAGTGCTATCACCTGCAGATTATAAACAAAGTGATAGCGTTAGAATAATGTATGTTCACGTACCATCTGCATGGACATCAGTTGGTATATTTTCAGTGATAGCAATTTTATCTCTAGGTAACTTAATTTTTAAAAATAAATATTTCTTAACAATTGCAAAAAGTTTAGCCCCGTCTGGTTTAATATTTAATATAATTGCTTTAGTTACAGGATCAATATGGGGCAGACCTACTTGGGGCACCTGGTGGGCGTGGGACGCAAGAATAACTTCTATGTTAGTACTGTGCATTTTTTATATTCTATACATTTTAAGTTGGAGGGTTTTTCAGAATAAAGAAAGTTTAAATAAAATTACTTCTGCAATATCAATCTTGGGCTTGATAAATTTACCTATTATTAAATTTTCTGTAGAGTGGTGGACAACGCTTCATCAACCCGCTTCAATTACTTTATCTGGATCTTCGATACATTCCTCAATGTTATTGCCATTATTTATAATGACTGCGGCATTTGTACTTTTTTCCGTTCTAATATTTTTGATGAAATATAATACAGAACTGATAAAAATAAAAAATAAAGGTTTAGATAGAATATGACATTTGAAATTATAACAATGAATGGATACGGTTTATACGTATGGTCATCTTTTATTTTTACTTTAATAAGCTTTTTTGCTCTATATCATGTAATAAAAATTCAATTAAAAAAAGAACAGGAAAAATTTAAATCTAAATACTTTGATTTAACTGAAGAAAAAACTGAGAGCGTTAAAAAACAGAAGACCTATAAAGAAATATTGGCTTTTACAAATATATCAAAAATTTAATTTTAAAAATATATGTTTGGTAAAAAAGTAAAACTGAGAATTACTTTTTTATCTTTTGCTTTTGTTTCATTAATATTAATTGTATTTTTAATATTAAAATCATTAGAGGAGAATGTAGTCTACTTTAAGTCTCCAACAGAAATTAAAAATTTATCTGAATTAACAAATAAAAAAGTTCGAGTTGGAGGTATGGTTAAAAAAAACTCATTAGAGGTAAATGCTAAAGAAATCAGTTTCGTAATAACCGATTTCAAAAATGAGATAAAAGTAACTTATTCTGGAATAGTTCCCAATCTTTTTGAGGAGGAGAAAGGCGTAGTAGCTGAAGGTTTTATTCAAGATAGAAAGTTTTTTGTTGCAAAAAAAATTTTAGCTAAGCATGATGAAAATTATATGCCTCCCGAAGTTAAAAAGGCATTAGAAAATAACTAATGATTAACCAACTAGGTTATTATTCTTTGGTATTTTGTGTTTTATTTTCTTTATTTATAATTACAAAGTCAACAAGAGCAATCATTTCTAAAAATTCAAAATTTGATGGCATTTATTATAATTTAGTCTTTTTACAACTTTTTCTAGTTTTATTTAGTTTTTTTTGTCTAGTTTTTAATTTTATAGTTTCAGACTTTAGCAATGTAACCGTTTATAATAATTCTCATACTTCTAAACCATTATTTTATAAAATATCTGGTGTTTGGGGAAATCACGAAGGAAGCTTGTTACTTTGGTTGCTTGTATTAATATTATTTTTATTTTTATTTATTCTAAATTCTAAAAAATCTGAAAATGGTTACAAATTATTAACAATAGTGTTTCAAGAAGTAATCATATTAGGATTTTTGCTTTTTATAATCTTTACCTCAAATCCTTTTGAGTATTTATTTCCAACTCCAACAGAGGGTCTTGGACTTAACCCAATTTTACAAGATCCTGCGTTAGCCATTCATCCTCCTATTTTATATTTAGGATACGTTGGTACTTCATTAGTATTTTCTTCATCTTTAGCTGCCACTGTGAACAAAAGTATTAATTCTGATTGGGCAAAACATATAAAGAAATGGATATTTGCATCGTGGATATTTCTAACACTCGGCATAATGCTAGGTTCAATATGGGCTTATTACGAACTTGGTTGGGGAGGATTTTGGTTTTGGGACCCTGTAGAAAATGTCTCTTTAATGCCTTGGTTATGTTTAACAGCGTTATTACACTCAGTTTTAGTTTTAGAAAAAAGGAATTCATTGAAAAACTGGACAGTCATACTTTCTATCGCAACTTTTGCATTAAGTATGAGCGGAACCTTTCTAGTGAGATCGGGGATTTTAAACTCTATACACACATTCGCTAATGATCCCTCTAGAGGACTATTCATACTAATTTTTTTATTTATTTTAATTTTATTAGCAATAATTATTTACTTTTCATTTGAAATTAAAAATCCAAATCCATCAAATAATTTTTTTTGGCTCAGTAAAGAAACTGCAGTTTTAATTAATAATTGGTTTATGATGTATTTCTTATCTGTGGTGTTAATTGGAACATTATATCCAATTTTTTTAGAGGTGATTAGTAATGAAAAAATCTCAGTAGGCGCTCCATTTTATCATAAATTAATGGTTCCTTTTTTGATACCTTTTTTTATTTTCATGTCTATTGGTCCTAGATTAAAATGGATTAAGGATAAGTTTACAAAAATAAATTACTATCAAATTTTAATACTTATTTTATCATTAGTCATATCTTACCTAATAGTTGAATATTCTGGTGTTAAATATCTTTTTTCAACTATATTAATTTCAACTTCAATTTTTTTATTTTATAGCAGTGCGAGTGATCTTGTTAAAAAAAATATTCAGTTCCCTCAAAAAATTTCTCATTTTGCATTTAGCTTACTTATAATAAGTATTTTGGTTAATGGAATTTATTCAAAAGAGATTAATTCAAATATGAAAGTAGGTGATAATCTTACTTTCATGAATAAAAAAATTGAATTTAAAAGTATAAATTTTGAAAAACAGGATAACTATAATTTGTTGAGAGGACATTTTGAGATTTCTGAAGAGGGAAAGATACCGATAAATTTTCAGCCAGAAATAAGAATATACGACCAACCCGTAATATCTACTAGTGAAGCAGATATTAAGACAAATTTATTGAATGATAACTTTATTGTATTTAGTTTGCTTAAGGAGGGAGAGGTGTTTAACGTAAGATATCAACAAAAACCCTTCATGATCTGGATTTGGATATCGCTTATCATGTTAGCATTCGGAGGTAGTTTAGCTTTAATAAAAAAATGAAATTTAAAAAATTAAATTTAGTTTTAATATTATTAATAACAATTTTAGTTTTTTTTGCTTTGTATTTAGGTATGAAAAAACAAAACTTGTATACCACTGATCATATCGTAAATAAGAAAATGCCTAACTTAATAAGTACGGAACTTTTTACTGGAGAGGAAACGAATTTAAGTGAATTAGTTGCAAAAGAAAGATTTACAATTTTAAATATATGGGCATCTTGGTGTGCACCTTGTAGGTCAGAACATAAACATCTAATTACTCTTTCCTCTAATAACAACTCAAAAATAGTTGGTTTAAATTATAAGGATAAGATTGAAAATGCTAAATCTTTCATATCAGAATTAGGTAATCCATATGATCATATATTATTAGATAAAAAAGGTTTTATCTCAATAGATATAGGTGCATATGGTGTTCCAGAGACATATGTAATTGATAACACAAATAATAAAATTATAAAAAAATATCTTGGACCTATTGATGAGTTTATTTTAGAAGAAATTATAAATATATTAAATTCATGAAAAAAATTTTTACATTAATAACCTTTTCTTTTTTACTTTTAATACTAATTAATAATTCAGTTTTAGCTGATAATAATATTAGTAAAGTTGACTCAATTTCAAAAAATTTAAGATGTTTAATCTGCCAAGGTCAATCTGTGTATGACTCGCAATCTGAATTTGCGATAAGTGTTAAAGATCTAATTAAAAAAAAAATTGAAGAGGGTAATTCAGACAATGATATTTATGAATATTTGAAAAATAAATATGGTGACTGGATAATGTATGAACCTGAATTAGACAAAAAAACACTTCTTCTTTGGATATTACCGTTGATTTTGTTTGTTTTTGGAGGTCTATTAATATTCAAAAAAGCATTTATAAATTATAATAAAAATGTTTAAATTTTTAAAAATATTTGTACTTTATTTTTTTCTTTCTTTGCCTGTATATGGTGAAGAGCAGAATAAATTTGAAAGTGAACATCAGTGGAATTTTTATTCCGGAATGTTTGATTTCAGTGATGATGGTGCAAAATCTACTTTATTTGGAATTCAACATCAAAACGAAAATCTTCTACGAGATAGTTTTCTAGGAACTCTTTCTCCTGTTACAGGTTTTATGCTAACAGCTGATAATGCAACTTATTTCTATACTGGTATACAAGCTGAATATAAACTTGGTTTTGTCAACTTTGTACCGAGTTTTACCCCTGGTTTATATGGCGAAGGTGATGGAAAAGATTTGGGACACCTGATCGAATTTAAGAGCGAAGTACAATTATCCTTAGATTTATTTAAAAATTCTCAACTGGGCCTATCTTATAACCATATTTCTAATGCAAGTCTTGGAGATAAAAATCCTGGGGCAAATAGTTATATGTTCAATTTTCTTCAAAAGTTCTAAAGAAACGTTATGAGTTTAAAAAATTGTCATAACTTTCAAGATTTTAGGAATCTTGCAAAAAGAAAATTACCATCACCAATATTTCACTATATTGATGGAGCAGCGGATGATGAAATAACATATAACAGAAATACTTCTGCTTTTAATGATGTAGATTTAGTGCCAAATGTTTTGAGAGGAGTTGAAAGTGTTGACTTGTCGACAACTATATTTGGCAAAAAATTAGATTTACCTTTTTACTGTTCACCAACTGCATTACAGAGACTTTTTCATTATGATGGAGAAAGGGCAGTTGGTAAAGCCGCTCAAAAATTTAATACAATGTTTGGTGTATCTGCACTAGCAACAGTCAGTGTTGAGGAAATATCCTCACTAATTGATACTCCTAAAATGTTTCAGTTTTATTTCCACAAAGATAGAGGTTTAAACGACTCTTGTTTAGAGAGAGCTAAAGCAGCTAAATTTGATGTAATGGCACTTACAGTTGACACTATAACAGGAGGCAATAGAGAAAGAGATTTAAGAACAGGTTTTACATCTCCACCAAAACTGACGTTAGCTAGCTTATTTAGTTTCGCAACAAAACCAATGTGGGGAATTAATTACTTAACAAAAGGTAAATTTGAGTTACCGCACTTGCAAGATTATGTTGAGGAAGGAACAAGCACAAATACCTCAATAGGAAATTATTTTTCAACAATGTTAGATCAATCTATGAATTGGAATGATGCTGAAAAATTATGTTCTCAGTGGGGAGGTCATTTTGCTTTAAAGGGAATTATGAGTGTAGAAGATGCTAAAAAAGCAGTAGATATTGGTTGTACAGGTATTATGGTATCAAATCATGGTGGAAGACAACTTGATGGATCTAGATCTCCATTTGATCAATTAGCAGAAATTGTAGATGCTGTTGGTGATAAGCTAGACGTTATTTGTGAAGGTGGGTTTCAAAGAGGGACTCATATGCTCAAAGCATTATCGCTGGGTGCGAAAGCCTGTGCTGGAGGAAGATTATATCTTTATGCTCTAGCTGCTGCTGGTCAAGCAGGTGTTGAAAGAGCATTGGGTCAATATAAATCTGAATTAGAAAGAGATATGAAATTAATGGGTTGCACTAAAATTAGCGACCTAAGTAGAAAAAATCTTAGATTTAGATAGTAATGAACCTAAATGACTGTCTAAATTTTAATGATTTTAGGAAATTAGCTAAAAAAAAATTACCTGCACCAATTTTTCATTACATAGACGGTGGCTCAGACGATGAGAGAACTTTAAACAGAAATACAGAAGCATTTGATGATTGTGATTTAGTTCCAAAAATTTTAGCAAATGTTGGTAAGCCAGATTTATCAACTACTGTTTTTGGTAGAAAAATAAGTATGCCAATTTTTTTATCCCCTGCTGCTATGCAGAGATTATATCATCCAGAGGGCGACAAGGCATCAGCAAGAGCAGCGGAAAAGTTTAATACATTTTATAGCATGTCAACCATGTCTAATAATTCCATTGAGCAAATTGCGAATTTGTCTAGTGGTCCTAAGTTATTTCAATTGTACATACACAAAGATCAATCGATAACAGATGATTTGATAGACAGATGTAAAAGAGCAAATTTTGATGGACTTTGTCTTACTGTAGATACTATTGTTGCAGGAAACCGAGAAAGAGACCATAGGACAGGATTTACCACTCCTCCAAAGTTAACTTTAAAAAGTTTATTTAGTTTTGCAATTAAACCAAAGTGGGTTTTTGATTATCTTACTAACGAAAAATTTGAGCTATCTAATGTAAAAAATAAAACTGATAAAGGTACAAACATAACTAAGTCTGTTATTGAATATATAAATGAACAATATGATCCTGGAATGAATTGGAGTGACGCTGAATATGTTGTTAAAAGATGGGACAAGCCTTTTGCAATAAAAGGAGTGATGAGTGTTGAAGATGCTAAAAGAGCGGTTGATATTGGATGTACTGCAATAATGATTTCTAATCATGGCGGAAGACAGTTAGATGGTTCAAGATCACCGTTTGATCAAATAAAATTAATTTCAGATGCAGTTGGCGATAAAGTTGATATAATTTTAGATGGTGGCGTAAGAAGAGGCACTCATGTATTAAAAGCAATTGCTGCAGGAGCAAAAGCTTGTAGTTTTGGTAAGGCATTTTTGTTTAGTTTAAGTGCTGGCGGTCAAAAAGGAGTTGAAAAGCTGCTACAAAATATGCATGATGAAATCCAGAGAAATATGATATTGATGGGTTGTAAAAATTTAAAAGATCTAAACTATTCAAGATTAATTTTTAGGAGGTAAAAAGTGAGTATAGAATTAGCAAGCGCATTAAACAGATTAGGTACCGAAAGTGCATTTACAGTACTAGCCGAAGCAAAGAAATTGGAGGCACAAGGCAAACCAATGATCCACTTAGGATTGGGTCAACCAGATTTTAAAACTCCTAAACATGTTGTAGATGCTGCTAAGAAAGCTCTCGATGATGGTCATCATGGATATGTTATGTCAAACGGAATTCCAGAGTGTCGTGAAGCAGTTTCAAGAAAGTTAAAACAACTTTATAATGCAGATGTTGATGCTAACAGAATACTTATTATGCCAGGCGGAAAACCTACAATGTATTACGCGATAATGTGTTTTGGTGAACCTGGTGCAGAAATAATTCATCCTACACCAGCATTTCCAATTTATGAGTCAATGATAAATTATTCAGGAGCAAAAGCAGTTTCGTATGATCTTACAGAAGATAAAGATTTGAAATTCAGTGCAGATAAAATCTTATCTCTAATTACTGATAAAACTAGATTGTTGATTTTAATAAATCCAAATAATCCAACAGGCAGTTTTGTAGAAAAACCTGAAATTGATAAGCTTGCTGAAGGACTAAAAAAACATCCAAACGTTACAATTCTTAGTGATGAAATTTATAGTAGACAAATCTTTGATAATAAAGAAATGCCTACATTTTTTAATTATCCAGAGTTAAGAGATAGACTAATAGTGCTTGAAGGCTGGAGTAAGGCCTACTCAATGACTGGATGGAGGCTTGGATGGAGTTTTTGGCCAGAACATTTAGTTGAGCATGTAAACAAATTACTAATTAATAGTGTTTCCTGTGTTAATGCTGCAGCTCAATATGCTGGTATTGCAGCCCTTGATGGCCCAGATGACTCAATTCATGAAATGATGGAAAAATTTACACAGAGAAGAAAGTTAATTCATGAGGGTTTAAATAGTTTGCCGGGTGTTGAGTGTAGTTTGCCAGGTGGAGCTTTTTATGCATTTCCAAAAGTTATTGATACTGGAATGAACGGTTCTGAGTTTTGCAAAAGAGCAATGCACGAAGCTGGAGTTGCAATTGTTCCCGGGACAGCATTCGGAAAAACTTGCAATGATTACGTCAGATTTAGCTTTGCGGCCTCAAGAGATGATATATCTAAAGCTTTAGATAATATCAAAAAAATGTTGGGTTAGTTAAATTTTTCTTATAAGTTAAGTTCTTTAAATTTATGAGTATTGCATCTATAGAAACAGAACTTAAAAGTATATTTAAAGATAGATTTTCTACTTCGACTTCAACAAGGTTTAATTATTCTCGCGGTGAAGATACTTATGATCCAGTTCCATCTCAAGCAGTCATTTTTCCAGAGACCAATGAAGAAGTTTCAACCATTTTAAAATTGTGTAACGAAAGAAAGATTCCTTTAGTGCCTTTTGGAACAGGAACATCATTAGAAGGCAACGTTGTTGGAATTGAGGAAGGAATAACCATATCCTTAGAAAAAATGAACAAAATATTAAGTGTGAATGTCGAAGATTTTGATTGCAGAGTACAGGCAAATGTTACTAGAGAACAATTAAATGAACATTTAAGAGAGGATGGAGTATTTTTTCCAATAGATCCAGGTGCTAATGCAGCAATTGGTGGTATGGCTGCAACTTCTGCATCGGGAACTATGGCAGTTAAATATGGTACAATGCGAACGGTAATTACTGGTCTAACTGTTGTTTTACCTAACGGTGATATTATAAATACCGGTGGCAGAACAAAAAAAACATCGGCAGGTTATAATTTAACAAATTTATTTATAGGATCAGAGGGAACTTTAGGAGTTATAACAGAAGTTCAATTAAGATTATCACCAATACCAGAGAGTATTATGAGTGCTGTTTGTCATTTTCCAACATTAGAAGATGCAGTCAAAACTGCACAAGAAACTATCCAATACGGTATTCCAATTGCAAGAATAGAAATGCTGAACAAAGATCAAATGGATATAAGTATTAACTATTCAAAATTGAAAGATGTAAATGTAGAACCAACATTATTTTTTGAGTTTCATGGCTCAGAAATTTCTAATAAAGAATCTATAAAAGTTGTAGAGGAGCTTTCAAATAATAATAAAGGAAGTAAATTTAAATGGGCTGCTGATTTAGAAGAGAGAAATAAATTATGGCAAGCTAGATGGGATGTGTATTATTCCGTTAAAGCTTTGGTAAATAATGGCAGAGTATATTCTACTGATGTATGTGTTCCAATTTCAAGGATAACAGAATGTGTAAAATTTGCCGAAGTGGAAGTAAATAAAATTGGTTTAAGAGCACCTATGGTTGGCCACTTGGGAGATGGGAACTTTCATGTTTTATTTCCATATGACCCTAACGATAAGGAAATTTATAAAAAAATTAGAGAATTTAGTAATAAACTAATAGATAAAACTTTGGAATTAAAAGGAACGATAACTGGTGAACATGGAGTTGGTTTGCACAAAAAAAGCTATCTTTTGAAAGAGCATCCAGATAACATACCATTAATGAAAACGATCAAAAGAAGCATTGATCCTAACAATATAATGAATCCTGGTAAAATTTTTGATTTAAATTGATTATGAAAAAAATACTTGTCACTAGAAGGTTGTTAAGATCAAATGAGGACAAGCTTAAAAACTTATATGACGTGAATCTTAATTTAAATGACGAATTATATTCCCAAGATAAACTAATAGAGCTTAGCCAAGGATGTGATGGAATTTTATCTGCATTAACAGACAAATTAGATGAGGAAACAATAAATAAATTACCAGATAGCGTAAAAATTTTGTCTAATTTTGCAGTTGGTTTTGGAAATATTGATCTCGAAGCAGCAAAAAAAAGAAATATTGCAGTAACTAATACGCCAGAAGTCTTAACAGATGCTACTGCAGAAATTGGTATCTTATTAATTTTGGGTGCTTGCAGGAGAGCTTCTGAAGGTATTGAGGGTGCAAGAGAGTCGAACTGGAAATGGTCTGCTGATTATCTTATTGGCAAACAATTAACTGGAGCACGACTAGGAATTTTGGGCATGGGTAGAATAGGTCAAAAAATTGCTCACGTAGCTAGATCATTAGGTATGATTATCCACTACCACAACAGATCCAAGCTTAGTGGTGATAAAGAGCAAGGAGCAACTTATCACGAAACCTTAGAAAGTTTATTGTCTGTATCAGATGTATTATCTGTGTGTTGTCCAGCCTCTAAAGAGACTGTTAATTTAATAAATAAAGATGCATTAGAAAAATTGCCCAAAGGAGCAGTAGTAACCAACGTAGCTAGAGGAGACATCGTTGATGACGAAGCTTTGATAGATGCATTAGATAGAAGAAAAGTATATGCAGTTGGTCTTGACGTATATAAAGGAGAGCCAAACTTAAATCCCGGGTACATGAAGCACAAGAGTGCATTTATATTACCGCATCTTGGTAGTGCCACAAAAGAAACTAGGACTGCAATGGCTAATCTAGCGATTGATAATCTTACAGAATTTTTTGATACAGGTGGCTGTAAGAATAAAGTTAACTAATAGATGTTAATAATTACCACTCAAGGTTGTAAATAATTTATAATAAGTCTATTTAGCATAGGACTCTTCAATCCTTTTATGCTTTAATTATTGATAGTTAATTAACTAAAGAGGAGAGAAGAATGATTAAATCAAAAAAATCTTTGAAGGGAAAAACTCCTTCAAGAAGAAAATTCTTCAAGACAGCAGCAGCAGCCGGAGTAGCAGCAGTTGCAATGCCTTACGTAAATTTAGGTGCAGCACAAACTTTGAAAATGCAAGCAGCATGGCCAAGTGGAGCTAACATCTTTTTCGAAATGGCAGGTGACTATTGCAAAATGGTTAGCGACATGTCTGGAGGATCTCTAAAAATTGATCTACAACCTGTTGGAGCAGTTGTAAAGACCAGTGAAATTGGTCAAGCTGTTAGTTCAGGTGCTGTTGATATGGGTCACTGGGTAACTGCATACTGGTATGGTAAAAATCCAGCTGCATCTTTATTCGGAACTGGTCCGTCATACGGAATGTCATCTCAGGAAGTAATGGGATGGATGGAGTATGGTGGAGGAAGAGCATTGTATGAAGAGACTATTAAAAAAGTAGGCTTTGATTACACTGGTGTATTCCATATGCCTATGCCAGCACAACCATTTGGTTGGTTTAAGAAAAATGTAACTAAAGTATCTGATGTTAAAGGTATGAAGTACAGAACAGTTGGTCTTGCTACTAACGTTCTTACAGCAATGGGAATGGTCGTAAGACAGTTACCAGGTGGTGAAATTCAACCAGCAATGAAAACTGGATTGATTGAAGCAGCTGAGTTTAACAACCCAACGTCAGACTCTCAGTTTGGTATGCAAGATGTTTCTAAGCATTATCACTTAGGAAG